>Ga0209914_1002762_pt1 | contig 13730 bp, 18 predicted proteins | sample ThiBiot_500_plan_FD_183949 | JGI IMG/M metagenome (GOLD analysis project Ga0209914, IMG submission 183949) | Wastewater bioreactor microbial communities from Cape Town, South Africa - Thiocy_cont_500_plan (SPAdes) | ecosystem: Engineered > Bioreactor > Thiocyanate-remediating > Anaerobic-Aerobic...
TTGAAAACGTCGATAAACTTCATCTAATGGAATTATATGAATATCTTCGGCAAGACGTGATCGATCGATTGTTTCCCAAAGATCAATCTCAACCGTTGAATCACGTTTACTCATTTCACTTTTTTTTTATTCTTATAACGTACGTATATCTCTTTTTTTTGGTCACTCTATATATATATATATACACAACGAAGAACCAAGCTCTTTCTCTCTTGATCGAGGTTAAAGTAAAAATCAAAAATGTCCTCAAAGTATACATATATCTATCGATTCAACATTATAATTACGTCACAACGTCAAACATATCATCATTCATTTCATCTATATATTTCGTTCGTTTAGAACATTTTTTTTTATTAATTAACTATTTTGAATGAGTCATTATCTTTGATATCGAAATCATTCAATAGAAATCAAATGAAAATCAACGACAAAAGTCACATTTTCAATGTTCTTTTTTTCTCGTTCAATAAATGTCTATTTGACTGAATGATTATTTATCGTATGTCAACAAGCATTTTCTCTAACGAAATTTAGTCGCAATGAATAGATGAAATAGAAAAGTAGCGTATCGCCATTATCGATGTATGATGTTTATTATGAACTACGACATGTCTCGGAATCATGTTTAATGAAAAGGAAAGACACGCTTTATATACGTCAACCGAAGAGAGAGAGAGAGAGATAGATGTAACGTTACACAACACTAATACGATACGCATCGGCACAGACACACTCATCATTCATTGCTTTATACACAATTGTCACGATGAGAATAAGGTGAAGGATACTCTTTTATACAACGATATCTTTCGTTCTATTAAATACTTGCAATCATCACAAAATTGACAAAGCATATTTTATGAGTGTATAATTACATGTGCATCAGTCATAACCTTAAGCTTAGAAATGATATCATCGTGTTTTTTTTTTCATCATGATCAGTAAGAATGATAATGGTAAGTATATACAACGATGTTAAATAATTTGACTTAATGTATGTTATGTTCTATAGTCTAGAATTGTGGGAATTTTAATAATATTAAATGTAGTTATTGGAATAGAAAAAAATCATTGAGAAAATGTTTTATTATTGAATGTTGGTGGATAATTAATGTATACAACACGTTCAACATTCATCGAATATGATGATCATGGTCGAATTTATCTCGATCTCTCACCAATTCTATTTAAACATCTCCTAAAACAATTATGTCAATGGAAAAATCGAAATAATCTTGAAGCTGATACACAATTTGTTCCACCTTCATGGCATCTCAAAAATGAATTTGATGAAATGCTTCATTTACTTGGATTAGCTAAATACAAACAAAATAAATAAACAACATTGATTACATCTAAATGATCTGTCTGTAGATATTCCAATGGAATGTATCAATTATAATATTAATGATGATAGTTCACGTCGTGTTGGTTCAGGTGGAGGTTCACATTGTGGTGATTTTCTCGTTTTTCAATTATCTTCTCCACCTATTTTTCCGGCACGAGTCTGCACGGATGATTATCAACTTTTAGTAGATTTTAAATAAAAAAGAAAAAGAAAGAAATATAAAAACTAATTCGAAATGTGAGAGTAAATCTTCGTTCACCAGGTTGAAATATTTCAATAGTGGAATGATCATGTCCATTGATAATCGTTGTATACTTCTATCGAATAAAATGTTGTTTTACCCAATGATTGTGACTCCATTGAAATCGAGATAACACACCCTCAAGGCAAACAAAAAGATAACAACATTTTCATTTTGTTAAAAAATGTTAAAATTACGAAGCGTTGTTGTGTTATTGGTTTTATTTTTGAATCCATCATTAATATTAAGTTTAAAGAATGGTTTAGCATTAACTCCACCAATGGGTTGGTCAACATGGAATGTATTTCGTTGTGATTATACAGAACGTGATCTTATGGAAATAGCTGATTTGTTAGTTTCAAGTGGAATGTCACAAGTTGGATATGAATATTTAAATATAGATGATTGTTGGGAAGATTTACAACGTGATCCGTTGACTAAAATGTTAAAATTTAATGAAACTAAATTTCCTAATGGAATTTCATCATTGGCTGATTATGTTCATTCGAAAGGATTAAAATTGGGACTTTATACAAGTTCAGGTGAACGAACATGTCAAAATTATCCTGGTTCATGGGAACATGAATATGTTGATGCTCAATTATTTTCTAGTTGGAAAATAGATTTTTTAAAAGTGGATTGTTGTTATCAAAATCGAATTGAAGATCGAATTCGAGCGTATACTAATTGGTCTCAAGCATTATTACAACAGAATCGTTCGATTATTTTCAGTTGTGATACAGATGAATTAATTTTAAATGAAAATAATTTTGAATTTCCATTTGAATGGGCACCTGAATATTGTCATATGGCACGTATCTATTGGGATATTTATGATCAATGGGAACAAACATTGAATATTTTAGATCATGCAGCGAATATTTATTTTGCTTCTCGACCTGGTTATTGGAATGATTTAGATATTCTGACAGTTGGTTTAGGTCAACAAACTTTACAAGAATATATTTCACAATTTTCACTTTGGTCTCTGTTAAGTTCACCTTTAATTGCAGGAAATGATCTTCGACAAATGAATCAATCGATTTTAAATATTCTTACGAATAAAGAAGTGATTGCAATTAATCAAGATCGATTAGGTCGATCGGGCAATATGATTCAACGAGCGATGGATGGTTCCTATGAAATTTGGGCAAAAGCTCTTTTCCATGAAAATAATTGTTCGTATCATGCTGTTGTTCTTTTCAATCGATCGAATCAACCAACGAATATAACATTACAATTTCAAGCTTTATTTGATAATGCTTTATCTCCTCATCCACCAAGTCCAATCTGGTCAGTCAATATTCGTGATCTTTGGCTTCATCAAGATCAAGGAACATTTACTCACAATTGGACATCGATCAATGTTCAACCACATGGAGTTACAATGATAACAGTACTTTTACAAACAAATTGACCTTCGATGTACTTTTTTTTCTCCTCTCTCTCTCTCTCTCTCTATCTTATCAGTATTTAAACCTGAGAAAAAAGTTGAATAGAATATGAAATTATACTTTTCTTTTAAGATGATGAAAGTGTTGATATTGATATTGTTTATTACAACAAGTGAATCATTGAACAATTGTGGTTACGAAGTAAAAAAAAATAAATACGAAGAATAAATTGTAAGACGATGTTGTGTTTTTAGACATGTAATTTAGGTATTTCAAATAAATTAAATGTTCATATAGTTGCACATACACATGATGATGTTGGTTGGTTACAAACAGTTGATCAATATTATTATTCTGAAGTTCAATATATTCTCGATTCAGTGATGGTTGCATTAGATCAAAATCCAGATCGACGATTTATTTATGTTGAAATCGCCTTTTTTTGGCGTTGGTGGAACGAACAAACCGATGAAATGAAAAACAAAGTTCGTGGATTTGTCAATTCAGGTCGTTTTGAATTTATATCTGGTGGTTGGTGTATGAATGATGAAGCAACAACACATTATAGTGGAATTATTGATCAACATAGTTTAGGTGCAGAATTTCTTCGTAATGAATTTGGTGAATGTGGTCGTCCAAAAGTTGGTTGGCAACTTGATCCATTTGGTCATTCACGAGAACAAGCGTCACTTTCAGCACAAATGGGTTTCGATGGTTTGTTTTTTGCTCGTGCTGATTATCAAGATAAAGACACACGAATTAAATCGAAAACATTAGAAATGATTTGGAAAGCAAGTCACAATTTAAATCAACAACAAAGTTGGTTATTTACAAATATTTTATATCATCATTATGATGCACCCATTGATTATACAAATATTCGAGATGATATTCATTTACATGATTACAATCTACCTCAGTTTATTCAAGCATTTATTCAAGCTGCTCATGATCAAGCCAATGCCTATCGAACAAATCATATTATTATGTTATTTGGTGATGATTTTCAATATCAAAATGCTCTTCATGATTTTAAAAATATTGATAAATTAATAAAATATGTCAATGCTCAAAATGGTAGTGATGTCAATGTATTCTATTCAACTCCATCGTGTTATTTATATGCATTGAATCAATTGAATCAAAGTTGGCCAACGAAAAATGATGATTTCTTTCCATATGCTAATCATCCTCATGGTTATTGGACTGGTTATTTTACATCTCGATCAGCTTTCAAAGGTTATGAACGTTATTCAAATAATATTTTACAAGTAACCAAACAATTGAATGCACTTGCAAATACTCAATTGGCCAATTCTATTTTCTATTTGAGTAATTCACATTTTTCATTAAACAAATATTTGTCAGACTCGTAACTAAACTAAATAGGTGAACCAATGGGCATTGTTCAACATCATGATGCTGTTGCTGGAACAGAAAAACAAGCTGTTGTTTTTGATTATGCTCAACGATTAGCAAATGGAATTGATGCTGCACAAGTTCAATTCATTTAGTTCATTTGATTCCATTGATTTCGATTTGTCAATTGTTTTTTTAGAATGTAATTAATGAAGCTTATGGTAAACTTCTATCTAAATCAGGCCAAGGAGAAGGACCAACAACATCTCAATTTCTTTGTCAATTATCAAATATAAGTCAATGTCTTGAAATCAATGGACAAGATCGTGTAAGTATATCGAAATCAAATGAAATATTGTTGATTGATTGATGATTTTTGTGAATAGTTTACATTAACACTTTGGAATCCAACAATTCATCCAGTTGTTGAATATGTTAATGTTCCAGTGAATGAAGAATATACAGTCATTGATCCATCTGGACAAACAATCGTTGTTGATGTAAGATTTCACTTTCAATTTAAATTGATTTTGTTTATTTTTTGTAAAAGATTATTGACATATCTGAATCAACGAAACATATTCCTGGAAGAGATCCAAATGCACAAAAGCAAACATTGATTTTTAAAGCCAATTTACCATCTCTTGGTTTTAATACGTATTATTTTCAAAAGAAAACTCAAACAAATCGTCATGTTAATATTACACAAAACGAAAGTTGTCTTTTAAAAAATCAAGTAACTGATTGATGTTGAATCGAATTGAATTGAATTCTATAAAAGAATTTGTTTTGTTTATTAGTATCTTCAAGTTGAAATCGATGGCGAAGGAAATCTTGTGAAATTAGTCAATTTAAATAAAAGTGTTGGTATTGAATTTGTGAATCAAGGTTTTTATTGGTACGAAGGTTTTCCTGATGGTGTCAAAGAACAAGATCATCAAACATCAGGTGCCTATGCCTTTCGACCATTCAATCAAACTGCACAACCTGTTAGCACATCACGAACGATGTAAGTTTGACCATTGACAATATTCTTAATCAACATTTGTTTAATTGTACGTAGAACATGTTTGAAAGGAGAAATTGTTCAACGAGCAATAATTCAATTCAATGATTGGACAAATGAAGAAATAAGTTTATATGATGGTTCAACAAATGTTGAAATTCAATGGACAGTTGGACCAATTCCAATTAATGATAATCTTGGCAAAGAAATAATTATGCGATATGATACAGATATTCAAAGTCAATCGAAATTCTATACTGATGCCAATGGACGAGAAATTCTCGAACGAATTCGAGATTATCGGCCAACATGGAATTATTCGATGAATGAACCTGTCAGTGGAAATTATTATCCAATTAATAGTCGAATATGGATAAAAGATCAGAATAGACAATTAACTGTATTAACTGATCGTTCTCATGGTGGTTCAAGTATTGATGATGGATCAATTGAAGTAATGTTACATCGACGTCTTCTCTATGACGATGGATTTGGTGTTGGTGAAGCATTGAATGAAACTGCATTTAATCAAGGTCTTGTTGTTCGTGGTCGACATTTTCTTGTTTTCGAATCACCATCATCAAGTGCTTTACAACATCGACCACTTGCTCAACAAATCTATATGCATCCATTACAAACATTTGCATTGACTGATCAAACTTTTGCCAATTATTCATCTTCATATCGTTTAACATGGTCTGCACTTACAACAAATCTTCCATTTAATATTCATCTTTTAACATTTCATCAATTATCAACAAACAATTATCTTATTCGTCTCGAACATTATTTCGAATTGAATGAAGATCAAATCTATTCGAAAGCAACGCAACTCGATTTACAATCGATCTTTCAATCGATTGGAACAATTCAAACGATTGTTGAATTAACACTTGCAGCTAATTTACCTTTAACACAATTACAAAGACTCAATTGGACAACAACAGATCACCAAATCGATATTACAAATCAATCATTTATCAAAGATACTATTGTTTCTTTCAATCCAATGCAAATTCGAACATTTAATATTACAATTGCATAAAAAAATCGCTTTTTCTTTTTCTTTTTCTTTATTTCTTGAATAAATTGAAACTAATCACTGACCCAAACACGAACTGTTTCCCAATGACCCGTTTTGTAAGCTGTACCACCACCACAGCAACAGCAAAATAGAATAACTCCAATAACAATCAAAGCGATTTGTCCTCCAGTTAAATCATTACTTCCACTACTTGGATATGAAGTTGAACGTGGATAATAGCCACTTGTGGATCCTAATGGATTTTGTGTTGACGATGTTTCATTTGAAACTGATACTGGAAGTGCATCTAACAAATTTAGTAATAGAATAACACTAACTAAAATTCGAATGAAATGCATCATAAATAGAATAATAGAATAGAATGTTTGTCTGTTAGAGAGACCTTCAATATTTATATTATTCATCTCGTCCTAAAGATAACAATTATCTACTTGTTGGATATTTCTAAATGATAACATGAAATTAGTCTGTTTTCGCTGAAGATTATTTTCGCGGATAACATGTATTTACTTTCCAAAATACAAAGTTTAAAAATAAAGGTTAGATTTGTTTTACAAATGTTTAAATTGGTCAGTGGCCATAATCAGTTGATGAGTAATTCCTGTTTCTTTATATGAATGTCCTGCATCATCGACCCAATGAAATTGAGCTTGAGGCCAAACTTTATGTAAATCCCAAGCAGTCCGAGCTGGACAAACAACATCATAACGTCCTTGAATAATAACACCAGGAATATCTTTTAATTTCGAAGCATTTTTAATTAATTGTTCATCTTGATCGAGAAAAGCTCCATGAACAAAATAATGTGATTCAATTCGAGCAAATGTCAATGCATATTTGGGATCTTGAATAGCTCGTGCAACATGTGATTGATCAATAAATAAACGTGATGTTGATAATTCCCAAGTTGTCCATGTTGTTGCTGCACGTAATCGTTCGTCTTCATTTGAACTTGTTAAACGACGATAATAAGCAGAAATGAGATCACCACGTTCACATATTGGTATGCTTTCAATGAATTGTTGCCAAACATCGGGAAAAATCATTGATGCACCTTCTTGATAAAACCATAATAATTCTTTTCGACGACAACAAAAGATTCCACGTAAAATCAATGCTTTCACACGTTGAGGATGTGTTTCAGCATAGGCTAACGCCAATGTTGAACCCCAACTTCCACCAAAAACAATCCATTTATCAATATTTAAATGTTCACGTAATTTTTCTAAATCATCAACTAAATGCCATGTTGTATTTTGTTCGAGACAAGCATTTGGAATTGATCGACCAGCACCACGTTGATCGAATAGAATGATTCGATATGCTTGAGGATCAAAGAATCGTCTCATCTGTGGAGTTGTTCCACTACCTGGACCACCATGTAAAAATACAATTGGATTGCCATGAAGATTACCGACTTCTTCGTAATATAAACTATGAACATCAGATACTTTTAACATTCCCGTCTCATACGGTTCAATTTCAGGATACAATTCACGAACATTGACTTTATTCGAACTCATTTTTACAACAACAACAACAAAACAAAAAAAAGAATGTTAACCTATTTTCTCCCTCGTTATCTTTTTCTTTCTTTTCAAATAAATAAAACGTTGACTCGTCATGTTAAAAAGAAGAAATGTAAAATAGATAGATAGATGTCTGTCTTCTACAATATCAATTCATTTTTGCAAAATTATGTTGAATTCGATGAACGAGTCGATCGATTTGATCAGTAACAAAGAGTTTTTGTTTCCAATTGTAAATATCGAGATGAGATGCTTCTTCATTGAAATAAGATTCGATTCGAGTTAAACTTTTAGTCACAATTGAAATAGATAAATGATTTAATTGAAGATCGTCAAGCATTTCAAGAAGATGTAAAGCAGATTTGTTTTCATTGGGAAAATAACTTCGAGAAATAATTTGAAAATTTCGTGATCGAATAAAATCGTTGTGTTCTAATAAATATTCGGCAGTTTCATTCAATGTTTCACAGGAAATAATTTGGCAATCTTCATTTGAATTTAATTTCATTCGAACAGTTTGTTTGAGATCATTTATTGAATCATCAATCCAAATTAGAAAATATTTCGAATGACGATGAACAATTAAATTCTGAGACGGTTTTTTAGATTCAAAACCAAAATAAAAATTAAATGTTTCAGTCGATGTCCAAAATTGTTTTTCATCAAATGAATCTGAATCATCGATTGGTTGTTGTTGTTGTTGTGGTTGTTGTGCTCCAAAAATCATATGATGAGGTGAACGAACAAGTCGATGTGCCGATGGTTTATTTGATATAGCTCGTATTGCATAACAATCTCGACATAATTCGGAATTCGTCATATAAACATAAGGAATATAACAATAACCTTCATCACCCTATTATCAAGACAAATCAATGAATGAATCAATATTTGAAAGAGAGACAGATGTTACCCATTGTTTTCCCCAAGAATTTCTAACAATAAAAGCTTTGGCTCTGTCAGAATATCCAACAGCAACGAGAGCATGCCAACCATGAGTCGCTGATTGAGGTTCATGTTTGGATGGTATTGGTACTCGACCTTTGTTTGTTGCAGCTCGATGAAATGATTCGAATAATTTTAAACCAAAAACAAATGGAAATCCTTCGGCTAAACAAGATTTCATTGTATTTAAATGAGTTGCAATTGGAACAACATCGGTAACACGATATCGTTTCGCCGATGAATAAGATTCATACGATGGTTTTCGATTGACTGACGCAAGAAGATATCGCCAAATGGATTCTTTACAAGAACCAAACTGTTGCATTCCTCGAATGACACCATAAAGAGTTGCACCTGAATCTTGCATTGAATCAACTGTATATCCATCTTTTAAACGACCATTATAATAAATAAATAAACGACTTACATCGATCTCTTTTCCAGTCAATCGTTTCGTTAAAAATTCATATAGACCAGCAACAGCATTGGCCGAACTTCAAATTTCAAATCATAGAAATTGAAAAACAAAAGAAAAGAAGAAAACAACGGATAATTTACCAAGTATTACTTTGACCTTGGTATTCAACAGACGTCATCCAACGTCGTAAATCGACGGATGGAGGTAATTTTTGATGTTTTTTAAAAGGAGATGCTCCAACAACAACTGGCGATTTATTCGAAATAATACATCCACCGATTGGATATTTTTGTTTCGTTTTTGGATGAAAATATTCTTTGACACCAGCCATCACACACACAAACAACAACAACAACAACAAATACGTCGACAACTACCAATCAAATATTTTTATATGTCGAACTACTACCGTTTTTACCTTTGCTTTTATGTAAATCAGATATGAATCATTTTAAATCAACCATAACCGTTGTTTTTTTCCCTTTTCTTTCGTAATTCAAATGACATCTTAATCATTCAAATTATTCAAACAGATGAAAATACGAAAACATTTGATATTGTTTACAAATCTAAGGACATCATCAAATACAGAACAATTCACATAAAATTTGAAGGTGATCGATGGATCAATGATTTTTATCCATCGATAATTATGTGACAAAAAAGTTGTTGTTCTCGATGGAACAACACAATGCAGCTATTCTTGGCAACATATGCTTTACAATTGAATCATCAATGGAATTGTTTGTAATCAACAAAATGGATCAACATGTTTATCAACTTGTGTGCCAACGGATAGTTTTTGTCAAAACTTATTTCAATTCAACTGTCTTTTTCTTTTTCTTTTTCTTTTTTTCTTTTTTCTTTTCTTTGAAATCAAAGTAAAATGTGATGACGGACTAGATATGTACAATCTCGACGAGACGAGACGAGACGAGAGAGAAAAGTATAATATACGTCGAATTCATTTTGACTTCGAAGTAACTAAGAATAATAATAAATGGTAACAAAGAAAGATCTCCGACGATATTTCGTTGAATTATTAGCCGAATGTTTCGGAACATGTTTATTAATTTTAATAGGTGAAGGTGGAATAGCAAATTATAAATTTTCTCGTCAACTTAGTCATTCAACTCTTCCAATTAGTATTTCATTTTCAGTCGGTGTTTATATTGCATTGATGGTTGCTGGACCAGTCAGTGGTGCACATATCAATCCAGCAGTGACTATTTCATTGATGACAGTCAAAATCATCAAACCAATTCAATGTTTATTCTATATTGTTGGTCAAATGATTGGTGCATTTATTGGAGCTGTTCTCGTTTATTTCGTTTATTTGAATCAATTCAATGAATTTGATGGTGGTCAACGACAATTAACCGGTGTAAATGGAACAGGTGATATCTTTTTTACAATGCCTGGCAATGGAATTCCACATTGGAATGCATTTATTGATCAAATGTTAATAACAGCTATTCTAATGATTTTCATAATGGCACTTTCAAATAAATCGAATAAGATGATTAGTGAAGAAGGCAAACCATTTGCATTTGCTTTGTTAATTCTTGGAATAAGTTGTGCCTTTTCTGTGAATGCCGGTGCAGCAATGAATCCAGCTCGTGATTTTGGTCCACGTTTATTTGGTTCCTTAATCTATGGATGGAATCGTGTGTTTCGTATTGATAATTATTTTTTTAGTATTCCAATTCTTGGTCCAATCGTTGGTGCAACACTTGGTGTTTGGATTTATGTTGGATATTCATCTCTTATTAATAATTATTCACATCGAACAAATCATCAGAATCAATCCAATTCAAATTCGTCTTTAGAAACAAGTCAACAAAAAATATAAAAAAAAAAACTTTCTTTTTTTTGTTCTTCGTTGTCATTTTATATTTTTAAAAACAATAAATGGACTTAAATGAATTTTGATTTGACATCAAAAGAAAAAAGTGAAAGTGATGCCAACGAGTATCGAATCAGTTCGTAGGTATATTCCACGAAAATATCAAAGAGAACAAATTTCTATCCAAGACATTCCGTCGACAACAACAACAACTCAAAGTCGAGTTCGAATCTATTTAATTTTATTTGTTATTCTCTTCTTATTGCTCATTATTTGTTCAACATTAATTCCAATTTGAATTGTAAGAAATGAAATGAAATGCTCGACAGTATCGATAAATGTATTGGAAATGAATTGGAGTCGTGAAGGAAGAACAGTTGTTGACATAGCAGGACAAGCAGGTTCCAATGCCAATGAATTACGTCGTCCATTTGGTTGAGATTTCGATTCAATGAATTCTTCGATTGGAATCACAGTTGCTGGTCAAGCAAATGAAAGTTTAGGAAGTGGAAATAATTTCTTTCGATATTGTTCCGATGTTATTCGAGATCGAAATGAAAATATTTCTATTGGTGATATTTTAAATAATCGAATTCAACTTTAACTCCATGGTTCATCTAATGGATCAACTAGTTTTCAATCAGCTTTTTCTTTTCTATTATTTTCATTTAAGTAGATTATTTATTTGTTTAAAAAAAACAAACAGTATTTCTATAGCGAATACAGGTGCAAATAATATTGTTCAATGGACAATTGGTCAAACATCATGGAAATTAATTGTTGTAAATGCAAATGGAACAAGTGGTTCATCTTCAAGTGAAGTTAATCTTCCTTCGGATGTGTTTTTAGATCGTTATGGAAATGTTTATGTAGCTGATACATCTAATCATCGGATTCAATATTTTTCTTCTGGTGAAACAATTGGAAGAACAATGTTTACGTAATAAAAGCTTCGGATGGTATTGGTACTCGACCTTTATTTGTTGCAGCTCGATGAAAAGATTTCAATAATTTGAATCCAAAAACAAATGGAAGTCCATTGGCTAAACACGATTTCATTGTATTTAAATCAGTTGGAATATGTGTTGCATCAGTGAGAATATAATCGTTTAGCTAATCAATAAGATTTCTACGAATGTTTTCGAATTAATTACAAGAACCATAACGTTTCATTCCACTGACAACATCTTGCATCATCTAAACTGTGAATCCGCGTCTTCTAAACGATCGTTATAAGAAATAAATCAACGACTTGCATCGATATGTTTGTCCGTATATTTTTTTCTTAGAAATTGATATGCATCTGCAACAGCATTTGCTCACCTGAATATTTAAAATCAAATTTCGATTTAGAAAAATGCAATCTTATTTACCAAGTGTTACTTTGACCTTGAAATTCCACAGGAGTCATCCATTGTCTTAAATCAACTGATGGAACAAGTCTTTTATGTTTTGCAAAAGGTGGAACTTCAAGAATAATCGGTGATTTATCTGAAATGATACATCCGCCAATTGAATATTTTTCTTTTGTTTTTCGGTTAAAATATTCTCTAACATGAGACATATCTATACAATTTTCTTAACTTTGAACTAGATGATTGATATAAAAGATAAAAGAAAGCAAATAATAAATTGATTTGATTTATTTCTCGGCAATAAGTTTGAGCCTGATGCCGTGTGAATGTCCATGCAGAATCCAACGCTTGAACAATCTCATGTATTCTCCTTTGATGAGCATAATTCGATTACAATTTGTTATTTCTGAATTAAGATGACCATATTGTTATTCATAGAATTTTAGATGGAACAAAATCAAGAAATGAAGCTATTATTAAAACAGAATAGCAAAATTCTAGAATTCTGCTTGGGAGGAATTTTGCCACTGCTGCAATGACGAACTATTCGATCTCAATGAAATATGTTCATGTGTCAACATATGGATTGTTCTTCTCATTTCTTTACATGAACTCAACAGATGACAAATTCATTGACTGACTCAATCAACAATAGGACAGTTTTTTTATTGAATTATTCAGTAAAACATGTTTTGGAAAACGTCCGATTGGTTGTTCATTGTATCGATTAGAACAATCATTTCGTTTGAAAGAAAATATCAATTCAGTTCAGGTCGTGAATTCAGTTGATTTCGCGATTCTTCTAATGAATTATTCCATTCTCACCTGACTATAGAACAGTTTAGAAACCGATTATGAGAGATTTATTGAAAAAAATCGATAATTAACTAGAATTTTACTAAAATGCTTCATTATTTTCATTATCTGAGCACATTGAAAAATATAATTAGTGAATTTTGTTTGAGCTGCCCAGTTGTATCAAATTGTAATGTACTGATTCATAAGATGATTCGATAAAAGATCACCTAGTCAAACTTTGTTGTCAAATTAACAATATGAAATGGGATAAAAAAGAAAATGTTCATAAAAAAGAGACTATTATCTGTCACTGGATGTTTATTCTGAGTGGCTTCGACCATGAAAACGCATATAATTAATAGCCTGTTCTAAAAAAACGAAGAGAATTCGGATTACAAAGAAAAAACGAAAGCAAAACATACGATGTAAGTTGCGCAAACGGT
>Ga0209914_1002767_pt1 | contig 13681 bp, 23 predicted proteins | sample ThiBiot_500_plan_FD_183949 | JGI IMG/M metagenome (GOLD analysis project Ga0209914, IMG submission 183949) | Wastewater bioreactor microbial communities from Cape Town, South Africa - Thiocy_cont_500_plan (SPAdes) | ecosystem: Engineered > Bioreactor > Thiocyanate-remediating > Anaerobic-Aerobic...
GCACAAGCCGGCCGTCATACCCGATGCCACTGTCGCCCATGAGGCGCGAGCCTTGGACGACAGCAACCACCGCAGCAGCGACAACCTTAGTCTGGAGCAGCCACCGCCCGCCGAGCTGGGCATGGATGATGCTGCCAGCCACGCTCCTGAGAATCCGGTCGAAGCGTTGCTGATCGAGAGCCTACACTCGCACGCAACACACGGCACCTCCGCGACGCGCCCACAGGCGACCGTCGAGTATCTCTCGCATCCGCTGTACGACTCGATGGACTGGACGGTGCGCTGGCAACACACGGCATGGCACTACTTCCTGTACTTCTACAACACCTACCTGCGGTATACTATCAACATTCAACGCGACGTGAGCTAGTCGCCCCTGTCTCCCTCCTTCTCGAATAACCTCGTTCTCTCGATCCACCGATCGGGCGGCTCCATATCTCTCGCTCCCAAGTCTCGCATCACATGATTATCAAGCATACACACACATTGTGTGCTTCGACATTGTACAATGAACCGATGCCTCGAAACAACCACTCCTATGCCAGAGCCTGTCTGTGATCACGCGATGCAGCATCGTCGCTGCGTCCCTCGTGAACCACCACCGTGGCGGCTCGTGTTGCCCATGCCACTCGCGTTGTGCTGTTGCTGTTGTTGTACGAGGGCCAGAAATGCCTCGGCATCGTCAAAGGCGCGAAAGGCGTCCTTTGGGTGCTCGTGCGTCACGGCAGGCTCGAAGGCCTCGAAGCACGCGGCACAAATGTCGAACGAATGCGCCGCAGCACATGCAGTGCAGTGGTACACGATGCCGACCACGGGCGACTGGCGACACGCGTCGCACGTGACATGGAGATGCAGCGCCGACGGCTTGCCGCGAAGCTCTGCGATCCACGAGCGCAGCGTCGGTTCGAGTCGTGCCATGACCTTCGCGCCCAGTGGCTCCTGCAGCACGCGGAACTCGCGCGGCGCCTTGGCGTGTAGGATCGCTTGGTCGCTATCGAGATACCAATCGAAGAGCGCCGTGCCAGCCAGTGGCGGAGGGTGGTTCTGTCGGTGCCACGAGCAGTCAGTAGCGATGCCTCGAAAACGATGATGGTGGTTGTGGCGGCAGTACCAGCTCAATGAGCCAGATGTGCTCGCTCGTCGGGCTCAAGGCCAAGTCGACGGTATAGGTCGGAATGCGCACGCGATCGCGCACTTGCTCGACAAAGTAGCGGTCGATGCGCTCGCGTATCTCGTTGCGATGGGCTGCGATCTCAGGCACGTAGCACAGGTCGTAGTACTGGCTCACGGCCGAGATGGCGTTGTCGACCACGAAGACGCGAAACTCGTACTCGGGGTCGATACGCGCATCCCAGCGACGCACGACCATCTCGACCTGGAACTCGAGGTCGGTGTGCCGCAGCAGCATCATCGAGAGGTCCTGGTGGACACGGTCGCTCTGCACGAAGAGCTGCTCGATTGGTTCGACGCCCCCCGGTCTCAATCAGTAGGTCGCACACATACACGCACACCGACTGGAGCAGCCTTCGATCGATAGCATGCGTACGTCGATTGCAGTATCGCCATCAAAGACGCACAGCGCCTTGGAGCTGCAGCGAATGTACGCAATGACGTCCTGTACCGACGTGTCGTCGTGGTCGTCGTCGGCAGCAGCCACCGGCCTTCGAGCAATCTCATCGCGGAGCAGCTCCTTCATTCGATTCGACGACAAGGCCGAGTCCTTTGGCGATCGAGTGCAGAGACGCACGAAGGCGCCCTCGGTGAAGCCCTCGACCAAGTGGTGCACGCGCTGCGCCAGCTGCACGAGCGTCGCGTCGTTGCGCCAGCGACATTGCTCGCGCATCCGCTCGACCTCGTCGGGCTGCATGCCGAACCTCACGGCTCGTCGCAGCATCAACACCTGCTCATGGGCGCGAACGATCGCCTGCGCCTCGGCTCCCGTCACGTGCGACACCACGGTCTCGAACGTGAGGTCGATGAGGTCCGGGTACCATCGATGGATGTGGCAGTAGTCATCGTCCGAGAAGCGATCGAACTCGAGCCCGGCCGGACCTCGGCTGGAGCCCTCATCGAGGCTGCTTGCTTGTGCCGTAGTAGCCATCTCTTAATTGCATGTGGTTGTTGGTTTGGTGTTGGTGTATGTATAAGCGAGCTTGCTTGCTTGCGATGTGAGCACGAGCGCGGAGCGGAACGAATGACCTAGGCCGAGCTCCATACGAGCGTCATCAGACCTTGCGGCACCTGGATCGTGAGCGAGTACTTGGCGCCGTAGTTGACCGTGACGGCTTGCGACGTCGTGCACACGTTCAACACCACCAACTGTACGGTCTGGTTGCCGGCGTTGGCGAACGCGGTCGTCGTGATGCACGAGAGTGCGTCGCCGGCGAGCGTCGTCGCGATGCGCCGGGTCGGGAACGCGAAGAAGCGCGAGAAGTGGCCCATGCCCCAGTACTCGACGTTGTAGTCGACGCTCGAGGCCGAGTTGACGCGCACAACGCCGCGACAGTTCAGACATCCGTTGTTGGTCGGGCCGTCTGATACGAGTGAGCCAGTCGAGCGTGTCAGCGACGGCACACTGCGCAATGTGCGAGATGGTGCCACATCATACATACCATTCGAGTCGAGCGCCAGGTTCCAATGATTGATCGATTGCCCCCAATTGATGGTCGAACCCACGTACAGCTGCTGTACGTTCCACACGAGCGTCGACCAGAACTCGGGCGCCCAATCGCCGCCGCTGCACTCGGTCATGTGGATCTCGCGCTCGGGATACAGCTCGTGCACCTTGGACTGCGCCGAGACGTCACCGGCGTAGCAATGGAAGGCCGAGCCGGCGACCCACGGCGATGACGAGTCGTTGCCGAGGATGTACAGCGGGTACTCGGGTCGGTCCCAGTTGTGGTCGTACGCGAGGATCTTGACCGAGCCGACGCCTGCTCGTTGCAGCGCCGGTCCCGTGGCGGCGATCAATGTCGCCTCGTCGATGGCGCTGAGATACATGCCGGGGTAGCTGCGTGCAAGGTCACGCGATCAGTGCCGCTCATCACTCGCGCGCTGGCCACGTGTCACTCGCTCCCCCATGCCGCGTACGTCGTAGGCGAGTAGAGCGGCTCGTTCTGCAAGGTCAACGCCCACAGCGGCAGACCTTCGGCGGCGTATGCGCTCAGGTAGTTGGCAAAGTACTGCGCATACACATCGACCTGCTCGTATAGCCGGCTCTCGTGAGCTTACTGATGCTCTCTGCACACGCACATCGAGTACGAACCAATGACATGATCAAGTTGCCCTGCAGCACGCTGTTGGAGGTCTTCATCCACGGCGGCGGCGTCCACGGCGTCGAGACGAGCTTGAGCGAGCTGCCGAGCAACGCCTGCATGTCGCGCAGCACCGGGATGATGTACTGCTGGTCGTGCTTGATCGACTCGTACTTGAGCGTCACGTCGTTCGGCACGTCGTCGTACGTGTAGTTGGTGAGCGAGAAGTCGCTGGCAGACGACGGCAGGCGAATGACGTTGAGCCCGATGCCGCCGACCTCCGAGCTGCCGAACAAGCGGCGCATCGTGTCGTTGTACATGGTGGCGTTCGCGAGCTTGAGTTGATACAACACGTAGGCCGACGAATCGGTCAGCGCGGCACCGAAACCATCGATCGGTTGATACTGCACCGAGTCGTCGACCGAGAGCGTAATGCCCGAGCCGCCACCAGAGCCCGAGCTACCGAACGCCACCGAGGCCTGTTGCTCGAGCAGCACCGACTCGTCCGGCAGCGTGAGCCACACCTGCGCCGTCGGTGGTGACGATGGATACGCCATCGACACCAACACGACCATCGAGAGCAAGGCTACCGTGCCACTGAGCCAGTGAGCCATGATACGCGATGGCTTGCGAGATATACTCTGAGAGGGGCAGGGGCAGCAATGAATGAGCGAGCGAGTGCGTTGATTGATGAAGTGGAGTGTTTCCGTGCGAGAGATGGGCCACAGTTACCCGCCGCTCAGCAACAGCATTCTATCGATTGATTGATTGCTTGCTTGATAGATTGATTGATAGATAGCTCGTTCCACACACATACGCAACACTTGATGTCTCGTATCGTCTACATAGGTAGATAGATAGCTAGTACTCATCCATTGAGAGAGAACGACCGAGAATCGATGCGCTCTACTCCTCGAGGAACTTGGCACGCCACTGCTGTGCTTGCTCGAGCGACACGTTGGCGCCACAGATGATGATCAGAATGCGCTTGCCGCGGTATAGCTCGCGGTTCTCGAGCAGCGCTGCTACCGAGCACGCGGTTGCCGGCTCGACCAACGCCTTTTCGTGCTCGAGGAACTGCCACAATGCCTGTTGCACAAACGAAGCAATCAATCAACGTCAATCAATCGACGTCAATCGACGTCAATCACGCAACAGGTGCGTATCAGTCGTGCCATACCTTGACCGTGGACTTGTCGGTAACGACGTGGTTGCGCGCAATGGTCTTCTTCAGCGTCTCGAGGATTTCATCGGTTCCTGTGTCGGCGCCCAGCGAGGTTGCGATCGACGTGATCTTGTCGAGCGTCACACGCTCGCCGCGCTCCAGCGACAGCGCGAGCCAGTTGGCACCGACCGTCTCGACGGCGACGAACTCGGCCGCAGGCTGACGAGCGTCACTCCGTATGAGCATGCAAGAGCTGCGAGCAAAGCGAGCGCGCTCCGAGGAGGAGCTGTCGTGGTACCTTTGGCTCTGGCAGCGTCGCGTACGCATGAATGATGCCGGTCAAGAGGCCGCCTCCGCCGACCGATGCGACCACGACTTCGGGCAGCTCCGGGCGGCCGTTCTGGCCGTCCATCTGCTTGGCGGCCTCGAGCATCACTGTGCCTTGGCCCTGAACGATCCATGGATGATCAAAGGGATGGATATACACGGCCGAATCCGGGTTGGCAGCGTTGAGCTCCTCGGTGAGCGCCACCGCTGTGTGATGCGCCTCGATCCACCAGCTGCCCTCGCTTCGCACTTCAGCACCGAGGCCCTCGAGACGGCTGCGCTTCTCGGGCGTGATGCTGTTGGTCGGAATGTACACGATAGCCCGCTCAACTCCGAGCTTCTTGCTGGAAGGCCGCAACAACTCCGAGAGTCAGCACGCGCGGCCCGAGGTGCGGGCGAACAATACCCGGCGTCGCCGCCATCGCCCTCGTCGTGGAGGTGGTACGCACGCTGCAAGAGCCACCGAGATGCCGTGCGAGCCACCCGAGGCCGTCAACACGACGCGAGGCAGCGCACCGTGTCGCGTCGCATGGCTCTTGAGGAAGTTGACGGCGCCTCGCATCTTGAAGGCGCGGCTCTCATGCAGTGTCTCGAGCTTGAGATACACCTGGGCGTCGAGCTGCTGACTGAGCCAGCTCGAGTACACGACCGGCGTCGGCGGCAAGATCGACGCCACGTTGGCGGCCGCTGCAGCCAAGCTCTCGGTACTGTAGTCCCCCATCGTAAGCAACCAGCGTGACGGTACTTCACAAGACACGGAGCGTGAACGATAGCGACAGCAGTGAGCGAGCGGGCGAGATGCGCGGGCGAGGGAGCGAGCAGGCGAATGAGCGAATGAACGCGGAAAGCCGAGAAGGAATGTTCCGCGGTTCCAGCTCGCTCGCTGCCTGATGATGTGGCCAAACTCAAGGGCCTGTGATAATGAGGGCTGCACGTTTAGTCCGGACGATCAAGTGGTGGTTGACTGATAGAAGGCCTCGAGCCTGCCGAGTTGTGCCGCAGGAAAATCCCGAACGTGCAGTAACAGCTGTCGCAGCGTGCTCCATGCTCGCTGCGACGCATCACTCGCTGGCACTTGCGTCAACAGGTCGACGAGCTGCTGTGCATTGGCTGCGAGTAGGCTCTGAAGACTCTCGGCAGCGACACGTTCGGCGCCGTCGACCACGAGAAGGTGCTGCGCCTCGTCGCCACTGAGCGCCACCACGTGAAGGAGATAGTCCTGCAGCTGCTTGCGCAGGCGCTCGCGCATCAAATACAGCTCGAGCTCCTTGATGTTGTCGTCTCCAGTGCCCATACGATCGATGTTTCGTGCAATGGTGAACAAGGTGTGCCACAACTTGCACAACACTGCCAGCGGGATCTACAGTACACCAGGAACGAATGCGAGTGAGTGAAGGAGGTTGTTGTTGCTGTGGCTCGGTTCGTCGTACTTCGTTGGGCTCATGCTCGTAGAGCTGAAACAATGGCGCCGCTCCGAGGCAGATCTTTGCATTAAGACAGCTTGCAAGGCACTCGAGTGTTGCTAGCGTCAGCTGGAGCACGAGAGCATGGCATTTGACACTGTTTGCATCAGCGAGTTGCGATGCCAGCACGCGATGTTTCGAGAGCACGAACTGCGCCGCGTGAACGGCATTCAGTTGGTTCTGGAGGCACACGAATCGTGGTCAGAAACGCCACGATAGTTCCACTACAATGGTGAATGACGAGAGAGAGAGAGAGAGAGAGAGAGAGAGAGAGAGAATGAATACCTTCTTGTTGGTACTACTCGCTAGTAAGCGCTCTAGCACCTGAACATTCTGCACCAAGGCCGATTCCAAGGCACCGACCATCGGTGGTGCGAGTGCCACGTAAGATTGCTCGTTCGGTATTGTGAGAAGGCTGAGCAGTATTGAGGCGAGCCTGCCAAGTGCTCGAATGTTGTTGGGTTGTTGCTGCAGTCACAGACGTCAATATGAGAACTCGTACGAGAAGCAGCAGCAGCAGCAGCAGCAGTAGCAAGTCAAACCTTGTCGCAAGCTTGTTGTATTCCTCGATGCACCATGGCATTGATCGCAAAGATGCTCTCGAGTGGCCTCGCTGTGAAGCGCCCGATCAAGGCAACGTTGCTCGCAAGAAAGTCGCACAACTGCGCCACGGCAGCGCTTGCACGCTGGCGCACGTTGCTGTCGCTCTCCTTCGGAGCAAGGCACTGCTGCAGAATGGTCACGGCCGTACTACTCCAGCCAGTATTCTAGCCCGGCCAAGAGTCGTGAGCGACTACCAATCAAGAGCAGAAGATCATCCGAACGATTGTGTACCGTGAGGAATCGCTCAAACTGCACCAACGTGCCAAGCGCTTGGATAGCACTGAGCCTCACTGGCGCGGAGCGGTCGCTCGTATGGCGAAAAATGAAGCCAACCACGCGATCGAATGCCGAATGCTAGAGACACACATCCAGACACTCAGCGGCCAAGATCTTGCGCTTCCTCCCCCTACAACAGCAGCAACCGTACCGAAACGTGTACAACTACAATGTGTGGCAGTGACGCGATGAAGGTACAAAAGGCACTGCGGAACTGAGGGCTACGATCGCTTGCACACGACCAAAAGGCCTGTGATACGATGGGGAATGCTACGGTCGTTGTTGTCGGAATTGTCGCCGTCATCGTCGTCATTGTTGTTGCTGCTGCTGCGTCGATGGCAGGCTGCGGAAGATCGAGCTCTAACAGCAAGCTCCAGAGCTGCAGCGCAAAGCGACTCTCCACTGAATCGGCGAGTGCATTCGAGCTCGAGCTGTCGTGAAGCAGCTGATAGGCGCTCTTGATCCACATTTGCAATGCTCGTAGTCCAGCACCACAGATCAAAGGGCCATTCGGCGCTCCCAGTGCGCGAGCGATCGTCATCATCAGCTCAGGTAGCCAGTCGCCGCCATTCGGTCCGAGAAGCACCGATCGAGAAGCAACACTGCCGATGCAGTTCAGTGCCTCGATGCGCACCGACTCGGTATCGCCCGCGAGATTCGTGAGCTCCAACACCCGGCGGACCAGAGGCGAAATCATATCAGTCGGCAGGAGAGAATGGCTTTCGAGCTGGCGTGATGCGAGCAGACTCGAGATTGCGAGCAAAGCATGCTCGACCACTCTGCGATCATTGTGTTCGAGCATTCGAAGGGATCGGGTCATGAGCTGTGCTGCCAATGAAGTGTCGACCAGTTGGTGATAGGGGCAGTGTGCAGCAAGGAACGTAATGCACTACAAGCCGAAGCGATACGACATTGGTCAGGTTACACGCCGATGCCACAATCACACGAATACACTCGCTGCTCGCTCTTGGTACCTTGAACAGCTGACACACGACTAGCACGTCAATCTCTGTGCCAAGCACCTCGATGATCACGACGTTCACGGCAGTGAGCATCTGAGCGAGCTTGTACGAGAGTGGTGCGAAGCTAGGCGTCACTTTCCCTCTAACGGTTCCACAGCGTTAGCGCACACCGTGCTGGCTGAAGCACTCACTAGCAGCCGCCGCTGCCGACATACCTATCGTTGGCAGCAGCCAAGAAGCTCTTGGAGAGCTCGACGAAGGTGGCTAGCGTCGCTGCAAGACGCTCGCGCACCTTGCTGGACGGATCACTCACGAGCGAGTGAGCGAGGTTGTCACTCAGCGCCAAGCTGCTTGCTCCCGAAGGCAGATACAAGGCCCAGCGATCGTGGAAGAGCTTGGGAGACGCTCGAATCACGACCCGCAGGCAGTTGATGGCATGAAGCCGCAGCCGCCTGTCACCATCGATCTAGTGAGCGCGCACATACACGTGGTCTCGCTGAGCTCGCCTGTCGTCGTGCGTACCAGGACCACGGGAACGAGGCGGCGGTCGAGCTCGCTCGTTCGAGGGGCGATACAGCAAACATGAACGAACGCAGAGTCACGAGTATACTCTGCACCACGCGTGGCTCGAGTACATGGTCCTTGGTGCCATCGAGGAGGTTGACAAGCGCACGGAGCGTGCCGCTCAACGCCTGGTGCATCGCGGGTGTGTCAGCAGCGACACACGCACACGCACACGGACGTACACGCACGGTTGAGAGACACGCACCCGGACCGCAAGTACAAGAGCGCCACTCCACTTACAACCTGCAGTGCTCGATAGCAACGGCGGCAGTGCGCTCGATACGACGACACGAAGAGGCTCGTATCGCTCGAGCAGCACAGCGAGCAGCTGCCGCTGCATCGCCACGACCGGCGGCTGCTTGAACAACGTCGCGTCGCTCGTGTGGATCGTGCGGTCGTTCAGCGTAGCCACACACGTGACTCCGAGTCGATAGACCTCGAGTCGACCACGGGATTGTTCGAGCTGCTCGTGCACGATCGGTGGCCGTCTGCTTAGCACCGGCAGCACGGCTCGCATGGCCAGCTGCCACACCTCGAGCGACACCGCGAAGCCCGGCTGCTTGGTCGCGAGGCGCAGCAAGCGATGCAGCCTTCGTAGGCGCTGCGACACCGGAGACACGACGCCATCGCGAGCCTCGAGAGACTCTGATTCTGACTCACTACCGATCGAGGATTGCGTTGCGACGCTCGTGAGAATCGATGCCGTCGATGCGAGCGGCGCTACTGCGATCGACTGCGCGATGACGTTCTCGATCGCGATGCTCGCGCGCTCGATGGCGCCGAGTAGCAACTGGCCTTGCTCGCTGTCATCATCGTTGTCGTCGTCGTCATCTCTTGGAGCACCTATCGTGCTCGGTGGTGTGTCTGCGCTCATTGCATGGGTGGGTGACACACCCTAGTTGAACGAGGCGGACGAGATGCAGCGAGCAGCACGACAGCAAGCGAGTGAGTGATCTACACGTCGAGTCTCGCGACTCTCTCTCTTGTTACATTGAGACGAATGCATCATTGCCATCTGCCAATGGTGATGGCGATGGCGATGGCGATGGTGACGGTGACGGCGATGGCGATGGCGATGGCGATGGTTGTATCGTATCGAGCTCGATGGTAACGCTCTGCTCACTCTGTGACTCGTCGTGTATCGTCGTGTCAGCAGGTTCGCTGCTGTTCCGCACGCAATTCGAGAGCAACGCCCATGTGCCTCGCGCCATGTTGGTCCTGTCGAGCATGAGCGTCAGCAACGAACAGCACGCATTCCAATGCACTCGAGCCTCTCGTACCAAACCGACTCGGGCTGCGAGTGGTCTTCACTCGGGGCGATTCGGATCGGGTGCGGCCCCGAGCACTTGCTGGCAAACTTGACCGCATCGTATATCTGGCAAGCCGCATCGTACGAGTACGACTGGGTCAGGTGCTCGCTCGCTTCCAGTCGAACGATGCATCACATACCTGATGAAAGTAGTGGTCTTCTCCGAGCATCGCGTACACACCGTCACTCTTCATACTGTCGATCTCGCGCTCCTTGAACTGCGCCAGCACCAAGTGGCACTCGCGGCGCACGCAATCGAGCAACAGATCGCGGATGGCTTTCAAGCCGCACGAGTCAATGTCGTTGATCGGACTTCCATCGAGCACGATTGCGCGTAGTTTGGTATTCGGATGAGCCCTGTGATGCAGCATCGGAGAGGTGGGTCAGTTGTGGAGCACTTGGCTCGCTCTCGCGCGAGCGTTGAGAAGCTGCGCACGAACATACTTGGCAGCTTTCTTGTGTAGCCCATACATCAAGTCCGAGAAATGCAGCACGTTTGCGAAATAGAGGCTCGCGTCGAAGCGAAGAATGGCGACGCCCGGCGTGGTTTTGGCGTCCTTGGCGCGAGTGACGCTGCGATAGATGCGAGTTCCGGGCAATCTTTGAGGGAGCACACGCAGTGACATGAGCGTCATGCAAGCGACCGAGAACGAGGACACCTAGCGAGACCACATATGTGGCACATACCTGCCGAGAATGGCCGAGTGCGGAAGAGCCGAAGTCTTGATGACGAGCATCATCGATAGTAGAAAGCCGATCAGGATGCCCATCTCGACTCCGACGATTAGAGTTGCCGCGAATGCCGTCGCCAGCATGAAGAAATCGGCCTTTTTGACATGCCATAGATGCTGCCGTTTCGTCGTTAACGCCATGGTGGCGTGCGCGTGCCAACAGCCTGCGTCAGTGGAGCGTCGTGTAGCGTAGCGTCGCGACCATCGCACGTACCACGGCTTCCTCGGGGTCGATCAAGTTCGAGACCGCCACCATAACGATCGAGGCCAGGATGGTTTGCGGCAGATAGTACAGCAGAGGCGTGAAGAACAACAGAGTGATGCAGATCAGGCATACGGCGAACACAGTGGTCAAGGTCGACTTGCCCCCAAGCTGGCCACACCGAACACGAATCGCGTACAACGCACGTTGGATGAGTGACGACTGACCGGCCGACCGACAGCAAACTGCGTTGCGAAGGACTCGTCGTACCGCCATGGCAATCGCCGTTCGAGACAGACCTCCAGTGGTCGGGTAGGATTGCGTGAAGCTGCCGACCACGTTGGCGACACCGAGCGCAAAGAGCTCCTGGTTCGGGCGCACGCGGTACTGCGGCTTGGCCTTCATGGCACAAATCTTGGCGACCGAGATCGACTCGACGAACCCCAACGCCGCGATGGCTACACGACCGAGGAGTCAGCCAAGCTTCCATCTCGAAGCCACGCAAGTGCATCGTCATCATCATCATCGGCAGCAAACATACTGATGGCATCGGGAATGAGCTCCAGCAGCAGATCGAAGGGGATACTCAGGGCGGCGGCATTCGGAAATGGCAACCCTTGCGGCATCTTGCCAATGACCTTGAGGCCCTGCTGCTCGAGCTCGAACATCCAGCTAATAAATATGCCGAACGCAACGACGATGAGAGCCGATGGAATGTTCTTGTTGACGAGCCGCAGGCCCAAGATGATGGCAATAGTAACGAGGCCCTGTCGATCACAGCAGTGTTGTTGGTTTGCGCTTTGCTCGCGAGCAAGAATGCAACTGTCCGAGTGCAGGCGTGGATGCGTGCGTGTGGCATGGCACGTACCATGACAAATGGCAGCCAGTTGGCAGTAGGTAGCAGGCGAGCGACCTCATAGATGGCGCCGAATAAGGTCGACGTGCGGTTGGGTGCAATACCAAAGAGATTCTTGAGCTGCGACGCAATGATGAGAATGGCAGTTGCTGCACTCACGTACACGCGCAATGTGAACCGACACGACACGACACACTGGTGAGTCATTGCCACCATCCTTATCGTGATCGCCAATACTGTGCCAGTCAGAACTGTGCAGTACCTGATGTGAATCCCGACAGGATTGGGTGCGCCAAGAAGTTGACCACGAAACCGAGCCGAAAGATGCCTGTCGCTAGCGTCACGATTCCTACGAGAAACGAGAGTGCCAATGCCACGCTTTCATGCCATCAAGCTCGAGAGTGAGTCTTGAGCGGCACTGGCGGCCCGAGATGCGAGGGGGAGCGTGTTCGTTACCGAATGTAGAGGTCCGGGTCGTTGCTTGCTACTGCGCTCGCAGACTCGGCCACGAGAAGCGACACGACTGCCGTTGGTCCCGTTCCCAGCTGTCGCGACGTGCCGAGGAGTGCTGCACCGTTTCATGATCGTCGTCAATCAGCTGCATGGCAAGAGAAGGCACTTACTCGAGCGGGTGATGTGTGTGATACCGTAGACCAAGAGCGGCAGTACGGCGCTGTAGAGGCCATACTGCACGGGCAGGCCAGCGAGCAGCGCGTACGACATGCTCTGTGGAATGAGCACGACGCCGATCGTCAAGCCAGCAACGAGGTCTCCTCGCAGGTCGTTCTTGAGCGAGTAGTTGGGAAGCCACTCGAGCGGCGGCACTGCGAGCTGTAGCAACCTGGACGGATGGTTACCTTCAGGGTGCCAGTACCTCGCTCGAGCGTGTGTCATCGGTACGTACCTCCATGCTCGAGCAGCATAGATGGCTCGTCGATCTTGAGATGGCACGTCGGTGCCGCCCGTCGCGTTCGTTTGCGCGGGTTGGGACTCGTGCGCATCGCCCGAATCGCTCCCATGCGAGTCGGATGCCGATCGGCGTCTGCGCCGAGTCGTCGCTGCACCACCTTGCTGTGCGTCGGATTGCTCGTATTCTGTCATGCAAACGACAGTCGTTGCATGGATTGGAGGCACACGAATCAATACACGTGCGAGTGACGCAGCAATGGTAATGGCCACACGCGTGAGCACACACCGAGATCGTCGAGCTCCTGGGCGAAGAGGAGTTGATGTATCTTGCGCAGCTGCTCCATCACTAAGGGCGTAACGCGAGCCGCCGACGTGGCACCCGAGCTGCTCGAGAGATCCGGCACCGAGAAGCTCATGGTACGCGTGGCGTACTCGGTCAACTCGGCCATGCACGCATCGTACACGAGATGGCGAGCCTCGCGCATACTGGCTGCATCGGCTCGGCCAGCTAACCATGCGTGGTCGATCGATCGATCGATGATTGTTAGCACTGGCACTGGCATGGCACGCGAGAGGTGTGGCACACGCCACGAGCATACCAGGGAAGTGTTCACGCAAGTGGTCCAGCTCGCGATGTGCGCAGCTATGCACCGTGTCGCAGAGCTCGGAATCGATCTCGCGAACCAGTGCCACGATCGCGCGTATGGCTGCCATCGTACACGGGGAGTGAGTGAGAGCGCTGCGCATCGCATGCTGCAATACGTACTATCTTCGAAGCGCAAGATGCTTTCGAGAGGCTCTGCTGTCGTGTACATGGAGGTTGATGATGGCGCTCGTCGCGATGGCTCTGGCGACTCAGCGATACCATCGGCTACGACTGTGCCGCCACGTCGTCATCGTCAATCATCTATCTGTAGTAAGCCATCCACCCAGCGAAAGAAAGATACCTTCTATCTCATCCATCTGTGGCACTGCATTTGATGGTTGCCGAGAGAGAGAGAGAGAGAGAGAGAGAGAGAGAGAGAGAGAGATGCGAGAGCGAGCGAGGCAACACCGAATG
>Ga0209914_1002771_pt1 | contig 13664 bp, 15 predicted proteins | sample ThiBiot_500_plan_FD_183949 | JGI IMG/M metagenome (GOLD analysis project Ga0209914, IMG submission 183949) | Wastewater bioreactor microbial communities from Cape Town, South Africa - Thiocy_cont_500_plan (SPAdes) | ecosystem: Engineered > Bioreactor > Thiocyanate-remediating > Anaerobic-Aerobic...
GGCACGAAGGCTGGGATCAGGGGTTGTAGCTGTCGCCACAGTTCTTTGCTAACGGGTCGTCTTGCCATGAGGGCAGCGAGCATAACTGCTCTGCGGGGGCCTGTGACGAAGTGGTGTTAGCCACTCTAAATCATGATGGGTACCGGCACGTGCACGGCCGAAGATCAGTTGGCATGTTTGAGCAGATGTGACGTGTCCCCACAACTGGTGATGACGGCTAACAAGACTGAACAGTGTCTCGTCAGGCAGCCAGCACAGGAGCTGATACTCGGAAAATAGGCTGTCCACTTCTGGCATTTCAATAGAGTATTCCGAAAGAAGTCGCTACACAAGGAATCGCTCATCTGGACGTTACAAAGAGCTGCCGCTAGCTTCACCGGACGCCTACCCTACTGAATCGCCCCGGGTTCCGCGGAGGCCAGTTGGTTTAAGTCAGACGGTCGCGGCCTGACCAGCGCGTTGTCGATGGTAGTTGGCTTCGAACTCGGCAGGCGGGACGTAGCCCAGCGGCCCCATCAGCCGATGATGGTTGAACCAGGCCACCCATTGCAGCGTCGCCAGTTCCACCGCCTGTTTGGTCTTCCACGGCCCACGCCGGTGAATGACCTCGGCCTTGTAGAGCCCGTTGATGGTCTCGGCCAGCGCGTTGTCATAGCTGTCGTCCTTGGAGCCCACTGAGGGCTCGATGCCGGCTTCGGCCAAGCGTTCGCTGTAGCGGATGGACAGGTATTGCGACCCCCTGTCAGAGTGGTGCGTCAGCTGCCGTCGTCAGACGGCTTGCGGTCGTACAGCGCCTGCTCCAGCGCGTCGAGCACGAACTCGGTGTGCATCGAGCGGCTCTGCCGCCAGCCCACGATGCGCCGGCTGAACACGTCCACCACGAATGCCACGTAGACCCAGCCCTGCCAGGTCGAGACGTAGGTGAAGTCAGAGACCCAGAGCTGTTTGGGCCGCTCGGCACGGAACTGCCGATTGACCCGGTCCAGCGGGCATGGCACCTTGGAATCAGCAATGGCGGTCCGCACCGCCTTGCCGCGGCGCACGCCCTGCAGCCCGAGTTGGCGCATCAGCCGCTCGACGGTGCACGTGCCACCGCAACACCTTCGCGGTTGAGTTGACGCCAGACCTTCTCGGCGCCATAGACTTGGTGGTTGGCCTGCCAGACGCGCTGCACCTGCGGCAGCAGCTGTGTATCGCGCTGGGCTCGCAACGAGCGCAAGGCCGGGCTGCGCTGGCACGCGGCGTGGCGCCAGTACGCCGATGGGGCGATCTGCAAGACGCGGCAGATCGACTCGACCCCAAGCTGCTGGCGGTACTGGTCGACGAATGCCTTCAGGATTTGATGCGGCGCAGGAAGGCCTGCCCGTCGAGTTCCGCCTGGGCAAAAAACGCGCTGGCCAGCTTCAGAATCTCGTTGGCCTTGCGTAGTTCGCGCACCTCTCGTTCCAGCTCCTTGATGCGCTGCGCCTCCGCCGTGCTAACGCCATCACTCTGGCCGGCATCGACCTCGTGCTGCTTCACCCAAGTGTGCAAGGTCTGCGGCACGCAGCCGATCTTGTCAGCGATGGACTCGATGGCCGCCCATTGCGACGGATGCTCCGCCCGGTGCTCCTGCACCATGCGCACGGCGCGCTCACGCACCTCAGGCGAAAACTTCGGGGACTTCTTCATAGCTCCATTCTCCAGAGTTGGAGCCTCCTCGAAACCCGGGGCGATTCACCATTTCCTCTGAACGGCGCTAGATCTAAGACGCTTGAGCTGCCCCGACGGCAGGGCTCGTCAAAGCTCAGTCAAACAATGTTGTTTGCTTAAGTGGCGCTCCCAAGGTGCTCTCGATGACCTTGAGTTGCTGAAGTCGAATCAAGAGTGCCTGCAAGCTAACTTTGAGCTCTTGGGCCAAGCTCTGCATCTGATCTTCATCAGAAATATCCCGAACCAAAGCTTCTGCAGCGATCACAGGCGCAGGCATCAGCAACGCAGCGGCAAACATGTTTGCCTCACGCTCCTCCTGGGGCGTGGTCGTTGCTCCAACAGCGGTGTAAGCGAACGATGAAGCTTCACCAACGCGTTGGTATATGCGCAGGTCCTTATCTACGATCATCCTGTCACCTGTATCGTGGAGGATCAGGTGGCCGAACTCGTGGCCAATCGTGAAACGCTGCCGGACCTCGGGGTGCTCTTGATTAACAAAGATGTGCCGCTCGTGACCGCGCACGACAAGCGCACCTGACACATCCGCTTCCATCTTCTCCCAATGAATTTCTGCATTGCAGAAATGCGCGATCTTCGATAGATCGACCGGCGTACTAGTCACACGCGCACCTCGCAGAAGCTCCTGCGCGCGCTGTTCAATAGTCTTTACTGTGTGAGACATGTGCCCCTCAAGTCGGTGCCAAGACGCGTGCGATGGCGCTTCCCAACAATGGACTGCCAGCAGAACTCAGCTCAGCCATGAGCGACGGTCCGTCAATCTCGGACTTTTGGTGTTCGGAAACCGCCTCTCGCTGTAGCGCCTCCAGCAGGCTAGCGACGTTGACATCAAGAGCCTCACAGATGCGCAGCAAAACATGAAGTGGAACCTTCTGCGTACCCTTCTCAATGTTGGTGATCGAAGTACGCTCCAAACCGACCTGCTGAGCCAACTTGGCCTGCGTCAGCTCAGCAAGCAACCGGCGAGAACGAATGTTCTCACCCAAGGCAACGTACAGACCGCTCTCTTCAATCACGTCAACGGCTCCTCTGGAACAAAATCTAGTCAATACAAGCGGCCATGTCAACCGCGCTGACATGTCAACAAGGGGCACATGACAAGGAATGTGCTCCCCGTTGACACATGCGGGCGCAACCCTATAATGTCAACCGAGAGCACATGCGATGGCATGCGTGACTAGTACTGACATGGAGGGTGAGATGAACGCAGCAAAATGAAACAAGGGGTCAAACCAGTGAAGGTTGACCCCCTGAGTGAACTCACGCGATCGCGCTCGTTCGGTGTGGAAGCCAAGAGTGTCGTGCTGAGCGCATGAGGTTGTCAACTTTTCATTGGAAAACTGCAGGGCGATGTGGGAATTTCCCACATCACTAGAAGAAGTTTTTTAAAGAAAAGGAACCAAAATGGTTTCGCATGAAGATACCCGCCCCGGCCAGGGGCAACAAATCCATGTCTGCGGCCTTGACCTGGAACTGCGTACCGTCCACCTTGACGATGGAACTCCTACAGGGACGCAGATCGCGCTTGCAGCCGGATTCAATCCTGAACCTCAGGTTTGCGTCCTTCAGTGGTTGGATCATGGTGTTGAGGACATTAGCCCGACCGAGGTAGCTCGCCTCAAAAATGGTGAGAACCGGTTCATCGTCTGCGAAAGCGATGCCCTGCTGCGGCTGACGGTCGATGGCCTGCGATACGACTGGCCAGCCTCCAGCGTTCCGGTAAAGATCTTGCGCAAGCTAGCAAACTTGCCTCCATCTAAGAGCTTCTACCTTTCGCTCGAGCGCGAGGAAGATCGCTTGCTGGACGATGATGAAATTGTGCAGTTGGGAGCGGCTGGGGTAGAACAGCTCTTCACCCGCTGGGTGTTGAAAATCCAGGATGACTTCTTCGGTTTCCGGACTTCGACTGTGAAAGTCCGTGATGCGCTGGCTGTCGCAGGCATCAACCTCGACAAAGGGTGGCAGATCTTTTTGAAGGTGAAAGACCAGCCCAAACGGGCCTTGACCCTGGACGACGACATCGACTTGACCACACCCGGAATCGAGAAGCTGCGGGTTTCACCCAATGAGATCAACAATGGGGAAGGCGTGCATCTGCTGCGCCAGTTTCGGCTCCCGGAGGGTGATGAACTCCATCTCAACACCCACTACCCAGGTTGGCAAGCGGTGGTTCAAGGGGAAACCCGTTGGGTCATCCTGCCTCAATATCAGCTGCCTGAAGGGTACTCGCCTTCCGTGGTGCAGTTGGCGCTGAACATTCCTCAAACATACCCCATGTCTGAGGTCGACATGTTTTATCTGTTTCCGCAAGCGACGCTCTCTAGCGGAGCTGGGATACCGGCAACCGAAGCGCGTGTCGTGGTCTCGGGGATGCAATTTCAACGCTGGTCCCGTCACCGTGGCGGCGCTTCTCAGTGGCGCCCTGGCGTCGACAACTTGATCACGCATCTTGCACTCGTTGAAACATCTTTGCTGAAGGAGGTCCAGCAATGATGCCGGCCTCGTGTCTAACGTTGACGCATGAGGTGTATGAGCGCGCGCGCAAGCACCTTTTTCCAGGCGACGGACTCGAGGCCGCAGCGATTCTGGTTTGCTCCAGAGTCGCCGGAAATCGAACACGCCTTCTTGCACACGACATCGTCCTTGTACCCCACTCACAATGTCAGCGCCATGCTGACTTCCTTAAGTGGCCTGGCGTCGCCGTCGAAGCTGCGATCGATAAAGCTGAGCCAACTGGTGACAGTTTGATTCTCTTGCACTCACATCCAGGAGGGTTTTTTGGCTTTTCTCAATTGGACGATAGTAGTGATCAAGAAGTCATTCCCTGCCTGCATCACGCAATAGAAACTTTGCACGGCTCAGCAATTATGGTTCCCACAGGTGCAATCCTTGGGCGAATTTACTCCAAAGCCATGGAGTGCCACATAATCGATGTAGTGACGATGGCCCATCACGACTTAAATTTCTGGTGGGCTGATGGTCAGTTTGCAAAGCGTCCCATGGCCTTTACCGCCGAATCTCGTGACGAGTTGGGAAGACTGTCAGCATGCGTGGTTGGGGTTTCGGGCACAGGATCGATCGTTGCAGAGCAGCTTGCCCGGCTAGGTTTTGGTCAGATTATCTTGGTAGACTTTGATCGTGTAGAGCAGAAAAATCTGAACCGCATACTGAATTCAACGGAATCTGATGCCGGCTTGAATGTACTCAAAGTGGATTCCATGCGACGTGCTATCGACTCATACAGGGGGGCAGACGTTGCCCTGCCTGTTCCTGAAAATATCATCTCGCGTACGGCAGTCATCAAGGCTTGTCAGGCCGACGTTTTATTCAGCTGCGTCGACTCTCAGGAAGGCCGGCAAATCGTAGACTTGATTGCAGCATTTTTCCTGTTGCCGGCCTTCGATGTGGGCGTAACCATACCGACGCGATCAGGGAAAAAGGGGCTGAGCATCTTTGATGTATGTGCTCGCGTGGACTATGTTTGGCCAGGAGCCCCCATGCTCTATGAGCGCGGAGTATATACGCAGCAAGGAATTCGAGGGGAGTACTTAAAAAGAACGGATGCCGCTCAATACAAATCGCAACTTGATGAGGGATATATTCCTGGCGCAAATGAAGAAGCTCCTTCAGTAATTTCGCTAAATATGAGGGCAGCAGCGGATGCTGTGCTTGAGTTCATTGCCCGCGCATACCCATTCCGTCATGATGGAAATAGTGGCCATGCCCGCCGAAAATTATCTCTTGCGGCGACTGAAGAAGATTTCTTTGGCGAGGAATATTTTCCTTCGCATCCCTTCCATTTTCTAGGCAAAGGAGCACAAGAACCCTTGCTTGGCATACCGGCGCTTTCTACGGAAACCACGGAATGAAAAAATATTTAGGGTTGAAATCCTTCATACGTAATTCTGCGCAAAGATTAACAAAGGCATTTTCCAAGTGGTGGGGCCGATTTTGGGCAAGTCCACCAGCCGGAAGACGCCTGATAGTGGTGTCAGGCGATAGTTTGCCGAAGGAATTGCCGGAAAGAGACCTCGTGCTAGCACGAGATGAAGGTGAAGATTGGTGTATTGGAATGAAGTGCCCGTGCGGCTGTAGTAGATCTCTTGAGCTCCTCCTAATCCCTGAGGCACGCCCACGCTGGGAACTGACGGTTGATGCTCAAGGCCGTCCAAGCTTGCATCCATCTATTTGGCTTAAGGATGGATGTAAATCTCATTTCTGGATTAAAGAAGGAAAAGTAGAGTGGTGTGAAAGTTCGTCAAGTGTCTCTTCATTAAATTGAAGTATTGCTTGTTCGAAGAATATATGTGCGATTAAATAGTCGAAGCATTCCAATTTAATATTTAAAGGAGCGTCTCCATGGGGAAAAATAGTAAGCAAACCTCGCCTAAAGTGGCATCCCTTGCTGCGAAAACTCTTCAAAGCCCGTCCTCAAGTGGAATTCAGAAGACCATGGCAGCATCTGCGCTACGTCAATCGGGAGGCTCTGCGCAGACTGGAGGGAAAACTGAAGGCAAAGCATCCGCAGCGCTGGACAACTCTCGCTCTTCGTCAACGACAAAAATACTTGCTGCCTCGGTTCTATCTCAGTCCAATCGCAAACGCTGAGCTGGACTGCCCTCTGGTCCAGCAGACAAGCTCCGCCAATCCTTGGAGTGGACTGCCCCTGGTCTGGTAGACAAACCCCAGCCTCAAGCCGAGGCGCGTTCAAACGCCTCGGGACTGATGCCGCCAAGATGGCTGTGGCGGCGCGTGTGGCATGGCGTGCTGGCATTAGGGGAGCACTGCGGACTGCACCGCATTAAGCGGCTGATGCGTGAACGGGCACTTCCTGCACGGCCTCGTCGCCGAGGCCTGCCCAAAGACCTTGGCGAGCGCAGCGCCTTCGCCGACAACGTGCTTGACAGCCAGTTCCAGGCAGATGCGCCAAGCCGCAATTGGGTGGGTCGTTTTAGCGATGCGGCCTGGCGTGCCAAGTTCGGTAGCATGCAACCCAGCGAAGCCACGCGGCTGCACGAGATAGAGGGCGAGAACGCCAAGCTCAAGAAAATACGAGCCGCGGCCCGCTTGCACATTGAAGCGTTGAAGGTGGGCTTCGAGGTAAAGCGCTGACCATGCAGACCAGACGCGAGGCCGCTGCCAAGAGGGTTCAGGAACTGAACATCAGCGAGCGCAGCGCCTTTCGCTATGCGGATAGTCCAGAACGAACAGCCAGAATCCGCGCCGCACGAACAATTGCGCGGCCAAGCTGAGCACGCGCATCGTCGAATTGGCGCTGGGCACTGACACTTTGGCTAACAGTGCATCCAATAACTGTTGACCTTGGAGGGACAGCAGGTGAACTACAAGCGGGTGTGGCGCCTGTACAAGCTGGCGAACCTATCGGTGCCGCAAGCGACGCAAGGCCAAGCGTCCCCGGGCGAGCTTTAGCCCTCGATAAGCAACCGTCATGGCATTGACAACTGATGGGCGACGAGTACGTCGTGCACTTGCTGGACCGAGCCGCGCACTTCCGACGCTAACACCTGACCATCCGCACCGATCAGGGGCCGGGGTTCACCAGCCGGGCTTTCATGGCGTTGGCGGTGGGACTGGACGCGCGGCACATGATCAACGATGCAGTCCAGAACGCCTGCATCGAGAGCTTCAACCGTATGTTCCACGACAAGTGTCTGAACGAGCTATGGTTCGAGACGCCGGTGCAGGCTCGCGACGAGACGGCCAGACGGCAGCGCAGCTACAGCAAGGTACGACTTCACCGCTTACCGCGCCGGCACCAGTCGGCACATATGAACGTGCGATCTGCAAGCAACAGCTTGCTCCACCCTAATCCTGGATCAGGCCTTCTGTCGGCTACGGAAATAATTACCAGATATTTGTCGGTAAACCGACATATCGTGTTCTGAAGCAGCCTGAGGCGTCGGCATCGCCCCGCCCTTCGATGTAGCCTCTTTCTTCTTCACCGAACAGGAAAGAGCCTGCGTCTGCACACTGACATCTACGAACAGCCGCAGGGGCAACTGCTCAGGTCTATCGTGTAACTTTGGCATTGTTTTCCTCACTAGCAAGAAGACTTGGAAGCTCAAGGTTCTTGGTCTCAATTTCTGCAACCACAACCTCCTCCAGCCGAGGAATCGCCTTGAGGCTCACTTGGGTTAGGGGCATGGCCTCCGTTCGGCTTGGCAATTTTAGCATGCCGGCCTCCTTCCGACCTCTCCCTTCAAACATTTCGATGAAGCGCCGCGGCGCGATGCCATCGTACTGCCGTAGCTGAACCTTACCATGCGCCTCGGAAGATTCCGTCAACGCATCTTCATGAAGCCTAGTCGCCAAACTCTTTCGATATGGCTCAATATAGTGAATTTCAGAAATACCTGCTGCAACTAAGTGGCGAGCACATGAGTGGCATGGGTAGGTAGTTACGAAAATCTTGCCTTGTACCACTCGATCACCTGAAATACGACTTGCAGCAAGAATTGCGTGCATCTCGGCGTGAACAGCTCGTGAAAATTCTATTAAATCTTTCACGCGAGTATCACCCAATATTGTCTGTACAGCCTTGTCCGTTACGTCTTTAGACAGAACACCTCCTTCTACCAGGCTTTCAACGACTTTACGCGCAATAGAATCCTTCTCCCTATCGTTATGACATGGTGAGCCAACTTGAGAAAAGCAACGATGATCTTCTTGGGCGCTCTCAACAAGCAAACGCATAGAAAGGGGCTTCATTCCATAAAGCCCTCCACCGCTTTGAGGCACATCATTCCAACCAACGGCCAGAAGCTCACCCGTAGCGCTAGTCACAGCAGCCCCAACCTGCCTAGAAAGGCAAGCCGAGTTACGCGCTGCCGATGTAGCTGCATACATCGCCGTTTCTTCTGCAGTGGGGGTGATAACAACAGTCCTAAAAATTAAATCAAAGAATCGTCGTACACGCTCATTAATCTGCGCAATAGCCTTTGCCTCAGATGGCCCAACAACTGCGTGATCAACACGAAGAAAGAAATCACACTGGGGAAACGTGTTTCTAACAGATTGACCGTGATCGAATTCCTCTCCCGAATCTATGTCAATTAGCCTCGTTATTTCATCATGCTTCAGTTTTCCAGGCTTTGCCAAATTCGCCACACGTAATTCCAAAGGAGAAAATACTCCTACAGCAAAAAGGGCGTCACCATATATCAACCTCAGCAAATCAAGTTCAGCAGAATTCTTTACAGAGTCAATTACATGACAAATTCTCTGCTGCTTAATTTTTTCATTATCAACCTTCTCAGATTCCGCGGCTACATCTTCAAAAGCACCAAAATGCTGTGCACGATCCGCTCCTATTTTTGCAATGGCAAGCTTTGCAAGAACATCGTGACCAAAATTTTGCCGCAACCCATCACCAATTTTTATCAACGACTGTATTTCATCAAACTTAGTATCAGCATCTAGCGCGATATTAACTTTCTTCGCATTCAATCGAATCAAGTCGCTTAAACGAACAATTTCCGTTTGATATTCAAACTCAGCAAGTGTGTTCTTTATTTGCATTGCCGATTGATGCAAAGGAGATCCTATCGGTCCACATAATGCAATAACCAACTCTGGCGTTAGGCTACTAATGGCCTCCCCAGTTGAATCAATCGAAGAGGCGTACGACCTCTGCAACTTAGTTTCTGACAACAATGCGGACATAAGTGTTACCAATCAATTGAGCTGCATATGGCAAAAATCATTTGCACATGTCAACATTTCAAAGATTTTTCAAAAGTTCAATTTTTTACGAAATCTGACAACCAGAGCTTATAAAGCGACTTTAACCTTTACATACAATTCAAGGACACCTACATCCACGACTAGACAACACAGCATGCTTGCGCTATTAGTCATACCATGCTGTACCTTCAGTTGGCGGGCATTCGGGCTGAACTACTCAGCTTCGCGTTGATCTACGGACTAATGTAGTACCGTTTGAAGTATTGGCTAAGCGCTAGATGTCCAGTCCAATAGTTGGATGGTGCAGATGAAATCTAAAGCGGCTTGGATCTTTTGCCCACGCCTCGCAAATTGCCCGGAATGGTGTCTTCCACCTGAGCGCCCTCAAGTGCTTTCCGAAGTTGTAGCTTTGAACGAAGGCCTGGACATGCTCCCGTAACTGCTCCACTCCCTGGTACTCGTAGGCCTTGATCGTGAATTTCTTGATGGTCCGGTTCATGCGCTCGACCATGCCGTTCGTCCAGGGGCGGTACGGCTTGGTCTGCCTTTTCTCGACACCATTGAAATCGCAAAATGCGCTCGAAGATGTGACCGATCCCAGCGTCGTTTCTTCAAGCTTTCCGTGCCTTCGTGGCAGTTGCGTTGCGGGTTGTCGGCTGATTCCGTGACGCTACAGGCATCGATGCAAGGCGCTACGGGGTTGCCCCATGAGATCGTCCACCGACAGATGCCCTTGCTTGCGCAACGCACTCACCAAGTATTCTTGCTCTTGGGAAAGATGCTGGCTTGCTCTGTCCCGAGGACCCACGAGCTCATCGAGCACCGAAGTGAGCGCATGCCACTTGACCGCGGTCTTGGGGGTTGATGCCCTAGAGCTTCGCCGAGGACCGATGGGAGCCGGTCGCTAGCTGGAGTTCTGCGCGGATACGAGGCGCCGCGCGATCGCCGCCATGCAGGCGGACTGCCATAGTGCTTTCTCCTGTTCCAGGCTGAAGAGTGCACCATGACTTCCTGGGACCGTACATCTTTTCGGAGGACGGGTGACCAGCTCCTCTCAGCCTCTTGCAGCATTGCTGCATGTAAGCCTGCTCAGACCGAAAGAACCTCTCATCACATTAAAAAAAGAGCGCCAAAAATGTGCGCTCTTTTCTATAGCAACAAGCTCAAAACTGCTGAATTTACCTCCGCATATCCAAGTCATCTTCATCCGTCGAATTCGAGTTTACGACTTTACCGTTACAAACGATTACGGCGCGAAGATGCATGGATGCTGCAGGCTTGTTTACAACTTTAATTGCGTGTTTACGACTTTAATTACCCAGAATACCTGCGCCCTACCCCGGCCCCCGCCTCACTCCACCGTCACGCTCTTGGCCAGGTTGCGCGGCTTGTCCACATCGGTGCCGCGTGCGCAGGCCGTGTGGTAGGCCAGCAGCTGCAGCGGGACCACGTGCAGGATGGGGCTGAGCGCGCCGTAGTTCTCGGGCATGCGGATGACGTGCATGCCTTCGCTGCTTTCGATGTTGGTCTTGGCATCGGCCAGCACATAGAGCACGCCGCCGCGCGCACGCACTTCCTGCATGTTGCTCTTGAGCTTTTCCAGCAGCTCGTCGTTGGGCGCCACCGTGACCACGGGCATGGCGCTGTCCACCAGGGCCAGCGGGCCGTGCTTGAGCTCGCCGGCCGGATAGGCCTCGGCGTGGATGTAGCTGATTTCCTTGAGCTTGAGCGCGCCTTCCAGCGCAATCGGGTAGTGGATGCCACGGCCCAGGAAGAGCGCGTTCTCGCGCTTGGCGAAGTCCTCGGACCAGCTGATGACCTGGGGCTCCAGCGCCAGCACGGATTGCAGGGCCACGGGCAGGTGGCGCATGGCGGCCAGGTATTGCTGCTCCTTTTCCTCGCTCAGCCGCCCTTGCGACTGGGCCAGGGCCAGGGTCAGCAGGAACAGGCCTGCCAGCTGGGTGGTGAAGGCCTTGGTGGAGGCCACGCCGATCTCCACGCCGGCGCGCGTGATGTAGGCCAGCTCGCATTCGCGCACCATGGCGCTGGTGGCCACGTTGCAGACGGTCAGCGTGTGCTTCATGCCCAGGTTCTGGGCATGGCGCAGCGCGGCCAGGGTGTCGGCGGTCTCGCCCGACTGGCTGATGGTGACGACCAGGGTCTTGGGATGGGGAACGCTGGTGCGGTAGCGGTATTCGCTGGCCACTTCCACGCTGCAGGGCAGGCCGGCCAGCGACTCGATCCAGTACTTGGCCGTGCAGCCGCTGTAGTAGCTGGTGCCGCAGGCCAGGATGAGCACGCGGTCGATCTCCTTGAACACGCGCCAGGCCGAAGTGCCGGCCTTGCCGTCCGAGGCCACGCCGTCGAACAGCTCGGGCACGATGGCCTGCACGCCTTCCAGCGTGTCGGCAATGGCGCGCGGCTGCTCGAAGATTTCCTTTTGCATGTAGTGGCGGTAGGGACCCAGCTCGGCCGCGCCGCTGTGGGCGTGCACGGTGCGCACGGGGCGCTGCTCGGGCGCCAGCCGCTCGCCGCCCTTGCCCACCAGCCAGTAGCGGCCAGGCTGCAGGTCCACGATGTCGCCCTCTTCCAGGTAGACGATCTGGTCGGTCACGCCGGCCAGGGCCATGGCGTCGCTGGCCAGGAAGTGTTCGGCACCGTCCTGGCCGACGCCCAGGATCAGCGGCGAGCCGGCGCGCGAGCCCACCACGCGCTGCGGTTCGTCCTTGTGCATGACGGCGATGGCAAAGGCGCCATGCAGGCGCTGCGTGGCGGCCTGCACGGCCTCGAACAGGTCGCCGCCGTAGAGGCTGTCCACCAGGTGGGCGATGACCTCGGTGTCCGTCTGGCTGGCGAAGACATAGCCCTTGGACTGCAGCTCGGCGCGCAGGGCTTCGTAGTTTTCGATGATGCCGTTGTGCACCAGGGCCACGCGGGCCGGCTGGTCGGTGTCGGCCACGGGCGAGACGCCAGGGCCGTGGCTGAAATGCGGATGGGCGTTGCGCACCGCCGGCTCGCCATGCGTGGCCCAGCGCGTGTGGGCAATGCCGGTGTGGCCGATGACCTTGTCCTGTTGCACCTGGTCCATGAGTTCGGCCACGCGCGCCGTGGAGCGGGCGCGCCGCAGGCCCAGGCTGTGCACGCCCTGTGCGTCCAGCGCCTGCACGGCCACGCCGCAGGAGTCATAGCCGCGATATTCCAGGCGCTGCAGGCCCTGGACGAGAACGGGGACGATATCGCGGAAGGAAACCGCTGCGACGATGCCACACATGGACAAGCTCCTTGTTTCGAGATGACGACGGATGCTACGCAGGTTGAAAAGAAATTTCTCTCCAGATTTCCTTATCTATTGAACTAATATTTCATCATCAGGCATTCAAGAAATATTATTTCAATATAAATAACAAAATGAACCAAAATTCCATTCAACTGGACGCTACCGACCTGCAGCTGCTGCAGCTGGTGCAAGAAGACTGCAGCCGCAGCAACCAGGCCCTGGCCGCGCTGCTGCAGCTGTCGCCGCCCACCTGCCTGCGCCGCGTGCGGCGGCTGCAGGAGTCCGGGCTGATCGAGCGGCAGGTGGCCATCCTGCAGCCCGAACGCCTGGCCGCCGCCCTGGGCCATGGGCTGCAGGCCATTGTGGAGGTCTCGCTGGACCGCCAGGACAGTGACGCGCTGGACGGATTCGAGCGCCGCGCCGTGGCGCTGGACGCCGTGCAGCAGTGCTGGCGCGTATCGGCGGGGCCTGATTTCATCCTCGTGGTGGCCGCGCCCGACATGCCGGCCTACCTGGAGTTGAGCCGGGCGCTATTCACGGGCGACGCCAACGTGCGCAATGTCAAGAGTTTTTTCAGCGTCAGGCGCGCCAAGTTCTCCACCGCCATGCCGCTGCCGCCGGCAAATCCCGGAACAGGCGCCCAATGAGGCCAGGACGCTTGATTTTGCGAGTAATTGTGCGCATCAGGAAACTGCGCGGCGGCGGGACTGCGTAGGACAGCAAGCCTGCAATGTGTCCCGAACGCCAACTTTGGGCAACGTTGGACTTTAAGGCGTTGCGCACGCACGGGGACAATGATATAAATTGATGCAACAACACTTTCTGACGCGCTAGGCAATCGGCGCGCACTCGGCTCGCACCGCCATGTCCTTGCGCCAGCGCATCCATCGCCGCACCTATCCCTTGCGCGTCTCCAGCATGGCTTTGGGTGGCCTCGTCGTGGGCACGACCATGACCGAGCTGGGCGCCAGCA
>Ga0209914_1002780_pt1 | contig 13636 bp, 6 predicted proteins | sample ThiBiot_500_plan_FD_183949 | JGI IMG/M metagenome (GOLD analysis project Ga0209914, IMG submission 183949) | Wastewater bioreactor microbial communities from Cape Town, South Africa - Thiocy_cont_500_plan (SPAdes) | ecosystem: Engineered > Bioreactor > Thiocyanate-remediating > Anaerobic-Aerobic ...
CCTGGTTTATTGCTTGTGAAGATGTGAAATGTGTGAACTATGAAATCGATGGTATAGTTTTCCGATTGTGTCCGGTATTAGGTGTTCAGTGAATCTGGTTGGATTCGTGCAAAGACCCGTAAGACTATTCGACTGACGGAACCTGTACACTGTAAAAAAATCCGGGCAATGATGTAACCATGTCCTGGTAAAACTAGAAGATAAACGTCTGAAAGGTTTATACTGATGTGATAAATCCTTCGAAAGTTTATTAATTAGAGCGTTTATCAGAGAATCGGTATATCAAATTTTTAAAAGGGTTTTTGGATGGAATATACTAACTTAACCGTATATTTATGGTCGATTGAAGGTATATTATGGTACAGTTTGAGACAAAGATATATTATTACACAAAGTGGGATTTGTGCCAACAATGGACACCCTTTTCAATCGAAGTATTATGTTTTCTTTTCTGATTTTCTGATTTTCTTTCGTTCTCTCTTATGAGATCATATATAAAGTGCGTGTTTCATCTTGTATGAACACGATTTGGAGTCATGAAGTAGTGAAATAAACAACTCATACCGATAGTAGCGGTACGCTGCTTCTCCATTTCGTCTCATGTAACGAATTGATTATTCCATCTCACCTTCTATCACTCATTTCTATCATTCAACCATTTAAAATTCCTTACACTATTGAATAAAAAAAATATTTTTATTGAACTATCTACAAAAAATCTCGAATTCGGTGCTAACTTTACTGACATGTATATTATATTGATAGCAATTTTAGACACTTTTCATATTCGAATAAAATGACATATATGAATCAAAGAGAACACATATGCTTGTTATATGATAAAATTAATTTTCCATAAATCAATGTGAATCTTAAAAATGAATAGGCAAATATTCTTCATATGAAGCGAAAAATTCTAAAATTCCGTTGTGTCAATATTCTTTGTTTTATTTCTATATGTACCAAAAAATAAACGTTTTTATTCAAACAAATAAATCCATGAAAGTAAAATTAGGCATGTCCTATTATCACAGATTCAGAATATTGTACACAGTCAGTCAAATCTCGTTGTGTTGCTATTAAAAGACGATAACTTCTAAAACGCTGAGTATTTGAGAAGTTTTGTTGAACGCCATATGTCCTACGAGCATTTACAGGAAGCAAACCTGTTGAACCATTATATATTAACGTCCAACTAGAACCAAGATGAAGTGCTGTCGTATTGGATTCATTTGATCCTTCAAGAGTTATTGTTATAGGATCACGATTTGGATAATCATTAGCAGTTGCAAAACGAACAGCAACTGCAAGGGATGCATTGCTTACACTTGGTATAACAAAGAAACCAGTGTTTGCTCCCGGATTTAATAAAGTGGCAGTAAAAGTACCTTGAATGCCATTATTAACATATTTTGTATTTACATTATCATCCATAGCTTGAGGAGGAAGCTCTACACTACTTGCATACAGTCCATCATAACCACCTGTTGATTGACCAGCAGATGTGTTATATAAACCAATAATTGTATCACCAACATTCGATATTTTAATCATTGGCCCAAGAGTAACTGTCACAGTAGTTGCTATATAATAAATTCTTATGATAGCATGAATTTTAAAAAATATGTATGTTACTAGCGTAAATATTCAGTACTACCCGATAAGTTTTCGTAACACATACTCTATTTATTGGAAAGCAAAGATCTAATAATCTCCTGTGTACCACCGATTTCGCCTATCCTCGTCTATGTTTCTTTTGCGCTTTGCTACTTCCACTATGAAGAATTTCTTAAGTTCGTAGTTTAGATTCCGATCTTATCCAAAGAAAGTTTTATGTCCTGGTTCTGTCTCATTATTACTTGGAGGCGCATGATGCTGGTCAAATTTTACTCAGTCTACCTTTTGTGATCAATTGAGCTAGCTTTCGTTGGGCCTCGAAGTGTATCATAGAAAGGTTAGTAGTGGTATCTATTGTGAGGGTCTAACTGCATAATGAACACACAAACACGCATTCCTCTTTATATATAATATAGATACTTGTAGTAGTAGTTGTTTCTGTACTTGTGGTTGAAGTTGTGGTTGAAGTTGTGGTTGAAGTTATACTTGTAGTAGTTGTTGTTTCCGTAGTTGTGGTTGAAGTTATACTCGTAGTAGTAGTTGTTTCTGTACTTGTGGTTGAAGTTATACTCGTAGTAGTAGTTGTTTCCGTAGTTGTAGTTGAAGTTATACTCGTAGTAGTAGTTGTTTCCGTACTTGTGGTTGAAGTTATACTTGTAGTAGTTGTTGTTTCCGTAGTTGTAGTTGAAGTTATACTTGTAGTAGTAGTTGTTTCCGTACTTGTGGTTGAAGTTATACTTGTAGTAGTTGTTGTTTCCGTAGTTGTAGTTGTAGTTAAAGTGGTACTTGTACTTGTGGTTAAAGTTGTAATCGCAGTTGTGTCCGAAGTTGTATTTGTAACTGTGCTTGTAATTATACTCGTAGTTGCACCTAGACCTCCAACTACGGTTGTGCTTGAACTTTGGGTAGTAGATTTATTGGAGTTTTTCGTCAATGCAACAACTGATGCTGCAATCCCAACAATCAACAAAAATGTAGCAGCAATGGATACAAGCGTGCGAATAGGTGTACATGGACCGTATTTCATCGAAAAAAATTTACTTTTGAATAGAAAAGATATATAACAGAAACTATAAAAATAAATATTACTTTCTTTGGTTGTTGTAGTTTTTTCTATTGTATTTATTTGTATCATTGATATTAGTAATTTCTTTATTCTATAATAAAAATTTTCAAAAAATTTCTTTTTTATCATTTATAAATAAAAGTAAAAACCCACTTCATTTTCATTTAATGTTTGACCATGATTTTCTTGATCAGATTTTCTAATTTTCGTTGGTTTGATAGATTTTGGTGCGATAGATAATCTCTATAAACAATATTTAAAAAATATGATCAATAATATAAAAATTAAACTAACTAAATTTAAACTTGGATTTATTTGATTCGTAGGTCTTATGGTTACAGGAAATGAACTTCTCGAATTAATTTTGTTCATTGATGAACTGGCATTCTAAAGTAATAAAGAAAAATAATATTACAAAAAATTTTATCTCTAATTTTAGCTACTTTAACATTTATTTGTTTGACCATGATTTCGAATATATTTCAAGTCTTCTTTTCTCGAACAATCAAATGAATGAAGTTTCTTTTTCTTTGCATTACTTTTTATCTACTGCGCAAAATTGAACTCATCTATTTGCCTTTTTTTTTACAAAGGTTTCGAATTAAATTAATTGAAGATTGTTTCTGTCTATTCAAACTTTGCACAAATATATATAAATAAATAAATCAGAGAGGGCTCCTGTTTTTCTTTTATTAAAGGTTGTTGATTACAAAAGTTCTGATTGAATCAATTGTTTTCTTTATTTGCAAATGTCTGGAGTTTGATTTAATCAAAAATTCTGTTGTTATTTTTGTACATTTAATTATGTATTTCGAATTAGTCCCCTTTCGCCGAAATTTTTTTCATCGAAGATTATTTTCGTCGACAGAAATTTTCACTAAAAGGTGATTTATTCTTCGGAAAATGTTACATGTTCATCGATGGAGTGTCTATCACTAGACAGAATCTTTCATAGTTCAGAATAGCAGTCCGAAACCATTTTTAATCCAAGATTATACTTGTCGAAAGCTTAAAAAGTTTTTATTTTTGATCAGAGTAAAATTATTATATACTATACTGTTTAATTTATATTTTTTCTCAGAGATATATCTATTGAAGAACGGCGGAAGGTCCTGATGCAGCGGCGATCAATGTTGATTCGTTAACTTGACGAGCTGCCACCATTACTTTAGTACTGCATTTCAAGACAAGGTCGCGTAGATCTTCAGTGTTCACAGCATAGTTATACGGTTTATCAAAAACAAGTGTTCAATCCGATGAGGCCGTTATATTAACAACGATACGTCCATAATAATCATCGTTCCATAACACTGAAGTCGAGTTAATCTGTTGAGTACTAACAATCACAATAATAAAAAAATTATGTAGCTGAATAGATAAAACACTGTCATCGTAGTCATAAGCTGTGCATTGGATGAAATGTGTCTTTTATAAGCATCAATCATTAAAATTTTCAAAATATTTTGAATAAAACACTATTTGTATGAAAGTCATTAGTTGATTCAGATTAAATTTAGGATACAGACAATTCAGAAACAAATTCGAACCATAATGTCAATATTGTTGATAAATCAATAGAATCGAAAATGATGTATACCCATGCAGACTTTACTAGATTGAATTAGTCAATTAAATGTACCACAGATTCCAATTCACAGAAAAAACATTATAGAAAATGGAGAGTTTATTTTGATTTATTAATTGTAAGGAGATTATCTAGAAAATAATTTTACCAAATACGTGCAATGGTTAAGAATGGTTAATAACGTAAAAGTTTTTGAATTCGATGATTCTGAAAGTCTGCTACATATAAATTCAGTTGATTATCAAATGTTATTGAGTTAGGAGAAGACAGCAATGTTGCACTGCTACCAGGCATTCCACTTTTACCTGCAATAGTCGTGGCATTTGATTGACCCACTGGAAAGAATTGAACACGATGATTCGAACGATCCACAACATAAATATTATTCATTGGATCAAGCATAACATCAGTTGGATTTCTGAGTAACGATGACGAATTTCCAGGAATTCCATTGCTATCACCAATAACAATTGACCATTGTGTATCATTCAAAAACCATCGAACGATATTATGTGTACCATAGTTTGCGATTAATAAACTATTTGACGATCGTTCGAAGAACAAGGCATGAGGTCGACACAATTGGACTGTACTTGTACCACATGTATTGTTTCCAGCAACTCGAATACCGGTTGAATTATTATAAAAATATTTCATGATTCGATGATTTTCAAAATCAGATACGAAAAGTATGTTAGATTGTCGGTCATATGTCAGACCATGTGGCCAATTTAACTGATTATCAGAATTACCAAGTGTACCATTGCCAGCAGCTATAGTACCTTGTACTGCATCTTTCTCCCAGAACATAACACGATTATTGCCCCCGTCGGAAATATGGATGTTACCATCATCATCGACTAGAAGAAAACCAGATGAATTAAAAGTATCAGCTGTGGATCCGGGAATTCCATTAGCTCCTCCAGCAATAGTTGTTGCATTTGAACTACCTCTCAAAAACTTTTGTATTCGATTATTATTTCGATCAGCAACAAATAATGAATATGACCAATCCACGACCAGATCATAAGGGTAATATAGTAGATTGGCTGCAGATCCAGTTGTGTTGGTCACACCAGCGATAGTGATACCTTCTGAGTTCCATCTCAGTATGGCAGGCTTGTCTGAATGCATATATTTCCAAAAATTAATTAATCTCTGACAAAAGATCTTACTGATTTTTGTTTCTTCTCTTTTGATTAAAAATGGAATAAGAATAATAACTGTCAATATTATCATCAGAATAAAACCAATTATCAATGAGATAACCATCTGTCGTCTTGAACGTTTTTTCTTCTTTTTTGTTTGCAAAACTCCATGATGATTATTTGTAATATTCTGAAAAAAAAATAAAATGCACGTTTCTATATTAATTGAATATACTTTATTATCCAACAATTTGATTGTTTTAAGTGAAGAAAGAGAATTTTGATCATATATAATTCGTTGAGAAGATGAGCTTGATGATTGAGGTGTTTTATTAATGGTTGAGATATTATTTTGAGATTTAACTTGAACATGAATTATATCCGATGATGGATAGTGTCGTGATCGTTTTCTGCCTTTGTAAAGTCGTTTAGAATATGAAATTTCAAACTTTGAAGTACTTTTGCTGCCTTTCATTAAAAAATTCTTTTGACAATGTGAATAAGCGCAAATGCAACCGTTGTCGTTGCTCGTTTGATATGTGCAAAAAATATTGCAATGAGGTATTAGATGGCTTCTTACATCTTCATCAAAATTATTAGTTTTGAGAATTAATTCTTGGATTCAAAATTTGAATCAACAAAGATGAATTCAATTTTATTTTCTTCAATTGAAATTTCAACTTTATTTCGTCAGTTACAATATTTAAACAAAGTTTGAATTTAATCATTGATAGTACATTAGGAAATCAATTCATGTCTATTTATGAAACAAATTTGTATTTTATTTCGAATCCAAATGGATCAAATCGAAGATCATATAGTGAATACAGATTTCTCTTTTGTCGATTTCACTTTCGTTGGATCTAGATAATTGTTCATGTGGAACATTACAATCATTGAACTGTATTGACTTGCTTATTATTGGCTGTTTACCAGACATTGGATACTTAGTAAAATACTTAGGACTTTCGGTACTTTTACTTTAAATTTGTACTTAAGTATTTGTACTAATTTACTTAAGTACCTGTACTTTGAGTACAAAATTTGCTTAAAAAAGTGGCTAATTTTCGTCGTTATTTGTAAATGAGTTCTACTGTTAAATATCCTTTTCCTTATATACCAGTTGCTAGATTTTGATCAGATCTATATATGAAATCGTTTCTCTCTTTTTTTATTTCTTTCGTCATTCATTTGGATTGTTCATTTATTGCTGTTGATATTAATGTATTTCATTTATTTTGAAATTGTCTCAAATGAAAAATCCTGCGCTAGCGTGGACTATTTTCCTTTTATATGATTCGCAAATCGGTTTATATACATTATGAATAAAATAATGGAGAATAATTCAATGAGTGATTAACAAAATTTTTTATTTGATAAGAAAAAGTAATTGGCAAGCAGAGAACTTTTTCTTCAGGAAACAAACGAAAAAGAGATATAAAATTGTTATGGAACTAATCCATCGATATTTGAATGAAGAGCATCATTTATACGTTGACAACTGATATAATTACAAGTCCAGCTCTTTTTGAACTCTTACATCGATGGCAGGACAAACGAGAAGTTCATATGCTTTTTCGTCGATTCATTCAATGGAATACACAAATTTAAACAAAATAGATCGACAAACTGGAGTAGAAATTCAGTAAAATGATACAAGAAGCTTTTTTTCCATTTATTGGATATGGTAGTATATAATGCATTTGTAATTTACAAACTGCAGAACAGTATACATCATATCATCTATCTGACTTTCGTCTTGAAATAATTAGAGGAATTCTGATAAAAGTTTATCTTCTTCGTTTAAGTGCTCGTCGTTTCCCTTCACTTATTTCACAAGCATCACAATCAAAGCAGCAACCTCAAAGAAAATGCGTCGTTTGCACATTTCATGGTATTCGACATGATACACGATATTTTTGCCCTGACTGTGATGTTCTTCTATGCATTCTCGATTGCTTCAAAGACTATCATACAAAAATGAACTACTAGTAGATCTTTAGTATGAAAATACTGTTTTTTTTCTAAAGAAATAAAGATTATATTGCAAAACTTCCTATAAGAAATTCGATTTTTGCCAAAAAAAGCCGGGACTCAAAGGGTTAAAATTTATTTAAAATTACACGGTGAATTTCATTTTCAATCGATTTAATTGTGATCTGGGAAAGTTACAATTTGTCCATCTCGGGTCTATCATGGCTATTATAATTGAACATATGAGTAAGAATTCTGGCGATTCTTTTTGAATGACTTGTCGATCATGGTTTTAATTATGCCAGAGAGTTGATTTTTTGTCATAGAAAGTGTTTCCAAAGTGTTATTAATGCTTAATGCATTCGCAATCGCGGTACCACCAGTATCACCAATAATGTTATCATCTAAATAAAGACGAGCCAATGTTCGATTGCATTTAAGAATGTCCGCGATTGCCGTTATACCTATATCACCAATATTATTACGACATAAAGTTAAAGCGGTGATCGTTTGATTGTATTTTAAAACATTCGAAATGATCACAATACCGGCATCACCAATGTTGTTATTAGATAAGCTTAAATTGGTCAAAGTCTTGTTACATTTCAGAATCTCTGCTATTAGTTGTAAATGGTTATTCGCCAATCCACATCCTGATAGTTCCAATGAAGTAACTGTTGTATTCGTTTTTAAACTTTCTAAGATGATATTCATATCATGTGGAGTGATTTTCTTGAAACTCAAGTTAAGATTATGATAAGCAGTATTTGACCGTAATTCTTCCACTATCTGTCTAAATTCTTGAGACACACTCACGTTTGAAGACAAATGTGCTCCTAAACGAAACATGGTTTCAATCATTTGTTGATATTAACTAACTAAATACAATGAAGCAGACAATCTTGATCGGTTACTTCATACCTCTATCCTTATTTTTTCACGTATAAACGCTTGTACATATGCATATCTCGCTCATCTAGCTTCGCCTATGCGAGGTTATGAATGGACATGATAAATATTACCTTTTCCGGTTGCTTGTAGCATATCAGACTGGTGTAATGCACTAGCAGATCGAGGTTTGAATCCTTGTTGACATATATTGCATTTTTGGGAAGACTCTTGATTAGAATAAGTGCATACAGAGCACACCCATTGTTTCGTATAGTTTATTAACAATTCACTCTGTGAATACGAATCTATTTGGCATTCTGCCATATCTTGTTGTGATTCACTGTTCAATAAACATATGTCACATAAAATGTTGCTCATCGGATTTTTGCTATGGCAATGATAATTAGTGCATGGCAACTGATTTCGAACAGAATCTATCGAATAAAATGAACGTGTCTTATCTTGAAATGGAGAATCTTTTATTTTAATTGACTGGTGTCGTCGCTGTCCGCATATACTGCACTTATCGATATCGGACGAGTTCAAATAAGTACAAGAGGAACAATTCCATTGATCATCGTCACAAAAATTCTAAATTATTGAATAAACAAGCAAAATTCACTCACATCACATCTCTGTAAGATATAGTAATGTATTTCTTACACCAGTTAACGTTGGTAGCGGCTGAAAAGAACATTGAATCGGTTTACGGCATAGGGGACAGCAATTGTTATTCATCTTCGCGTTTTTCATAATGCAATCATAATGAAAAACATGATGGCAAGCTGACGTTAAGAGAACTTTTCCGTTCGTTGTAGATTCTAGGCAAATGGTGCACATGTTTGCTTCTGCCATTATGATCTAGAAAAGAAAAATCAGGACAAACAGTACATAGGAAGACCAAGGGATAAACATATAATAGCATGTATAATATATCGTCCAAGTAACAGGGATAGCTTTTAATAACTTTCCTATGGTTTTGATGTCTTATTACACGACTTGATCCAACATTTTTCATGGGTAGAGTAGTGATCTATGGTGAGCTTAATGGTTGCGATGATTTCAGATTTTTGCTCGACGTAATCCAATACGATTCCATCACCAGAACTCTGTCGGATAATCGGAACTTATAAACTCCGATAGGATCTCACGTAATATCTCTCAACATATATAGGATGCGAAACGCGGCTTTTCAATATTTCGCACTAGTTATTCTGTTACTTCGGTAGTCGTAAATCTAATAGAGCTACACATTTTCAAAAATTCTCACCTTTCCAAAACTTGATGTTTATGAAAGAGAAATGCAAGAAGTTTTAACCTACAAAGGAAATTGTTCGGTGTTTATATACTTCTTTAGAACGGTATCTCTAACTTTGAAGTGTCTTATCATTTTTCGATGTGTGTTCGGTTTCGAAGCCCAGCAAGCGCAGAAAATATTTAGCACAGCGTGTTCAGGGTGAGTTTGAAGACTTATTTTCATAGGCAGTGGAGTGAATTCAGAATAGAGAAGGCTGAGATATTTCGTAAATCGAAAACAGTAGTTTAAGCCGCTTTTTTTCAAAATGAAGAGATTCGCTTTCAAACCATTGAAATATGTTTTATTACATTTGCTTCAAAAATTGTTTGTATTTAGATTTCTTCAAACAATAAAACACTTCTCAAATAATTCTATTGAAAATACTAATACTGGATATAAACAATATCATCTGACCATTGCTCGTTTTGATTTTTTGACAAACGATTGTTTCAAAATTATTCCGATTTTTCTCACATATTCCATCTTTATGAATATTGAAAAAATACGAGAAGAACTATTCAATATCGAAGTTTTGAGCAATACAACATTCTACTACTGTGTCAAAAATCGTTTTTCATTTAATTTCGCTTGTTTTTGCGAATTCTTTTAAAATTAGTTGCAACATAGTATAGTATGTAACTGTAATCGAAGGAGTCAGCTAGTAGGAAAAAAACAAATTGACTACAGTGTATACTTGTTCTTTTTCGCCGAAAGTCGATGTGTTTGCACAGTAAATATTTGATAAGAGAACAGAAAATAGTGCATTTTAATAGTTGACATCAGTGAGCTTTTTCCAACATAGAAAGAAAACGACGCAAAATTGGGATAATGATTATGGCAATGCTTTAGAATGCAATTCGCATGATTATAATTACGTACTTTGAAATTTTTGTACTCCGATTAATCAAAGCTGCATTTTAAAACCGAATCTAGTCTTATGCATCAGCGTTCTGCTTATGTATGTACAAGACGAAGCGAGTTCAGAATACGGTAGTCTCATAGTTTCATCCCGATCCCGCCTAAACCCGATTTTTCGAAATTTTTCGATAATAGTTTCAGTCACATGTTATAATGGGTGAATATCTAATCGTGTTTCATGATATTGCTATTTTTTGTAAGTAAATAGCAAATGTTGAAGCATATATCGGCGTGGCCAAGCGTTACGGAATTTCATTTTTTTACATTGCAACAGCTGTATCTATTCAACAACAAAAGCAAACTCCATGAAAATTTTCTTATTAGTAAAGATCAATGAGCTCTACTATCAGTAAAAATTTCATGAAGATATGTTTCGTAGAATTCAAGCTATTGAAGAAATACCTTGCGTTACGGAATCTAAAAAAATGGAAATGAATTTTACGGTTGCCTTGGAGTTGCACATTTTACACTGTGATGAAGTAATTTGTAAAAAACCGTTTTATATAAAATTTATTCAGCTTTGAATGAGTTTTTATATTATGACAAAATTTATTCGTTGGCATAAATGTACTGAAAGAAAAAATAAAAAATGTTCTCCGTTACGGAATTTCACTTTTTTATGTTTTCCCACGAGGGTGTTTTTGGTACAATATTTGAAGTGATCTCACTAAAGAACTTTGACTTTTTTGCTTTAAAAAGATTTTATTTATTTTTGTCTATATGTAGGTTGTTCTCATTTTGTCGCTCTACAGACATATCATCAAAATTTATGTTGATCTTTTTGAGAAAAACGCAAAAACTCAAAAGTTCAAAATTTAACTTTTCACGAAATTTATCGGTTTTCCTATATTGAGGGTGGGGTGTGAGGGTGAGGGTGTTGAGGGTGAGTTAGAAAGCACACCACGATCGCGATTTCGACCTTCCTTAAGGGTTTCAACAGACGGCTTAACTACAGTATTAGATACTGTTCTAATGATCCGAAGATCATACACATTATTTCTTTTATCTCGCAACTGTATTTAAAATTATTATTAAAGTGCCAAATACATTAACAAATAACTATTTTATTTGTATATATTCACTAGTAGAGGTTTTATTGTAAATCTTTATTTGAAAATAGGTCAATAACTTTTTGATATTTTCAGTTATTGTTCGACATGTTCGAGTTGCTGTTGTGATCTAAGAGTATGACGAGTATTATGAATTGGTACAGTTCGATTGGTAGTATTAATACAATGATTTCGACAAATGAGATAATGTAAAGATTTTTTGATTAATTGTTTGAATTGTTTTCGAAGCGATGGAGAAACTATCATATAAATATAAAAATTGAATGCATAACCTATATAGCTAAGTATTCCAGTAATAGTAAGAGCAACATTTTCTTGTGCTATTCGAAGAGTATTTTTCGGTGTGTACATGGTTACCAAAGCGTAAATTGTTTGTGTTGTATATGCAATCATACCAATAAGAATAAACCAAGCCTGAGTACTAACCATTCGTGTCAATTGCTGTTGAATTTGTGTTCGCATTTGTTCTTGATGTAGATAATTGATATTTGCATATGCTAAGATAGCAAAGACAATCATAATGAGAGTAGGAATGATACCAAGTAAAAATGGTGTAACAAAATATGCAATGTAACTTCGATAGGCTATATTATTAGAAAGTGAACATGAAGTAATATTAGTGGTCTTGGAAACATTAATTTGATTATAGATAATCAATGGTACACTGTGCAGAATTGACAAGAGGAATGTAATCCAAACTAAACGATGAGCTATTTTCACTGTAGAAAATTGTCGAAGACGAGCATTTCCGGATGTTAATAGATACTGATCGATCATGGCCCAAGCAGTAGAAAATAGAGAAGTAAGAGAAAATACATGTCCAAAATATTGACGTAGTTTACACCATACTACTGATGTTGATGATGGATCCAAATTAAAATTCGGTAGAATAATACGAGAGAGAAACGAACTATTGAATAGTACGAAATTACCGATAGATGCTACTAGAAGATAAATTGATGATGGATTCTTGTATAATCGTTTCATTGAAAGAAACATCAATAAACATAGAACATTGCTCACTACACCCGCAATATAGAAGAACGATGCAACGTATAGATTTATTTGTTTACTAATATAATTCAAATAGTTGATAGTTGTCGATGACATTTTCAACAGAAGTGAAGCAAGAAAACTGAATGTTGTTTTGATAGATAATATGTTCATTTTTTTTTCTTCATCCCAAGAATATCATAAGAAATATAATGAGATTACAGCATGTGTCCATATCGTTGCTTGCACGTCTCTCTGCATGTATTACCTATGTAAAAATTTTAAAATAGTCATTTAGCAGTGCTTTTGAGTTCATTAAAGAAATATATTTTTAGATATTTCAATGGTGTGAGCTTGTATACCTCACACACACACGCTGTATCTCATTATATTTCTTATGATGTCCTTCCGATGAACAAAATGTCTGCCCTATTAATTTTCTTTATCATAATTCTAAACCTTTTCAAAGCTGTAAAAAAATGTATTTAATGTAGCATCTTTTTTTCAAAGAATTGAATACAGTGATCACTTCTCTAAGCGACATAGTTTCCTGGTGACCAACAATGTTTCAATCTTTTAGACTCTTCATTTTCTTTGTATACGCATCCTTATATCCATTTTGATTGAAAGAAGATTATTTAATAATAATTGTCGAAGGCAATAATTACTTTTAACCTAAAACAGAAATTGAATTATTTTTTTTTCGCCTGTTTTTATAAGACTTTATAATATTCTTCATATGACTTTTACGCAGTTATTTGAAAAAAATTGCATTTCAGAGAATAAATAATAAGAATCGCTGCTGTATTTGTTTTATTGTCTCTGTAGCTCAGACACTCTTCTATATATATTTCATATCAAACTTAAAACTTTGATATTCGTTAAAAAAAAGAAGTATTAATTACTGATGAAAAGTTTTCTACATATAAAATATCTAGAGAGTTCTATCCTTATAATAATAATTGATTTTTTTCCATAAATCAATGCAGAAACCATATAGATGCTTCTCTGATTTCATAGAGAAATGCAATTTTCTTTTGACAAAAAAAATTGAATTAAAAGAAATATTGTTAATAA
>Ga0209914_1002782_pt1 | contig 13628 bp, 15 predicted proteins | sample ThiBiot_500_plan_FD_183949 | JGI IMG/M metagenome (GOLD analysis project Ga0209914, IMG submission 183949) | Wastewater bioreactor microbial communities from Cape Town, South Africa - Thiocy_cont_500_plan (SPAdes) | ecosystem: Engineered > Bioreactor > Thiocyanate-remediating > Anaerobic-Aerobic...
TTTGAAATTAATAACATGAAATTGACGATATACATTCCAAAGCAGATAAAACAAAAATCTTTTAAGATAAAATAAAGCACATAACCAAGATAAACCGAGCCACAATTAGTTAGAACCGAGAACAATACACGTAGACGAGCGATGCCTTTCGATTGGTATGATAGATTAAATAACAATGATAAACAATAATAAATAAGAGCAAAAATCGATGTTGGCAAATTAAAAATTGAATCTGAACTAAATAAACCGAAGCCACGCGCCCAACGTGATGTTAACACGCGTGAACAACTCATGCTTTCACTAAGATCACAGGCAGCACGATATGTTGGATCAGTTGATTTACGTGTTTCAATATAGAATGCATATAATGAAAGACCAATGCCAATCAAAGAGAAAAAAATCACTAGTTGACGATAAACACACATTGAAACCATGTCGATTTCTTTTTAGATTATATTCTTAATGAAAAGAAAACAATTTTTGTATGAAACTATGAATTAAAAAAAGAACGAATCATTTAGTTGTTTCATATTCTTCGTTTTTCTTTTTCATACAAAAATAATAAAAATAATTAATATTTAATTAAGAAATCGACAAGCAATCTGAATTCTTAACTAAATAATCTCGTTTAAAATTCATGGCAAGAAACATGTTGGCATAGTTTGTTTTTCTTCATTTCCTTGGCATACCTTAATTTAGATGTTGCTTTTTTTAATATGTACTAATAATCTATGATAAAAAAGAAATGAATTCTGATTAAAAATATTTTATTTACATATATAGAAGAAGAGGAAAAAAAAGAGGGAGAGAGAGAGAGAGAAGTTAATTATCGCATGAGATGTTATTGAGAATCGATACTAAATTGTTTTTCACGCTGGTTCTTTTCTTTTTTTTAATTCAAGGAAGTCATTTAAATGCAAAAGAAGCAAAACAAATGTTAAATTATGTTTATCACACACATACACACAACAAGTCAGATGAAAATATATGAGAGAGAGTTATTATTCGAAGATCTACGGAAGAAGAAGAAGAAGAAAAAATACATGTTTGAATAAGTATTATTCGGTTTTAATATTATTTAATTTCGGATCATATGTTGGTCGTAGTTGAAGAAAAAGATGTCGTCGTGGCAGAGAAACTCGTTGTGATGATGAGGGCGGAGCTGTAGCAATTGCTAGTGTAGCTAATGTGTGCAATGGATCGTTATTTAACGATAGTTCTTGTGCTGATTTCGTTGTTTTTAAATTAGCATGCATGGATGTTGTTCGAACCATTAATGAACATTGTTGTTGTTGTTGTTGTTGTTGTTGAGCGCGAATAGCTGCAATGGATGAAGCCGATGATGATGTCGAAAGATTATAATTTGATGTTGAACGTGATGATGAATGATGCGAACGATTGAATGATGATGATGATGAAGAAACAAGTTGCGAACGTAATGCAGGCGAAATATGACGTCGACGAGATTTCTTTCGAATTTGTTGTAAAAGAAAGAAACAATCGGTACAAATGTCGATTGTTTCGGTTTCCCATTGTTTCGAATGATTTGTTGGAGATGAAAAACGACGTAATTCATTATGATCATCCAAATTCGACACATCGGACAGATCGTTCATTGTTGGTGTCGATGGTGTTCTACAAGACAAAAAGAAACATTTTTCTATCATTGAATTTCATCCGTGAGAAGATCGCGTTTCCGGTTATTTAGATGTGTGAAAGTTCTTGATAAGCAGTTCTATCGTCAAATGCGACTTAACCTTTTGTCTCCTTACGAAATTATTTCAAACAAAACAACGAGATTTACTGTGCATCTAATGATTGACATTTGTCTGAATTAAGCAATGGTTTTGTAAGTGCTAACGATGTAAATGATTGGATTGGAAGATCGTTCAAACGTTCTTTTGGCACAGCGATCTAAAAATAGAATCCAATAAACGTGCGATGTGAATCAATAGATATATTTATCTTTCGATTTACTTGTGTCGCACAATTTCGACAGATCTTTTGTTTACATGCATTACATTGAATGCCGAATGTCAATGTTAAAATATTGAAATGAACTTTCCGACAAGTAAAACATAACTTTGAGAAGGAAATATGTAGAAAAAAACACAAATAACAACAATTGCAATTGATTACTTTGCTTTGAGCGACTTCATTATAGAGTTTTTCATCGAATAATAAGGTTTCGAGTTCAGCTCGTGTGAGAACATTTCTTATATGACAAAATTCATCGTAAGTCAGTGATAATACATCTGAACTGTCTTTCATTAACTAAAGAAAAGAAAAACAAATTTATTTTCTCTGTTATTTTATTTATTCATTGATTAACAAATATTTTAACAAGAATTGTAGCATTAATTTAATACCTGAAAAATCCGTTCTTGTAATTGCATGATTGAATAGACACGAAGAAATCAATTTAGTCGTTAGGTTCGATTCGAGATCGTGTCGAAACTCATCTAATGGAAGAAAACGAGAGAATGCTCGTTTAGGTTTTTTTTTCTATGTCGACGAATGATTTCTCTCTCCCTCTCTCTACATTAACATCTCTCGTATTCCTTATGCTCGATCTTTTTCTTCTTTTTCCGAGTTTTTTCCTTCTCTCCAGTGTCGGATCACTACACTACAATGCGTGGGTAGAATCTGTTTTCTTTCTTTTTCTCTCTGTTGCTTCGTCTTTGTTAGTCGGTAATAACAATTCCGAATAATAAAAAAAAAAAGAAGAAGAAGAAAAAGAAAAAGTCTACTAAGCATTTATTACATTCGCTCGGTTTTTTCTCTCTTTTTTCTTCTTCTTCTTTTCTGATTCTATTCATAACGATTCCTTGCACAAACATATACATGCATAACGAAGCACGGAAATTAGCGAATGAATACATACAACAAATAGGACAAACCGAGAGAGACTCGAATGGAAATCGATCTATTGCAATTGATGAGATGATTTCATAATCGTCGTCGTCGTCGTCGGAATGCGGTTCATGAATGATTGAAATTTGTTTTGAAGATACTTTTCTTAAACATTTTCGACATTGAAATTGTAAATATTCGATCATAACATTTTTCCATAATGTTGCCTTAATAAGATTCAAGAAAACAAATTTCGAGAAAGAAAGGAAGGAGTTTTTTTTCTACCCAAATGGAATAATACGTAATTAGTGTTTGATCGTTAGTGAACTTTTCCGATGACAAATCAAATGATGATTGACGCTAAAATGCAAATGAATATTTGAATAGTTTCTCGTTCGTCAAAAACAAACATACTGTCTGATGAATAAGTTCAATTTCCAATTCTAATGTATCACAACAAAGAATTTGTATGATATGTTGATTGTATAAACCTATGGCGTTATTTTCGAAATTTTGAATTTCACAATAATCAACATAATTGAATGTATTCATTTGAATATAATCAATGCATTTCTATATGAATGAGATGAGAAAAACACACACACACACAAATCCACAAAATTAAGAATCCTATTGAGACAAACAACGAAAGAGTCTCCTACATGTAAAGTACGATAAATAGCTCGTCGAATGAGATCATCTTCATCGAGATCATCATCATCATCATCATCATCGTTTTCATCATTGGATACGAGTAAAAGATTATCTGTAGATATTGCTGAAAGAGAGTTCGATGTTTTTTTTCAAATGAGAAAAAAATAAACGAACTATGAAATTGCTTGAAAAATTCATTGATACTTTCGAACTCAATTGAACGATTCAATTTCGATGATATCGAACAATCCGTTATTAAACGAAGAATAAGACGACTTAACCATTTTAATATCTAAATATCAATCAAAATCTTTTGTCGAAACGTCCTGTTATTTAATCTTACACTTGTGGTAGTTGTTGTTGTTGTTGTTATTTGTCCGTCTCCTTTGAGAATATCTAAAAGAAAGAAATTTTAATAATTGATTTTCTCAAGAACACTATTAAAAAAGAAAGTTTTTATTTATTTTTTACGTTTAATATTTGCAAATTGTTGGACAAATAATTGTTCGTCTACGGTCACATTGCCTTTGATATCAATCATAAACAATTGTAAACCATTGGGAATATCGATGTGAAAACTTATCAATTTAATTAAAGTTACATTTTTCGATGCAAATATTAACGATTGATAAAATAATGCTAATGCTTGACTGGGCTGTAGAATATGATTAAATAATGAAACTGTTTTCCAAAAGCAAATACGTTGCATTGAATCCAAAATAAGAAATGAACTGACGCGGTGCAATCATTGAACGAATAAGTATACTTAACGAGCTACGTATCTATTTTTAGTTCCATAGAAATAATGTTTATGAATGTCTGAAGTGGGATAAATAAACGAGAGAGAAGACGATAGAAGAAAACAATATATATCTTTATCGACTTAACTAGTCTATATCTTTTAGTTTTAACTATTCTTTTATTATGATTCACGGATGATTATTAATGGATGAAAGAGAACGAATAGTATATTGAGAGAGAAAGAGAGAGGTAAAAAAGATACATTTTTTTCTTTCTTTTTGTTTTTAAAAAGAGTTCCTTAGATATCAAAGACGAGCAAGAAATTTTCAATTGTAAATTCTTGAAAAATGCTTGTACATGTGTGAATATATTATCATAATATCACAAGAAAATTAATTACTAAATATTTCGTAGGTTTCAATTTTAAAATCAGAAAGTTACATCATCGAAATTTTTTTTCTTTTCAAATCGATGTGAAGTTCACATATGTATGTACGAACATTTAATGTTAAACTAAATGGAAGAATCAGTGTTATTGAATGTGAAAGTGTTGTTCGAGATATGTCTGTACAAACATATACACATGTTAAGTAACTAAGACAACCAGCAATATTTCATCACATATGTACATTCTTTTCTTTGTTGTGCATGTGTGCCCATCATCTCTCTATTGATATACATTTTCAATAGGTCTCTCTCACATTCTAATTGCAAATAGTCTGCCAATGTTCTTCGTTTGCTCTCTCTCTCTCTCTCTCTCTCTCTTCACATTTCATCCTTCGATCTCGACGAAAGGTATACACTCATCGCACATTTACAATTGTTCTTTTTTTTCTTCTTCTTCTTCTTCTTCAGTTATATGTGTGTTGTTATAACCATGCAATAATGATGGAAGATTTAATGAGAAGTGGAACGAAAGTTCTTAGTTCAAATCGACGTCTATCAATGGTGACGATACTTTTATCTACAATAGCGTTTTTACTCGTAATTACATCCGTGATTGCTTTTCTTTATGTTACTCGAAAAGGTTATTTTTTTCTAAGATAAACTTTCAGGTCAAATAAAATAAAGATTTGGTTTTTCTAGAAAAACTTCTTCGTAAATTTCATCTAGTCGCTATTACTCTAAGTATTTTAATTGAACTAGCACTGTTAATTGCTGTTGTTATATGTTCAACGACACAAACAAAAGGTTAATTGAAACGAACAACAAAATTGACTTTTTTCAATCATGAGAATCTTCTAGGTATTTCAACACAAATATTAGCTGTTGTTCTTATTCTTCTCTCGTTTCTTACTCTTATGATATTGATATACTTTTTACGTAAGTTTAAAGTCTAATCAATATCCTAAACACAATCTTAATCTCATTGTTGAATATAGTCGAAGATGTAATCAAAGATAAAATCGAACCATATCCATCGAAAATTAGTCCCTATCGATCTTATGAAATACAAGAAATTCAATCAATTAGTCGACATGTTTCACCGGTAGCAACTGGAGAAAATGCTGATGAAATAGCTGTACCTATCAATACATCACCTAGACTAACACTGTTACCGCGATTACCAACTCCACCCGAACCAATCATATCGCCCACAGAGAAAATCGAAACTCCTCCCAAGCAACCTTCATCACCAACTGCACAAGAACTTTTTCCATTTCCACAAGAATCTGCATTTGTTGTTGACTTTGAAAAAATTCGTCGAGGTAATTAATTAATTAAACAATCACATATCCTCTAAACTCTCGAATTCGATGATTTTCTTCGAATAGATTTATTGGCAGCGATTGAAGAACGAACTATCCCAGCACTTGAACAAGCTATTCAACAAGTCAAAGAACACAATTATATTCAACAATTGAAATATGAATGTGAACGTGCACTTGAATTACTCAATCGTCTCATGAAAATCGAACATATGAAGTAAAACAGTTGTTTCCAATTGGAATATTCCCTAAAACTGTCTATTCAGAATTCGAGTTCTACATTTAAATCAATCAATTATCGCTGAATTGCATAGTTACACGAAACCACCTGAAGAAGTATCGACAGTCATGCGTGCTACATTTCTTCTTCTCGGACATTCCGATAGAGAAATACAAGTAATTTTCAACTTTAACAAGAAAAAAGATTCGTTTTTTTTTGTATTTAACAAGGAATGGACACAAATACAAAGTTATTTAGGACGATTAGGAAAGGAGAGTGTACGTCGACGATGCTATGAATTAAATCCACTTTATATACCTGTTGATAAGGCACGTGAAGCAAAAGAAATTCTCAGAAATTATGATCTCATCCGTGTTAGTGAGATATCCATTGGTTTAGCTGCATTTTTTAGTTGGGTACGTTTTTTTATTTTATTCTTGAAACAAAATTCTCACTAAAAAAACAAACGATACTTTAGGCCGTAACAATGATTGAAGAACGAGACAAACTTCTCGAATCCCAACGAACAATTGTTCGATAGATATTTCTTTTATATATGTATATACGTATATCTTTATTGCAACAAATATAAACAATAATTAGTATCACAAATACATTATGCTTCTTCACTAATGCTAGTCTCCGTATATTTCGGCAGTAATCGAGTTGTACTGAAAACTTCTGCACTTGAATTAACAGCAACTGCATAAGCATCTTCATCGTCACCACCGTATTGTACATTTTCCGATTGTCGATGTGGTGTTGTGATATACTGTCCGCCGAGACTGCTCGCTGATGACATCGATGTTGTTGATAGACGTTTAAGTTTTCGTTCGACGACCAATGTACCATCATCATCATCATCATCATCATCATCGTCATTGATCAATGATGATAAACGATGTTGTTCTTGAGCTAATTCAAGTTTATGAAGTATATGCCGAATATCTCGAGCTAATTGAGCGAATGTTGGCCGTTGCATTGGCTCGGCATGCCAACAAAGTATCATTGCAGATTTATAGAGCAATGGCGGACAGTAAGTGGGCTGAGGAAGACGATAACCGTTTTTAATGTAACTGTAAACATCAGCATTATCAATGCCAGGATACGGAGTTTTACCTCGACTCAATAATTCCCAAAGTAGAACACCATATGACCACTAGAAAATCGAAGACAATGAAAATAATAAAGAAAAAAAAAGGAAGAGTTCGGTTTTTTTCTACGAACCACATCGGATTGAATGGTATATTTCGATGATTCAATCGATTCTGGACTAAGCCATCGAATAGGCAAACGTCTCGGTGGAATTTGTATAATTTGTCCGTTTTTTTCTTTGGTTACAGTTGTTCTCGGTACGAGATAATAATCTTTATCGATCACATCTCGACTTAAACCAAAATCCGATATACGACAAACGAGATTCTCATCTAACATACAATTTCGTGTTGCTAAATCTCGATGAACAAATTTCAATGACGATAAATATTCCATTCCATCGGCTATCTCAATGCCCCAAGTAATCAACTGTCGAACAGTCGGTCGATTCTTTTCATTTAATATATAACTTCTCAAATCACCATTGGACATATATGGTAAAAGTACCAGGGCTTTTCGAATCGGATCCCATCCGACGCCGATCAACGAAAGAATGTTCGGATGCGAGAAATCCTTCATTCGATTCGCTTCGAATAGAAATTCATGCATCGAACCAATATTTTGATCTCGAAGAACTTTAATTGCGACGTCGATGAGTTCATTCGTTGAACTTTTGTATTCGCCACGATAGACATCACCGAAACAACCTTGACCGATCTTGTCGCCGATTTTTAGCTGATGAATATTGATCTGCCATTTTTTGCCTAATTCATACCAGACATCGTGATAGAACGATGGAGGTTGATTGGGCTTCGAAGATTTTTCTGATGAACATAAATATCGACGACGAAGAAAAAGTGCAATGAAAAATATCAACGTCAAAATTGTGATCGATGTCAAAATAAGAAGAATTAAAACGGTCCACGATGCTATTTGTTTTGTTATGTATCTCACGGAAACATTCGTTGAATTTCGATGAAAAATCTTTCCAATAAGAAACGTTAAATTTCTTCCAATTTGAATCTTCGTAAAAAGAAAAAACGTAAAAACGAGTCTCTTATGATTTCGTTCATTACTTCAACATCGATTTCTTCTGAAATTTTGAGATTATTCAACGCAGATTTCGATAATAAACAATCGAGACTTGTTTCCGTTAAATTAAACGGTAGACAAGCATTATTCTCATTATCAATTCGAACATTGATTAAATCGATTGTATGCGATGATGAAAGATTTTTTCCCTTGAAAACAAAAACCGAACTATCATAACTGTGTTATTTAAAAGCGTTGTTTTACTTCAAAATGAATGATATTTGTTGAATTGATTTCTTGAACGAAATCAATGAATGGATGATAAATTGGATCGTTGACAATTGTTAAAATATTGTCATCGGGTATGATTTGAAGATTATCCATGAGAAAATGAATATGAAAATTCATTGGCAAATGAAATTCGAGAGTTTTGCTGAGTACAGGCGAATGACAGGTCATTTGAGTGAGAGTGATTTCCGTACAGATCTTTTAGATAAATAAAAATCAACAATCCGATTGAAAAATCGACGCGTGTGAAACTTACAGATGAAAATTCGTAATCAGAATTATTCGAAACGAATTTCATAAGTGGATTTTGAATGTTATTCAAATAATTCCCATTGACAATTAATTCAAAACCACCACTAAAAACAAAATAAGTTGAGAAGTACTCGGAAAGATGATGATCAATCGTAATACCTCATGATCGACTTTTTCGGAGACCAATCGTAAATAATCGGATTATTTCGACAATGAAAGAACGTTCTCTCAATCGACCACGGTCGATCATTGACCACAATCGATACTTCTAATTGTTCATTTAGAATTGAACAAGCTTGATTGATGCATTCGATAGCTTTCGAATCGATTCTATTCAAGTGAATTTCTTAGTTTTCTTCAATTTTAGTTTTGATTTCCTACTCAGTTATATGACACGGTTTTTTGCCGAGAAAAATCTTCATTGACGAACGAAAATCGTTGTTTGGTAGATCGAACGCAAGATTTTCAATACGAATTTTCGTGCCGCCAGCAACGGGCCCATAATCAGGCCGAAGAATTGGCCGTGGCGTCTAAAATTCTTCGCAATATTCATTTCGCTTTTCAACTCATCGACATTTCCTTACATAAACTTGAAATTTCTCTTGAAATTGAATCGCTCCGAATATATCCGTATCACCAATGGACAATTTTCTGTCCGATTGAATTTCCACGGATATATTTCCGTCGATAGCTTGCCGAGGAACTGTTAAATTACATGTTAAACTAGTCGAATCAAGTTCTTCAATAGTACATGTCGATTGATTTTGTGGAAAATGAACAGAAATTTTCACAAGACGTTTGTTAACGTCATGAAAAGCACCTTGAATCGTCAACCGAACATGTTCAGTATTCACGCTGATATTCATCGGTTGAATCCGTTCGATCGTTGGCGGACAACCTCGAATTGAATCAACAACTGCCAATGAACATTTACCATCGGACCAAGAACAAGCTTTTTGATCGTATCTTCGACTTGCCATACAGGTTTGACAGGTATCATAGAGTGAACATGAATTATACGCATACAAATGAAGCTAATCAATGGAAAAAAAAAGAAATCGTTGTTGTGATTGTTTTTCAAGTGAATTACTTCCGAATGAACAGCAAAGATAAGCGATTGATGTTCGTAATCAATTGCATATTGTTGATTGAACGGTTCATTTTGATAGATAGCTTCGTGTAGAAGATAAAACTTTGTTTGATTAACACGAATCAACTGAATAATTGAACAATGTGTCAAAACAACAACCGAAAATTAATCATCTTACTTTGAATATTTTTCTCGCATTTGTACTTAGAATTAATAGATTACCATCAACAAAAACAAACTCGATTCTCACGTGTTCAGCATCTGTTTGATAGATTAGTTCGCCTTGTGCGCCAATTAACCCGTCCATGTACGTATTCGTTCGATAGGACTGCCATGAACATTGATCTTGATCTATGGTTGAATTTTGTTCGAGAATTTTCTCGCATCGAGCTCGATTCTCTGTACTATCAATAATATGATCCAAACGAGAACCGAAACCATTTTGACATTGAACTTTTGATGAATCGAATGCAGAACGAATCTCTTCCATTGAATACACGCAAATATGACTCGAAAACGTAACAAATAAATTCTCTTGTTTATCCAATGGAAAATAGGCTCCGGAAATGATCGATGAATTGTCGTTTTGACAATTTATCAACGGTATTTCATCGTACGTTACACGCATGGCAATAGCCGATTGACATAAACGTGCTAGACGCGATGATTTAAGAACGAAATATGTATATTGTTCATGATCAAACCCGTAGATAAATTCATAGTTCGGTTTTTCAATAATTCGTTCAGGTAGAAATGTCAATGAAGTTATGAGTGATTTATCACTTGATTCTAATTGATATTTGATATTATAACTCAAACGATCGTTGCCTAATTCAATATGTGAATTGATTATATTTCCATTTCGTTCGAGACGATTTGTATTCAATGCTGAACGAAGAATATTAGTCGTTCGAGACATAAATGTATAACAGCCCGTTAAACAACCGAGATAATTCGTTTCCAAATTTGAATCAAGCAAGTACACTCGTGTGATATCATTGGCATCGTAGAGAATACATCGGCCAAGATTCGATCGAGCACAAATAATTAATAATTGTTTGAGTTGATCGTAAACGAACACACTCACACCGTCTTGAGCATTGTCAATTGTTGAATGTAATTGTACACGACGATGTAATAATAGCAAACTTTGATTGTTTGTTGACCATTTCAATTGATATAAATGTGAGGATGAAATGAGGAATAATGTTGATGAATTTTTAATATAAAGTAAATTATCAATTGGCGAAGGAAATGAATAACTTGTGATGAGAGAGATTTGGATTAGACAATAAGACAGCGAGAGCAATGCTCGTCGGAGAGAATACATGACCTAAAAATGAAAGATAACGAAAATGATTTTCTTGTTTCTCGAATAGGTGTGAGATATAGAAATTTCTCTTTCTTTTTCTCGTTCTCTCTCTCTTTCAAAAAAGGAAAATGCTCAATTGAACTAATCATATTCAATTATCAAACGAACGAACGAACAAATGAACGAAAAAATAACAACCGACAGCTACAATTCATTTGTCTTTGTCTATTTATTTTCGATCGTGTGTAGTAGTAATCATCAACGCTAAACAATCATTGCTTATTTAGAAGCTTGTTATCAAACATATTGAGCTCGTCTTTTTCTTTTTCTTCTTTTCTCATCTATCGTTTAGATAGATGTGTACATATTCTAATCAGTTCGGCCATTGTCCGAACAACGCTAAAGATTAACATTCAGCCAGTCTGCAATTAGAGACGTGAAAAATAAAGCTATAGAACTTGATATGTATACGAATAATGCGAATGAAATGATAGATTAGAAAGGTTTTTTTTTGGTTGTTGTAATAATGATAATTTATTCAATAATTAAGATACAGAAATTAAAGAAATACAATAAGACATATCAATAGATTAACAAAAGAAAATTGATTATAATATTGAAATTTGTTTGTTGTTTATCGACATTAAAATCGACGGCCAAAGCCACCGACCGGACGAGGAGCTACAACGACTGGACGAGGTGCAACAACAACTGGTCGACGTGGAACGAAGACTGGTCGAGGTGCAACAACAACTGGTCGACGTGGAACAAAGACTGGTCGTGGTGCAACAACCACTGGTCGACGTATAAATTGAGCTGTTGCTGGTTGAAAGAAACCAAATGTACAGAAAATAGCCAAAGCGACTAAAATGTATTTAATGATTGAAGCCATTTCGAGGAATTGAAGTAAAATTGTATATAAAGTCGATAAAGATTACTGATATGTATGATTTTACGTGTATTTTGCTTTGGTTTATATACGAGACTTGAACAAAGAATGAATGTATCGAGGTATTCGTCCGCTTTCATTCTTACACGAGATATAAATTACGACGAAATAATTCCAACTACAATAGTCGACCATTTTAAACAAAAACCAAATAGGCAAAACTATTCATTTGAATAATACACCGGACTATGCGTACATTTTGTCATTTCTTATTATACGAATAAAAACTAGTTCGATTTCTCTCCTAGAACAAATGACGTCATAATAGCATAGTTTCACTACACACGTATCGGCCACGTGATAGCCATGAAGTAAACGACGAATAGATGTCGCTGTATTATTGTTTAATTATTGAAAAATGTTGCTCTGGCAAGTCAGTATTGCTACCGACTCGCACGTTTTCGTCATCGCAACGTGTTTTTGATCGAAGGCGATCTTTACCTCTTGGTAAGTTGTAATAAGCAATTTTTCTCGACGTTGTTGAGAGCACGACATTTCGGCTGTCCTGACACATTGATTTCCTGCAATAGTGAAAGAACACAAGCGATGGGTAAGAACAGCCGAGATGTCGTGCTCTCAACAACGTCGAGAAAAATTGCTTATTACAACTTACCAAGAGGTAAAGATCGCCTTCGATCAAAAACACGTTGCGATGACGAAAACGTGCGAGTCGGTAGCAATACTGACTTGCCAGAGCAACACTTTTCAATAGTCAAACAAGCAAAAAAAGAACAAGTCTACTTTCCTGTCGTTTAGTCGCACGAAGTTTATTTGAAAATGCCCAATCACGTACACTATCGTGAAACAACAGTATTTAAGGCGTTACAAGCGACTATTGACGAAATGATTTTACAAGGGCAGTTAACTAAAGCAGCAGCAGATATAATTGTAACTGAATTCGATCGATCGATTAATGGCGCACTCAATAAACATGTTGGTAGAAATATTAAATTTAAAGGAGAATTAAGTAGTTACGGATTCTTTCGCGATGTCTGGACAATTGTATTGAAAAATCCAGTAATAACAGACTCAAATCAAGGACAACATAATACAACAACATCCGCTGTAGAAATGCCTAAGATCACTGAACTCAAAATTATTGCGATGAATAGTACAATGTAAAATTATATTGTATATTCGAATTGTTTGAGAATATTGAGACTGAGTCAATTTTGACATTTCATTTTTATTTTTAAAGAGAAGAATCATAACTGAATGTCTTTGCAAATTCAGTTTTTTCGTTCCTTTTAAATATTTTAAAACATCATAGATTATTCTTTTGTTTCTGAAGAAGTCTTATCTTATTTGTGAGTCTGAAATATTTCGACACTCTCATCCGTATATGGTCTATATGTACGAAGGATTGGATAATGCTGTAACATGTGCTTGTGAAAGTTCTCGACTGTAAATATAAAATTCATCAATTTGTCCAC
>Ga0209914_1002800_pt1 | contig 13561 bp, 10 predicted proteins | sample ThiBiot_500_plan_FD_183949 | JGI IMG/M metagenome (GOLD analysis project Ga0209914, IMG submission 183949) | Wastewater bioreactor microbial communities from Cape Town, South Africa - Thiocy_cont_500_plan (SPAdes) | ecosystem: Engineered > Bioreactor > Thiocyanate-remediating > Anaerobic-Aerobic...
TTTACATTATCTCATTTGTCGAAATCGCGATTGCGATATGCTTTCTAACAACTCGTCATCTGGAAATATATCTCGATGAAGATAATCAACGAATACAACGTTGGAGTCCAGCAGCAGCAACAATTACAAGTTTTCTGATTGACTCGGGCAAACGAAAAGATAAAATTTCAATAATTTCATATTGTATCCAATTACGATTGAAAAAATTTTGATAAATAAATTCGAAATTTCCCCATACGATATACAGGTAATGTTTTTGCTGTATTTTGTTGATAAAAATCAAAAGCGTCGTGTTATTAATTAAGGTGACGTCATCTGTCTAGAGGAAGTAGCTTTATGCATTAATGCACACGTATAAATTTGTTCGATAGATACCTCTCGTTTTTCTTTCATTTGTGTTTTTCAACGTGAGTACAGGTGTGCCTCTACTTTCCTCCATTTTACTCCAAATTCAAAAGTACCAATATCAATTCGAAATCACGAAAAATTAATGGAATCAACTATTAACATATTGAATTCCGATAGAGGATGGAAAGAAGAAAAGTTAATGCCGAACAAAATAAGGTAAATCATTGGATCTGATAGACGTAAATTTAATAATTTCTGTCTAGTTCTGCATGGGAAAATCGATGGATAAAGACCAGCTGCTCATTTATTCTACTATTTACAACGATTGTCTTTATTGTTTATGCAATCTTATTTTATTTGCCAAAAAATGAATTTGCGGATACTGAATCAGGTTTGCATATCATCCTCTGATAATAATCTTGAGGTTGAACTTTTCATAATCTTAGATTCGAAGGTATTTCATATATCATTTGACATCCATGAAGTGAAACTGAATCAATTGACCGATATCGACTATGATATACTCACAAAAAAGGTATATATTTTTGTTTATATAACTTACACATTGACTTTGCCATTGTAGCTTTCGGAAAAACTTCATTTAGTTGGTATCAAAGTAAAACAAGTACTTCCTCTTTCAATAGCTAGAGAGAGCAATTCAAATAATCTAAAGGAAGAAACCATGGATCTACTAACTATTGAAACTGAAGTCGGCAATTCAAATATTACAGACTTAAACAAATTAGATAATGAAATATTTATTAATAATATATCAATTTCTATGCCATTACAAGACAATCCACAAAGAAGCATTCAGCTGAAATTTCGTAGTGCAAGAGTCGCTCGTGCAGGTCAGTCAACTAACCAAAATAAAGTTTGTAGTAAATGAGCTTATGAATTAATCATACCTCTATCTATTTTTGTCGACCAGAAATTTTCATTCTGTCTCGTATTGAATACTATAATTCCAATTATAAACGTAATTCTAGTACCGACATGTTTTGATAATATTCAAAATGGTAAAGAAACAGGCATAGATTGTGGTCCAGCTTGTTCTAAGACATGTGACCAGAAATCTTGCATTCTTGACATAGAATGCAGAAGTGGTGTTTGTGGATATAGTCAGTGCCAACGTAAGTAACCTACTCTTCACATCTTGAATCTATATACCTAAAATTGTAGCGCCTGCTTGTAATGATGGAGTGAAAAACGGTGATGAAGAAGGGATTGATTGTGGTATTGCATGTAAGAAGAATTGCAATGGAAAAAAATGCCAAACAGGAGCTGATTGTTGGAGTGGTGTCTGTAATTCAAAAAAAATATGTGCAGGTAAATGTTGATACCTTAAAAATTGTTAAATATGCAGATGGTTTGTTTCAGTACCAACATGTTTCGACAATGTTAAGAACGGCGATGAAAAAGGTGTGGACTGTGGTCGATTTTGTCCTTTAAAATGTAATTCTGAACGTTGCTGGATCGGGAAAGACTGTAAAAGTGCCGTCTGTCTATATGGTCAATGTCAAGGTAAACTATTCAACAATATCATGTTCAAAAGATATAGTTGTAATTATAGCGCCTAGTTGTAATGATGGAGTGAAAAACGGTGATGAAGAAAGCATTGATTGTGGTATTGCATGTAAGAAGAATTGCAATGGAAAAAAGTGTCTTCAAGCGACAGATTGCTGGAGTGGTGTCTGTAATTCAAAAAAAATATGTGCAGGTAAATGTTGATACCTTAAAAATTGTTTAATATGCAGATGATCTGTTTTAGTACCAACATGTTTTGACAATGTTAAGAACGGCGACGAAAAAGGTGTGGACTGTGGTCGATTTTGTCCTTTGAGTTGTAATAGTGAATTTTGCGTAAATCATACAAATTGTAAAAGTGGCGTCTGTGTATATGGTCAATGTCAAAGTAAACTATTCAATACTACCATATTCAAAAGATATATATTGGTAATTATAGCGCCTAATTGTAATGATGGAGTGAAAAACGGTGATGAGGAAGGGATTGATTGTGGTATTACATGTAAGAAGAATTGTAATGGGCAAAAGTGTCAAACGGGAGCTAATTGTTGGAGTGGTGTCTGTAATTCAAAAAAAATATGTGCTGGTAAATCATAATGCATTATAAATTGTTTAATACGCAGATGATCTGTTTTAGTACCAACATGTTTTGACAATGTTAAGAACGGCGACGAAAAAGGTGTGGACTGTGGTCGATTTTGTCCTTTGAGTTGTAATAGTGAATTTTGCGTAAATCATACAAATTGTAAAAGTGGCGTCTGTGTATATGGTCAATGTCAAAGTAAACTATTCAATACTACCATATTCAAAAGATATATATTGGTAATTATAGCGCCTAATTGTAATGATGGAGTAAAAAACGGTGATGAGGAAGGGATTGATTGTGGTATTGCATGTAAGAAGAATTGCAATGGGCAAAAATGTCAAACAGGAGCTAATTGTTGGAGTGGTGTCTGTAATTCAAAAAAAATATGTGCAGGTAAATGTTGATACCTTAAAAATTGTTTAATATGCAGATGATCCGTTTTAGTACCAACATGTTTCGACAATGTTAAGAATGGCTACGAAAAAGGTGTGGACTGTGGTCGATTTTGTCCTTTGAGTTGTAATAGTGAATTTTGCGCAAACCAAACAAATTGTAAAAGTGGCGTCTGTCTATATAGCCAATGTCAAGGTAAACTGTTTAATAATACCACGTTCAATAGATATAGTTGTAATTATAGCGCCTAGTTGTAATGATGGAGTGAAAAACGGTGATGAAGAAGGGATTGATTGCGGTATTCCGTGTAAGAAGAATTGCAATGGAAAAAAGTGTCTTCAAGCGACAGATTGCTGGAGTGGAGTTTGTAGTTCCGCGAAAACATGCTCAGGTAGACACCGATACTTCAAAATTACTTAATATATGAATAATTTACTGTAGCACCGACGTGCTCTGATAAAGTCAGAAATGGTTGGGAGACGGGCATTGATTGCGGCGGATCGTGCCCTTGGAAATGTGATGGCGAATCTTGTATGCTCGACAAAGAGTGCAAAAATGGAATTTGTGGTTACTTTTCCTGCAAAAGTATGGAATTTATTTTTCCGAATATTGATAAACTTCTATAAATTGTTACACCTAAATGTTTTAGAATAGTGGCGAGCCAACCAAACATACTGATATCCATTAACTCTAAATTTCTTTTTCTCAATAAAAATTACTTTATCATTTTTTTTCCAATTCAGACTATTGATCTCATATACGCGATATTAGCTTCACGCAATGATTGAAATCTACGAAAAGAAGGCAACAATAGTGATTTTTTTTGTTGTTCCTAATATCAATAAATGAGTGAGGAAGAGTTACAAGAGCGAATGCTGATTTACACTTAATCATTGATAGTTCTATTGTAACAATTAACCGAGTGAAACACTTTTGTTTTATAAAACGGTATTTATACGCATGATTTTTATCTAGCTTATTTTTTCCTTGTTCCATATTTTACTCAGAACCAAGAAGGTCAAGTAGCTATATATTTCTTTTATTGGCTCAAAGAGGTTATACTTCCTATTTTTCAGATTATTTGTTCGATTAAAACGAGTTTATTATCTAAAATGTATTAGTATTGTTGCTGATTCGAATAAAGAAGGAATTGTTTTGTTTTTAAAAATCGTCAATAAAATTTTCTTGTTCAATTAGTGATATAGTCAGATAGAGCGCTCCTACTCTATCGAGCTATGTAATTTCATTTTGTTTTTGGATAGTCTGGCGATATTAAACAAATTTGAGTTTTTAACCATTTGAAGAGAAAGATGTATTCAAATAGACCGCTACTTTTTCAGTCGATTTATGTAATTGCAAATAAAATTTTATGTAGTCCTGAAAAGAATTCTTAAATAAAATAAAAATAGCTAGCTTTTCAGAACTGGCGAACTGAGCATTTTTTCACGAAATTTATGCATAAATTGATAAATAAATCTGAGCTTCTATATGTTTTTTACTTGAAAATTGATGGTCGATTTTATGCTTTTTTAAATTTTGTCAAAGACAAATAAAAAAAAGTCATTTTTAAAGATTTCGCTGTTACTGATAAAGGGAGAAGTAGAGTGGAGATATGTATGATCTACCCTGTAAACGAGTTTCTTTTTCTTTTGTATATAAGAATTGATAAGCAGAGAAGCGCAAGAAATTGTAAAAGAGATGTCGTTATCTTGGCCTAGTGCACATGATGATGAATCGAAAATCATCGAACAATTTAAATTTATTCGAGAACATTTGACTAAAGAATCCGGTGAGAAATTCTGTGCTGCATCGCCTGGTTGTGGTTTTCTGATGGAGTTGTATGATGCAGGTCATCTTCATTATGAAGGCGCATTTCAATCATATTTGAGTTGTTTACGAACTCTAGTGCCATTGGTGGCGCGTTCAAATTTTTTATGTATGTTCGTAAAAAATTGTTCCGGATGTGCAGCATTGCAGTTTTTATCGATTGTTTATCTGCATCCAATATTAGAAAACGAAGTGAATTGTTTATTTCGAGAATTATTATGTGATTCCCATGGTGATATCTTACATAGGAATGATATTCGTCAATTAGCCCTGACGATTCGATTGGTATACAAACGACAGGATTTTCCTTTTCCCTACATGGCCAGCTGTTGTGACTTCGACTGGGAAAATGAAGGATTCAAAATAGCAAAAGCGATAGGAGAATTATTTTGCTCGGACAAATTTCTTGAATTAATGAAACGTGATTCAACTGTCGGAGCTCAAATAGCTCACGAACTGTTTAAAACAATTGAAGAGAAGGACAAGGAATATAATCATTTGCAGACATTAATAGCGAAATATCAAGAATCAACATCAGAAAACGAACTCGACACATGAAAATACTTTTAAAATTTTTTAAAAAACTGAAAAAGATTAAATCTAAAAGGGTTTCCAACGAATATTTTATCTTCGCCAGAGAATCCATTCCAAAAGTTTTCTTCATTCGCTATCTCTGTAGTATTTGCTCGAATTTCATTTGTTCTTGGGATCAAATTTCCTTTCCATTTTCGCATAGCCACTTCAGCTCCATGATACATTGATATTTTTCTCTCCGAATGATGGATCAATCGCTTTTCAGTTGTTGTCTGAATGAATTTTGATCAAAAAAGTCATACAAAAAAGAACCAATAAAACTCACTCTTTCATTCAATTCATTTTCATAAAGATTTAGATGAGTTAAAAACTACAAATTGAAATGAAAAACTTCAATTTCGATATGAAATTAATACCGTTAAGTATCGGATTTCTCGTCCAAGATGTTGTATGCATTCATCGGTGATTTGATTTTGCCAAAATGAAACTCGTTTCAGAGTCTATGCAAAATCAAAATATGAAACAAAACAACGATTGAAATTACTGGGCTATTTCGTAATGTATTTGTTAGCAGTCGAAATCCTTCATCACTGATTTTATTCGATCGAAGATCTAACATCAAAAGTGTCTGTACACAAAATGAACGAACATTTACAACAAATAAATCAATAACGTTATTTACCGATCTATTATTTAACAATTTGACCAAATATTCTGTTCCTTTGTCTCCAATGTTATTAGCCCCAATATCGAGTGTTTGAAGTTTCTACGATAAAAATGATTATAAGACGAGAGAGAAAAATAAAGAAAGAATGAATGAACATTATTAGTTGCTAATGCATCTGCTAGATATTTTGCTCCATTTTCACTAATACAATTTGAACTAAGAACGAGTGTAACCAAGTCCTATTGTTAAGATGAAAGATAAATGAAACAAAATCATGATAACCAAACCTTATTATTGATGAGTGATGGTGCAAGATTTTTAATTCCGTCATCACCAATTTTATTCTCGCCAATATCGAGCGTCATTAGACTCTGGAAAACGAAAGCAACCTTTTTTTAATAAAATAAAACAAAACGACGATGAAATTTACCGTGCATTCGTGTAATATATGTGCTAAATATTCGACTCCGCGATCGCCTAATTCATTGTTCGATATCAATAAAGTATTTAATGTCTGTTTGCGAAATAAAATTAAAAATTAACGATATGACAAATGCGAAGATACTTTGTTAGAAGATAATGGTTGAACAAGATGTTGAATACCATTTTGATCAATTTGATTCGATCGAAGATCAAGAGTGACAAGGAACTGAACAAATAAGAATTTAGTAGACATGTGAAATTGAAACTAAAGAATCGATTACGCAGTTCAATTGCAATGCTTGTCCTAAAATCTCAGTTCCTTTGTTTCCGAGTCGACAACATCGCAGATTCAGTGTAGTTAGAGTCTATGTTTCAATAGAATTGAAAATTCTTATTGAATACGAATGAAAATTACTCGATCATTTTGAATTCGAACAGCAGCTCCAACAATTGCATAATTCAAATTATCATTTCTTGTTAAATCCAAATTCTTGAGACTCTACAAAACCCGAATGAAATCGAATGAAATCAATCGAACTTGCTTGATTATTTCGAAATAGATCGGTCAAATGTTGTTTAGTTGATGCTTTTATTTTATTCCACGAAAGATCGAGAGTAATGAGTGTCTGAATCAATAATGTCTAACAACGAATCGAAAGAAAATGATTACCTTGTTCATTTGCAATGCCGTAGCGAGATATTCAATTCCCGTATCACCAATCAAATTGTTTCGTAGAATCAGTTTCACAAGCCCCTGAAATTCTATTTGAAATGACAAGATGAGAAACGAAATGATAATAACTTTGTTTTCTCGTAAACCATCAGCAAGATATTGTGCTCCTAAGTTGCCAATTGCATTCTTCGTAAGATCAAGATTTTGCAATGTCTAAATTTTAAAAAAATAAATCAAAATAAGAAGACGTTCATTTTCAATTATCATCACCATGTTATTTTGTAATTCAATTGCCAGATATTTCATTCCATCATCTGCGATTTCACTCGATCGTAGATCCAATGTTGATAATGTCTAGATCAAATCAATCAATTGAAAATGAATCGATTCGCGTAGAAAAATCACCGTATGATTTCGTAAGAGGATACAAACATGTTCGGTGCCTGCAGTTCCGATCTTGTTTTCATTCAAATTTAAATAGTTTAGTGTCTAAAAGAGAACAAAAAAACATCCGAATTCTTTTAATAAATCATTGAGATATCTTTAAAATGACTTTGTTATCTGCTAACATATCGGTCATAATTTTCAAGTCTTCATCGTCAATACCCTTCCCATCGAGTTTTAGTTCGCTGAGTGGCTAGTCGATGAGTAAATAAAATGAAAATTAAATTCGATAATTGATAAATACTTTATTTTGCGGATGTGTAAGTAAGATCTCAACAAACTTACATAAACCACTTTTATTCCCACTAAAATCGATGTTTTTCAATGTCTGAATAAAAATTCGATGAAAATCTCGTCTGTTCAATGTCGCGAATTACTTTCTTATTTTGTAATTTCTTGTATAAATACGACGTCCCTTTGCTTCCAATTTGATTATACCGTAGAGATACATAAGTCAATGTCTAAATAAGTCTCTCGATTAAAGGAATAAATGATCAATGATCACCGCACTGTATTCTCTTCCAATGCATCAGCTAAATATTGTGCGCCTTCATCACCAATTTTATTCGACGAGAGATCCAATGAAGTCAATTTCTAGAAAATAAAATTGTCAATCTAAACATCGAATGATAATAATCAACTTGATTGTTTCTTATCGCTTGAGCCAAAATCTTCACTTCTTGACAAGTAATCTCATTGTACGATAAATAAATTGCGGTCATTTCCTGGAATGATCAATGATTAAGACGCGTCAATAACGATCAGCGTCTTACTTTGTTATTTCGTAACTGAATAATCGTTCCAATGACAGTGACATAACCAGAGCTGTTCTTTGTTAGATCGATATTTGTTAATGTCTACATAAGAAAAACAAACGAAGCATTATGAAGAAATGAAATAAAAAAATGAGACTGTATTCTTGGATAGAACATCACCAAGTGAATCCGCTCCAGATATTCCAATTTTATTCTCTTTTAGATTTAATGTTGTTAATGTCTAAAGAAAAAGTTCATTGAAAATAAATGAAAATGAAGAATAAAATGTACGTTATTATCTTTTAAAGCCTCGGCCAGATACTTCACTCCTTCGTCGCCAATTTGATTTGATTCAAGAATCAATTCTGTCATATTCTAAATAGTAAACAATGAATTAATTAGTTAATACGAGAGAATAAATAACCTTATTTATTCGAAGTAAATCAGCAATACAATGTGCTCCTGCGTCTCCAATTTTATTATCAGTTAAATCAATGACAGTAATATTTGTCGTATAATCTCGCAGGACTCGATAAATCATTTCTATGTGTGCATCATCGATTGATTTTCTTTGAAATTTTATTTCTTGAATTGTCTATAGAAGATTGATTTGAAGTATTGAAAGGGACTGAAAAACGAAATTACCGTGCCATTTCGAATCATGAGAATCACTTCTAAAGCCGAACATTCGTTTTGATCAAGATATAATCTATTTAAAATCTATATCCGAATTAAAAATAAAATTGACCATCGAATAAAATGAAATATACTTGATTATCTTGCATAATATCGAAAAGAGCTTGTCCTCCTTGATATCCGATACGATTTGAACAAAGATTTAATAGTGTAAGTGTCTCAAATGAAACAATAGATTATCATAATTGAATAAAATACGTCATTTTTACTCGATTGGTTTTCAGCATTTCCACAAGATATTGCGCACCTTCGTCATTGATTTGATTGGAGCCAAGATACAATGATTTGATATACTTAAATCAATGAATTCATCTCACAACAATTAAATGAATACATGTAAAAGAAAATACTTGATCGTTTTTCAAAGCATCCGCAAGATCTTTGATATCTTGATTGTCGATTGTTGTATTCTCAAGATTTAACGATGTAACTCGCTAAATCAAATATAAAGTATAAATAATAAATAGGCGATGAAAATCAATTAACTTTATTCGTTTTTAAAGCAGTTACAAGTGTTTGAATATTTCGTTTTTTAAGAGTCGTTTTTCGAAGTATGACATTCGTACTTGTCTTAATTCATAAGAAAGAATGATCACAGAGACGTAATCAATGAAATTTACCGTATTATTATCTTCTCGCATTGCAAGAATCGCTTGTAAGACCGCATATTCACTGGTTTTATTTCCATACAAAGTAAGTGTCATTAATGTCTAATATTCATCATTTTAGATCGAAATTTAATGAATAAATAGTACTTTATTGTAAAGTAAAGCATCTGAAAGACATTGTACCCCTTCACTTCCAATATTTCGATCAAGTAAAAGTACAGTCAATGTCTGTACAATTAGAACAAATATCATAAATCGATAAAATGATCATAGAGTTACATTATTTGTTTTCAAGAAATCACCAATAAACTTTGCACATTCATCATCAATTTGATTGTAGGAAATATCCAAATAGGTGATTGTCTATTAACAATTATCGTCTTCGAAGATAAAACAAATATATTTACCGGAATATTTTGTATCATAGTGAGAACATGTTTCACGCCGGTACCAGTAATCGAAGTTCTTTTGAGATCGAGCGTCGTTAACGTCTATATAAACGAATAAAGATATATTTTCACTTCGGACTACAACAAAACTAATTGTTTTTACCTCTGATCTCAACGCATTGATTATTTTTTTCGTATATTTTGGTATTCGATTATTAGTGAAATCGATTTTCAATGTTGAACGAATAAATAAATTTTTATAAGCACTATAGAAGTTCTTCGAGATTATGCCAATATTAACTCATCAATTGATTTACCTGAATCCTTCCAAACTTATTTCATTCGATGAAAGATCTAATGTTGTTAGAACCTACAAATTTCGTGTAGAAAACTGCAAGCAATAAATTATGAACAGACTTTATTATCTTCTAATGCCTTAGCAATTGATTGTGCTCCCATATTTCCAATTTGATTCCAATGAAGATTTAGTATTTGAATGGTCTAGAATCGAATCATACAAATAATTGAATACAAATTCGTGTTACTCGATTGATTTTGATCATCTCGGATAGATATTCTGCGCCTTTATCGCTGATTTCATTCGTATTAAGATCCAATGATTTGATTTGCTAAATGAAACTGAAGTAAAATATGAAATAAAAATATGAAATAAACCATGTTATTGATCAATATTCGAGCAACATATTCGACATCAACATTTCTTAAGCCAAGTTTTTGAAGTTCGAGTACAGTGATCGTCTTCATATAAAACTAAATGTATCGAATTTGATCATAAAAAAGGTCTGATTTAGTACTTTATCATTCCTATTTGAAGCGATGATACTCATAATATACCCTTGATCGAATGGATTGAAACGAAGATTCAATGTGGTTAATGTCTATTCAAATAAAAATATTTCAAACGAAAGTAATTTTAGAAAAGAAATTCACTTGATTCGTTTGTAAAACATTGGAAAAATGCCTTGCACCTTCCTTATCGATTTTATTGTTTTCAAGATTCAATGTAACTAATGTCTATACAATTATGTTAAATTGAATAAATTATCTTCAACGAATATTCATTATACTTGGTTTGTTTGTAAAGCATTCGCAAGATCGATCATGCCATCATCTCCAATTAAGTTATTGGGTAGAAAAAGATGCAAAAGTGTCTTGATTAAACACAATTAAATAAATAAGAAATCTGAATGAAAACAAACAAATTTACATTATTATTCATTAATGATGCAGAAAGATCTTTCGCTCCATTATCTCCAATTTGATTTAATTGTAGACTAAGTTTTGTTATTCCCTTATTCATTGATAAAGCATCAGCTAAATATTTAACTCCACTATCACCAATATCATTTCCACCGATATTCAAATAATCGATAGTCTAAATAAATAAATTCAAATTTGAGAAGAAGAATTAAGCCTTAACCTGATTCATTTTGAGTGCATCTGCTAGATATTCGATTCCTTGACATCCAATTTGATTGTGCGATATGTTTAATACATTCAATGTCTACGTATGCGAGAAAGAATAAGATAATAAAAGCGCAATACTTAATATTCATTAACTGTATTTGTTTTTAATGCAAATGCCAACTGTTTTGCTCCAATTGCAGTGATATAATTTTGTTGAAGATGCAATGCAGTTAATGTCTAAATGAAAACAGGAAAATATATTTAAAGAACTAAAGCCATCAAATACCGTCGAATTGGGTAATAAATCGATGATGTTTAACGCTCCCTTTTCACCAAATTCATTCATGGAAAGATCTAATATTTGAATAGTCTACCAAACAAATCGTTATGAACAAAAGCTTAAGAAAATGTGCGAATCAACTTGATTGTATCGTAATGCATCAGCTAAATATTCTGTTCCAATTTGTCGAATTAAATTTTGACGAAAATCGATTTTTGTGATCGTCTAAATAAACCCAAATGATTCAAAGTTCTATAATCAAACAGTTAACTTTATCTGTTCGTATTGCACGAGCAAAATATTTAATTAGATTATTATCGATGCGATTCGATCGAAGTTTTATTTCTGTTGGTGTCTAAGTATAAAAATAATAAAATAAAGCAACAATGAAAAATGTAAATAGAAAATACTTCTGTTGAAATAACATCACGTATTCCATCGATCCACGTCAATGTTGAAGAACCATTAATATTCAATCGAATTGCAATTGATGGAGAAGACGAACGAGGTAAATTTATTAATATTGGTGTTGTATAAAGATGGATCGTGTTTTCTTGGATGTTGTAATCACATTGAATATTTTTCGAATAGAATGACGTTTCAAATGATTGAATAAGAGAATCTATATCGATTGGAGCATCGTCTTTGCTCATCGTGTAGGAAAACAAAAATTGAAATTTAGCAAAAGAAGGAAAATTTGTTTTAAAAAAATTTTCCCAAAATAAACCATTAAAAGTTGAATCGAATTTGTTTCGATGAGAACCCAATTTAAGATACACAAGTGACGGTGTGCGTGAAATAACAAATTGAATATCATTTATACATAAATGACAGTCAGTAATTGAAAGAGAAATTAATTGATTATATGACATCGACAACATTTTATCACGATTAGTTGCAATACAATCATTCATCGTCAATGTTTTTAAATATGGTAAACTATTAAGAATGATTTCATATTGTGAAAACGTACATCTTCCGAGCACGAGATGTTCGACGGTGGAAATGCGTTGCCATGATATTTTGTCGATGAATAAATCCAAACTTTTCAAAACTAATTTTCGAAGTGTAAATTTTATCACATCCGATGAGAAAATGTTTGTTATTTGTTTGTTTGAGTTTGCACTTGTGGATACAGAAAGCGAGATCAAACGAGTACAAGCAGCAAAAAGTTGTAATGTATGATCGAGTTTATTAGGATCGATTTCAATCAGAGTCAATGAAACAAGCTGATGGAATTCTTGACTGTCGAAACATCGGGAAAATAATTCAGTTTTGTCACTGCGTAAAATTAATGAAGCGATACGATTCGGTTGAATAAGACGAGCGATAGGTTTGATGTTGGTTGAAGAAACATCCAGTTCATATCGATTGTAATTATTATTTATCTCATAAAATCGTTTGCAAACAGAGCGAAATGAAAATAAAATTGAATGAATATCAAGATGATCCAAAATTCGGTTAAGAATTTCGGTCGGTAAAGTCACAAGCGACATGCTAGTCGACGAAATGACTGGGTTGCTTTTTTTTCGTTTTTGCACAATCATAAAATCTTATCTACCGTTTTCTTGCATTAACACATTTTTATGATATCATCAAGAGTTTCAATTTTCAACTGGCAAAAAAGTAATGTGTGTTTTTTTTCTCGCTTCAAAACTATCCCTAGTCGAACTTTTTTCGTCAAGCGCTTGGCAAGACTTGAGATCAAGATGTGTCCATAGCACATGACTTGCTGTCCACAGACAAGCGCTTGAACGCTTGCGTGATTCGTAAGTCCAAATCAAGAAATTCATGCGCTGAAGTGATATGCATTAAACTCGTGAGATAACTCAAGAAATTCAAGACAAGAAAAAAGCTCATGATATCCTTGTCCGTAATTAAGTTGAGCTGAAAATAATTCTCACTATTCATTTTTGAATTCAGGAGTAATATGAATTGTCTCTTTATGCTTTTGTAAAAGTATTTATTTTTCAAAATATGCAA
>Ga0209914_1002801_pt1 | contig 13560 bp, 9 predicted proteins | sample ThiBiot_500_plan_FD_183949 | JGI IMG/M metagenome (GOLD analysis project Ga0209914, IMG submission 183949) | Wastewater bioreactor microbial communities from Cape Town, South Africa - Thiocy_cont_500_plan (SPAdes) | ecosystem: Engineered > Bioreactor > Thiocyanate-remediating > Anaerobic-Aerobic ...
GCTTTATTCCACAATGGAAAAGTATAGCCTTTTATTTTATCTCAAAATTGATCTCAATATCGACTATCATTTATTCTCTTAGTTTTATACCAGTTATGCGTGAAAATGATCCTGAATCGAAGTTATTGTTTCCAATTGATGAAGATTTTATATTTACTATAAGCAGTAACTTCCACTCTCATCGTTAGAATAACAGTTATTCAGTTTTCCTTTATCTAATATATGTCGTTAAAAACATTGTACTAGTAACAGCATAGAAATTCTCAAAAAATCCTCATGAACAAAAAACTCTAAATTTATTTAAGTTAAATAAAAGAAATATTTCGTGGAAATAATCTTACATTTGACTATTAACTTCTCTTATTGTTTTTTATTTATTTTAGTGTTAGTTCTGAGAATGGCCGAATGATTATTAGACAAGCTGAATTCATGAAAAATTACACATATATTGTACATCCTTCATCAGGTAAGTTTGTTTTCGTAATAGTTTCATCAAAAACTAGATGATGACACATATTTTACAGAGAAACTTTTGTTTAAATTTTTTTGTTGATAGAGAACTTCAATAGTAGAATGGTTTGAAGTATATATGGTTGTGCAATATCTTGACAATGATACTGACAGATTCTAATAATCAAAAGACTTCGTAGATCCAAGCGCGAATTTAATTGAGCGAAATACGCATGTAGTTAGTCTCTAATTTTAATAGAAGAAAGTCAAAAGAGAGCAAGAACATTTTTTCTATTGTCTTTGCGCTCATCGGACTTGTCTAAACATAGAATAATAGCTATTCAAAGATAATTCAGTTTGAGTTTTTTTTATCCAATTGTAAGAATGAAAATTATTGAAAGCTAATACGGTAATCAAGTGACTATACTTCAAAATTGTTTTAGTTCGACAATCAATTCAACAAATAACAACAACAGAAACTGCAAGATCAACATCCAGTACACCCTCAATACGAGCAAGAAGATCGATCAAAGACTATTTTAAAATATTTATCGGTAAGTATTTGTTGTGAATTTTGATATTGGAGTTTTCGAGACAAGTAGAAAACGTAGGGTAATATTTTTATTTTTTATCCGATTGATAGAAAATTGAGTCGGCTTGTGATATTGTACGATTGGATTTATGGGAAATAGTTTATTTCGAAATCCTGTGTATTGATCATAAGAACGAGATCTGTTTCAATCTATTGCATTTCTAGATGATTGGTTTTTCGATAGCAGCACTTTTTTATAAAAAACTTGAATAAAATTAGGTAAATTCATTTCAATCAACTTGCATGTTTGTAGAACTGTAGTGTTGAGGGTATCTTGTAGTTTAGTCATGTATGTCGTAGTGTTTGTTGGTTTTTGTGTATATGCTTATGTGCTTGTTCATATTTTTCTTGTTGTAAAAGCATTCTGAACTCGATAGAGTTAGATGCCAATGCAAATTCTGACGATGAGATTGCTGCTTCATGGAGACTATTGCAATCAAGTCACCTCTCACCATATCTATAGAATACTTCATTGATTGATCTTGAGATTGATGTGGTTTGTTGAATTTATTCACAAATTATTTGTTTCTTTGCATGCTTTACATGTACCATTAATTTAGTTTGCTAGAATATGTCAATTTGACATATTTCCTTGATACAGTTTATTATTGATTTCAAACAGCTAGAGCTTGTCCAATCTTTACTTCTGTTTTTTTTTGCTTTTTTGAATCTTTACTATCATTAACTTGCTTGCTTGTTTATTTCACAATTTCATACAGACATACGATTATATTTTTTAGTGACAATCTTTGCTTAGCAAACGGCCATCTTTCTCAGCACCCGATTAGACGAAGACACTCAGCAGTTATCTTCTTTGACATCAAAGCAGCCTTCGATTCAGTGTGGCATGATGGTCTAATCTACAAGCTAAACGATCTCCGTCTTCCACAATACATAATCAAATACATGATCTCGTTCTTAAACAATCGAACAGCGGCTATTGAAATAGAAAATGTTCTATCATGTCCATTTAACCTAATGAGCGGTACACCACAAGGATCTCCGTTATCACCACTCTTATATATATTATATACGGCAGACTCCATGAATGATATACCACCTCATACAGAGCACGGGTTATTTGCCGACGATACTGCACTATGGACATCTGGACACACTCTAAAGAACCTGTCGTCCAGATTACAACAATCCATAGATGCATTCGAAAGTTGGTGCAATTCTTGGAAACTCAAGCTTCAACCAACGAAAACAGAGCTGATTCACTTCAGCCTTCACCCAAGGAAAAAGTATAAAATCCAGTGATAGTGAAAGTAGGAAGCACAACTATCAAACCTCTGGACCATACTCGGTACTTGGGTGTTATCATCGACAAAGGACTGAAATGGCGAACACATCTCGAACACATAGAAAAGAAGATTTCTCCTCGGATAGGTCTTCTCCGATAAGAAAAAGAAACTCATGTTTATATAAAAAATATTATTTTCTTCTCGATTTGGATTGGCCTCGGTATATCTTGTGTTAAACTGATTCGAGAAGCAGTAATGGACTTCTTCATTTTGTGTTGCATCAGAATATAAACTTTTTCTGATTCGATTTTGCTCTCTTTCATACTGTTTGCAATGTGTTGATTCATAAATTTATTCATCAGCTATTGATATAAAATTTATGTTCATATAAGAATTTATGTATAGCTTTAAACTAAAGAAAATATTGATGAGAATGGAATGATTTCATTTGTTCTCAGGAAAAGAGTTTAAATTAAATTCAAACTAAATGAACTCATTCGTTTATTTATTTTGATTTGAAATATACAAAAGAAATAAGAAAAGGAGAAATCGTACTCTTTTTTACTCACTAATTTGTTAGAAATAAAAGTCATGATAACAGTATTCTATTAATACATAAGAAGGTAGGAAAAGAGTAGAGAAAAAAAATACAGATCCCAATGGAAAACGAAATAATGATCATGTGTCATGGACGGACATAATGTTGAAATTGAGATTCATTCACAGTAATTTTGGTAACTTACGTATTTGACTCAGATCGAGTATTTTTGCTTGAGGTGCATGAGGAGCAGGAGGTTGGGTAAAAACAGGTGGCGATGCTGGTGGTGGTGGAAATGATAAAAGCATCCGTTGTTGTGGTGGAGATGATGATGCCAATAGATCACTATCATCTGATGATAAGTAATAATGTTGTTGTGGCCGATTACATCCCGATAGAATGTTATATTTTTGAAAATATTTTTGTGTAGCAAATGACATATTTTTGTCGAAGGTTTGTGGTGATTGTCGAACTGTACTAGGTGGTGTTGGTGATTGCCGATCGTAATCATTTGAATTGGCTAATTGATCATCATCAAGATATTTCATTTGTAAACTACGAACTTCAATTGAGAGATCATTGTCAGATTGTTGTGTTGATGCTAATGATGTTGCACAATTAACAGGACTTGCAGGTTCAGTAACAATTGGTGCAGATGCAGTTGGAGTTGCTAATGGTGGTGGAGGTCCAGGTAATGGAACTGAAGATACTGATGGATAAACTGTTGTTGTACTACTTTGTTGGTTGATTATTTGCATTTGTAAACCGTTTGAAATAAAACTAATGCCTGTGGTTGTTGTCGACGTGACTTGTTGTTGTTGTTGTTGAATAGCATTAGCTAATTGAGACATTTTGTCTGATTGATGCGTACTGTCCTCATCGACTGCTTGGATTAATGGTGTGTCGAATGATTTCGATGATGTCATCATAGGAGACGCTGATTTTTGATGATTTTGTTGTTGTTTGTGTTGTTGAGTAGCCATAAATTGAAAAAATGGTTTAAGAATATCGACTGGATTGAGATCTTGAGGAGCTGATGATGCTGTTCGAATAGGTGTATTTTCAACAATCAAACAATCAGAATCTGCTGATTTTCGAAGCGATGCATAATCGATAATCGGTTCGGGTTGACGAATAACAACTTGCTGCTGCTGTTGTTGTTGTGGTGATTGAAATTGCATAGAAGGAACATGTGACTGAAATAAAAATAATAATAAGAATAAGAAGAAATTTGATAATGAAACACAAACTCGTGCATTTGTTGTCATAATTGGTGTTTGTTGCTGATATTGTTCAATTTTAGGTGATGTCGATGGTGGACTATTTCGATTACTTTTAACCATCGATGCCGATTCGCCAATATCATCACTTGGACACGGTGATGGTGGTTCACTTTGTACAGCAACATCACATTTAATCGATTCTCTCGCTGGTGTTGTCATTGTACTTTGTTGTAGTTGAAGTTGTTGTTGTTGTTGTTGTTGTGTAGCTAAAAGTTGTGCAATTAATGCATTCAATGATTGAATATGTGCATCGTAGGCTTGCATTTTTTCGAGCATTTCTTCTTTCCATTGAACATCCGTGGCAATCGTCGATGTCGATGGTGCAATTGTCGATGGAGCTGGAGAAGAAAATCGCAGAGGTGGTGGTGGTCGAGGCGATGTTAAAGTTGCCGATGGTACAGGTGCAATCCATTTGGGTGTTGTCATTGTTGTTGTTGAAATTGAATCCCATGAAGGTGATTGATGTGACGATTGTTTTGGTGGTAAACGTGGAACGCCAAATAAACTTCCATTTGTATTTGGTGATGATAATGTTGCTTGATGAATTCGTTCGTTTTCAAGTTGTTGTTGTTGTTGCTGTTGATGATCGTCTTCTTCATCTTCTGATGGAATTTCTGCTGAGAGAAACGATATATCTGATGGAAATTGAGTATTTGTATTGGATCGAATAGCTTTTTGTTGTAGTTGTGTTTGTGGTTGTTGTATAGGTAAAGAAGTATTTCCTGTATATGCTCCTAATAGAGCATGCATTTTAGGTCCATCAAAAACATGTCGAAATTCGAAATCATATGGCAATTGTATATTAACACTTGCATCATGTGAATGTAATGTTGGAATATTTGGCATAATAATTTTCTTTGAACTTGTCCATAGATCATATTCGATCACTAAATTCGACGATGTATTCATACTTGTCGATGTAACTTCATAGAAATCACATTGACCACGTGATGTCGATGAATAACATGCCAATAAAAATGATTGTTGAGCATTGACACCATTTCGAAGACGTTGTTTCAATGATGAATTCAAACAATATCGAAGACATGTTGCCCATACAAATGCACATTGAACATCAACAATACCCGATACCCAAATACCAACTAATGGCAAAGCACAGGCTTGTGGATCATTGTCGAGTATTAATAAAATTTTATCTTTCGACATTCGATCTAAACCACAATAACCAAAATGTGGTTGATTGGCATAGATTCCATTTCCAGTTGTTGAACTTAATTTTTTAACTAAAGCTGTTGGCAAAATTTGAACAGATTCACAATGAATTGGTGTTAATTTAAAACTATTTTTGATTGTTAAAAGATCAAATGAGAGATCTGCATTGATCGATGGTGCTAAACGTGAACTCATTTGACCGTGAAGAAATGAATATTGATGCAATTCAATTGGCAATGATGAATGACAATAATCATCAATAATTTTGATTCCTTCTTGTATCAAACTACTATCTGTATTTATTGCTGATGAAGTTTTATTATCACATCGAATCGGTATAATAAATTCTCCGTTTAATTGTTTATTTGGTAATAAACTTTGTTGATGATTTGTTGTTGTTGAATCCATTAGTTCTAATCGATCGATAACATAAGTCAATCGTTGTGTTTCATCGTCGATAATCAATGTGCCAACGAATTGTAATTGTGAACGATAGGTTGCACCCTGTTGTAAACGAATAGCCGAACGAAAAACTTTATCTTCGAGTATTAATTGTGGTGATGTTTGTTCACGTTGACATAAACGAAGATAAATCGATTTTCCTGTTGGAGTTGAATCCCAAAGTGACGTCGATAATCGTGGAGATAATGATCCAATCGATTGATTATCATGTGATGGCATTGGTCGAGTCATTTTTCGGTCGATTGACCATAATGGAACGGATGGTGAACCATTTTCTGATTGTAACATCTTCAAAAGAGAAAAAGAAAGAAAATAATAAAAAAACAACAAAATGTATTTATAATGTCAATAAAAATCATCTCTATGCTAATTTTTGTTCGTTTTTCTTTGGAAAATATACTAAATGAGAACAAAATAACGAGATAATTCTATGTATAAAAATTAATAAATAAGAAGACAAAAAAGAAAAGTATCAGATCGCTTTTGCACGTAATGTTAAATTGATATGATTTGGTCGAAGTTTATGTGCTTGATGAACGCACCAAAACTTGCCCCAATATCGATCATTTCGACCAAATGAATTTGTTATTTGACTGATCAAACTGAGATTATCTTCGTCATCATCGGCATTATTTCCTAACCAAATACGTAAGCCGGTTAATTCAAATAGTTTCAATTTCGATAGGAAATTTTCGAAAATTGTTCGCCAAATATCACTTTTTGCAAAATCAAGATCGTAGGTTAAACCTTCGAGACGAAAATGTTTCAAAAACGGCATTAATAATAAATAGGATTTCATATCAGTAAATGTTAAATCATTGATATCAATCGAAAACGATGTTAAATATGAACAAATTAATGATAAATATGGTGGTTTGGGAAGATTTTGATCGGAGGAATTTAGCAAATTTTGAAGTGGATATCGACGACGAGATTGTTCGACTTTGATTGTTAATGATTGCAGATTTGAACAACATGATAAAAATTGAAGGATATCACATGAAAAACAAGCATCAATCGATAGATGTGTTAACGAAGAACAAGCTCGTTCGGATATGACAAATTCACGATTGAAACGAAGGTTCAAAAACTAAATTTTTCATTTATTTTAAATTTGGGTTTTTTTTTAAATTTTACTTTAATCGAACGTGATTTGCTAATTAACGTATCAGCAATAAGATTGAGTTCATTCGATGTTATTCCTGCTCCATCGAACATATCGATATCAAGTTGAGTGAGATTGATTAATGATAAAATATCAGCTAACATTCGTCTCAATTGATCAAACGTTATTTGTGTCAATGATAATTTTCTCAATGTATGATAATTTCCTAAGCGAATATTCGATAAGAAAACTTTGATTTGCTCGTATAAATGTTGTTCATTCGATAAACGTAATGATATCAATTGTTTAGACATATTTGGCAACATAATCTGACAATGATAGGCAAAATTCGATGGATTGACTAGATGACTTAGGTCAAGTGAAATTAACAAACGTGAATCGTTTATTATTCGATTGACACGTTGATTTAAATTGTAAAATGAATGATAAATATAAACGGGTGGCGAGAGATAATCAAATATGTCCATGAGAATATCATCACTTAAATCTTCCAATTTCGATGTTATCATCATTTTGATTTCAATCTGAAGAAGAAGAAGAAGAGAAAAACATCACACGATGAAGCTAGCGCAACCTCAATACGTGTGTACGAGGTAGCACGGTGAACAAAACAAATCTCGCAGGTTAAACGAACAGCCAATGAGATGTTGTAAAGCATCACAAATGATTTTTAAATTTTTAGAGGGCGATAACGGTTCGACCATAGCAACGACACGTTTTAAGATGGATCAATAGTCGTTGCTGTGTGATATTTCTCTCTCTCTGCATGTGTTTAGTTATACTTTTAGTTTCAGTAAATCAAGAGCAATTCTCTGTTTCCTTTATCTTAACGTTATGCTTTTTTTTTAAAGGAACAACAAAATACGCTCACACATTCATAGTCTTGAGGTTGTCATTCGCCTGAGTTACAACAAATAAAGACAACAAGAACCAAGAAGAAAAAAAAAAGAAAAATGAACACAAGAAGATTCTTTTTTAATAATAGAATTTGTTTGTGTGTGTGTGTATGTGGTTTTTGTGTTGTTCAAGTTGGCTGATGAGTGAATGGATTTCCAAATTGAACAAATCCGTTTGCCACTTGCTAAAATATCGAATCAACGAGAAGAAAAAAAAACATCATCATCAATGGAAAATTGTTTTTCTTTTTTTTTTTACATTCGTTGATTTATCGGAATGATTCGAGTTCGATGCACATTGCAAATTCGTACGATGATTTGTTCCTGTTGAAAAATTGTTTAAAGAACTTCCTAGAGAATATAGAATAAGAAATCTGTATTTTTCTGTCAATACAAAAACAACAAAATCAAAATAACATTTGCATTGTCTTTCTCTGTCTCTATTTCTCGGGAAAAAGGTCAAAATCAACGCATTGGAATGTTAGCTCATAACCAACCCCCACCCAAATCCATAGTAGTACCATCGTAATCGCCGGTTACACTATTGATATTGCAATTTTGAGAGAATTGAGCTGCATTGGGATAGTTGGATGCAGTTGTCATCAAACCTGTTTGATCAGTTGGCAGATTATTCCAATATTGGTCAGTTGGTGACTCGTGAAATTGGCCAGGTGGCGCTTGAACTGGTTGATTTGGATATCTGAATGTGTGAATTTTGAAAATGAATGAGACAATGTTCCTGTTTTTTTTCAAACCTAAAGTAGGGATTTTTAAGATCGAGTGTGTTGGCAACTGAAATGTTTGTTCCGTCGATTTGTAAAAAGATTTCGACATCATAACTTTGCCTATGCAAAAGCAAACAGATTTTGTTGTTCAACGAGCAAACTTGATGATTCTACTTTCGATTTGAATGCAAAATCGCGTGGCCTTTGATCGTTTTGCCTTGATTAACAGTCAACGGTTTTAGAAACAAACATCGAACTTGATACCAATGTGTCAATGGTTGTGTAGGCGCAGTTGAAAGCCAAACTTGTGAACTACAACACAAAACAGCTCGGATTTCAAAAACTTCTCATAACAAAATTCGAACTTTGTTCCATCGAACGAAACATCAAACCAAAAAGCTAGACCATGTATAAGAGCCGTTGTTGTCATTTGAAATGACAAAGGAATATTGATTTCATACAAATCTTTTTCATCAGCTGTTAAAAAATTCACTGTATATTTAATTGGTTTGGACAGACAAATTCGAACATCGAAATTATCGACAATCGGCTGTTTGAAATATTCATCCAGCGCAACGTCACGTAACATGGTCAAATCAACACCGTAGAATGATTGTTGATACCAGAAATTCGCTTTGCCAACTTGCTCCATGTAGAGAGCTTCGTCAGTGAACGGTGCGACGTACAAATCGCCCGTGGTTGGATACATTTTGCCGTCGGGTTTGAGGAATTTTTTAGCGTGAATATACGATTCGAGCATACGTTCGTTGTACAACATGTAGCCCATTGGTTCCGAGATAATCACGTCGACCTTTTCAGGTAAAGTTATTTCTTCGATTTTACCAGGAACAACAACAATTCGATCGGTTAAATGATTATTATCGACTAAAGTCTGTATTGAAAAAGGAAAAGAAAGTTTGAGAGCGATGAAGTTAATGTGAATAGTTTTACTTTGGCATGTTGAGCCATTGAACTGGCTTCGACAGCGTAGACTTTTCGAGCGCCTGCTTGAGCAGCAAAGAATGAAAGAATGCCCGAACCAGCACCGACGTCCAAGACAACCTAAGCAGAATTCTTCGAAAACCTATCGAAACTATTCGACTAACTTTGCCAGCAAAATCAATGGAATTATCGAGAATTGCTCGTTGATAAGTCGATGTTCGAATGTAATCTTGCATCATATTTTGTTGTTGAGATAAATAACCGTAAAACTAAATCGGCTTTTGAAAATATCAAATAGATATTTGCTTAGATTTTTACTTGAAAATATTGTAAAGCTGAAGATTCTTCTGTACGGTCATCAAACTGCGATGATGATGCGTTTTCATTGATATCTTGACCCAATTTTACTGATGAAAGATGTTTTAGGAAACTATTTGCATCTATTAGAATCGAATAGATATTTTTAAAAAAAATGATCTTATTGAGATCATAGGTTTCAGTACCATCGTGAGTCGAAAAGTTCAGCAAATACGAGAGATGTTTTTGTTTTGGCAAACTGATTGCAATACCAGTTGAACCTGAACGCATACTTTCTACTGATTGATCTAAAGTTATTGTAAGTACAGTCGATGATCCTAGAACAAGAAAATGTGTCGAATGATCTCATTATACCAAAGACAATCGAATAACCAACCATCTTGAACAAGTAATGAATATTGTTTTTGTGTATCTTCTTTTTTTATAACTAAATTCGTTGTCGTTCCTTTGGAATTGTTTGCTTGTTGGGCACCCAACGATATAACTTCAACATTTGAATATTTATGCATTGTTTTCAAATCAATAAATAGATTAGTTAATCAACCGGTTCATAAAGATTTATATACAAACTAAGATATGTATATGAAAATGACCTAATGAATGAAAGATTATGAAAATGTTCCAGATGAGTAACTTTTGAGCAGAATTCGACACCTGTACGACAACAATTGGAATTAAAAGAGAACAGAGTACAATCGAAATAAATAAAATAAAGTAGTAGAACTGAAGAATAAAGACTTTAAACAAATCATAGAGAGAAATAAAAGATGTCACAATGTACTTATAGTATCAATAGGAGTGCAATGTGTAGAAATGATTCTCATCATACTTACATTTAAATCATAAGAAATTGTTTTTTGATGAAAGATATGACTTTTACTATGTACTATTCACACATTTGGTTTTTAAATGTTGTCATCTTATGCATAGCGAGCAGGTTTCAAAGGTACTCTGTTCTGTTTGTTCACTCTCATATTGAAACTTCTTGTACGTGAGACATATACTTACAATACGTCCTCACTTTCATGAACTCTATACTTTTAAATTTCATTAAGCTTTAATTTGACTGTAATACAAACTAGTGCTATGTTGAGCAGAAGTTACGAGTACTAGATGTCGTTAGTAACTATTTCCGTAGAGACGCGCATGAAATACTGTTTTACAATTACAATCGAACACATTAAACATGGAATGAAAACTATTGTCTTTCAAAATAACTTAAAACTGTCCTTAAAATCGCCGTTATGTATGAAAATATGCCAGAAAACAAAGTAATTTAATTTTACCAGTTGAAGACGATTATCAAGAGAGAAAAACCTGATGGTTTATATTTGTATTTTCGAACAGTAGTTAAGGAAGTCATTCTCGGTTTCTGTCTTAGCTGTTGTTTTAGAAAATAGAGATAGAGGACGGCCATGTGTCGTGATCTATCGTCTTTCTGTTCGTCTATTTCGTTCCCTTTTGTTCTCTCATGACCATCTCTTCAGTGTAGTCTACTCTTGTTGATTAATTGTTTTTGTCGAGTTCGTTTGATTCTCATCTCGATTTAAATAAAGTAAACGTGTTGATTTGAGTGCACCATGTTCAGTTTCATTAATTGCTGATAAACTAACACCAACAGATTACGATGGAAGTCAGTAAACTGCAAATTAAAGAACCCAAATCAAACTAGCACGGTCGTAAACAATCGTGGTTTGCCGCATATATCTGATTTCAAATTGATTGAACAAGTCGATATTCTTCTCTTCTTCATACAATAGATATATTCAATTATATATACTAACAATGATTTAGACGAAGATCTCGATGCCGCATAGTCTTTATGGACGACAGTAAATCATCATGTAGGAACTTCAACATTTCAATGAATCCATAAAACCTTTAATTGATCATTTGATCGATAGATGGTCATGTGTAACAAAATACTTGTTTATTAATTTATTGTAGATTAACATCAAAAATAAAAAAATTAGCTTTGGAAAAGACAACTTCATCACCTAAGTCGAATTAGCACGGGCGTAAACTGTGTAAAATGGTTGTATACGCTAGAGTTTTGCACCGTAACGGCGATCGTGTTGATCATCCAGGGCAAGTAAGCTTTCTGGAAATTATATGATTGTTTAGAAATTGTTTCGACATCGATTCCCAGTAACAGTACTAATATATTTACATTTGTTTTAGCCTCCCGATGAACTCAATCGAAAACAATTCTACAGCTGACAAAAGCAGATTGGAGACTAATTCATCCGCAGCTATCAATGAAAGATTATATCAAAATCTTCATGGGCAAGTATTCTTAGAAGTCTTACTTTTTTTTAAATAGACCAAGATTTATATTGATGTACCGTATCTGTAGATGATTGTAGTTATAGCTTCACATCGATATTGACTGCGTTGTATTTTAAAAAAATCAGTTGAGCGTGAAGGAAAGTATTATATTGACGATAAAAAAAACAAAAAGAAGAATAATGAATATAATATTATTCATTCATGAGTACACGGGCGGATTATAACAATATCCTAGGAGTACATTGGTGATATTTGACCTTGATATTTTGTCCTGTATTTTGATCCATTTTATTCTCTCTCAGAAACAAGTATATAAGCGAGTACATTTTATTGAAACGATGTGATTTGCGATAGAAAGAAACAAATAAAGATGGGTAACATCAGGAAAGAAATTTCTCTCAGTCTGAAATCGTCACATGAGTAATATAAAGAAAATAGTTAATCATGATGCAAAATTAAGTCCTTATGAGAGATATATCGTGAAATGTTTATTTGAGAAATAGAAGAAAAATTAGTAGAAGCATGTGATAAAATAAAAAGAAAAGAAAATTGGCTAGCAAAAGGTCTTTAAAAAAAATTAACCAGATTATGGTTTTGGTAGATAATTTGAAAGGGCAATAGAGGCAGCTTTCACATCCGCAGGATTGGCCTTGTCAATAACTTTTTTAGCGTCACCGCTAGCCAAACCAGAGATAAGTGTTTTGAGAAATAGATCATTACTGTTTTTGGAAAGATCTCTCAGGGTCGCTGTAATGGCAGCTTCAAGTTTTGGATTACTACCACGTTTATATGATAGTAGTTCTTCTAATAAACGACTATTGAATAATGGTTGATTTGAATCCATATCTTCACTTTCTTCTTGCGCATATGAATATGCAGCTACAGCATAAATGCAAATAGCCAATACTAAACCAGTTGAAATAGTGTTAACCTTCATCGTTTGCTAAAATGTTTGAAGATAAAATAGAAGCTGCCTTTTATAGGCACAATGGATGAGAAATAATTCAGGCGTGAAACAGATATAGGTTATTTTTTATTGGAAAACATTCGGTTGATAAAGAAAATATGTGTTCGGGGTACATTTTAAGTCCATTGTTTTTTTTTACTTGTGTATGACGTAAACAATCCCTCTATATAGCTTGGGAGTGCACAGTCAAGCTTATAACTGTTTTTTAACCTTCCAGCAAGTAACGTTTATTAAAAGTCGATTCGTCTAGTACTAGCATGAATTAACCCTAGACGAACTTTTTTTTTGAATTTCTTGACCTGCACAGACCTCAAGATGTGTCCATAGCGCTGGAGTTTCTTCCCATTGACAAGCACTTGTACACTTGCATATCAAGCGCATGACCACTTACATGAGCTGTTTAGAAATTTTTCTCTAATAATACGAATTACGCATGAAAATCAAAATTTATTAGATTGAGCTAAATAAAGAGGTTTTAAACGTACTTTACTCAGAGTTTTATTACAGAAAATTTAAAGCAAAATATTTGAAGTTAAAAGTTTTGAAAGACTG
>Ga0209914_1002817_pt1 | contig 13491 bp, 7 predicted proteins | sample ThiBiot_500_plan_FD_183949 | JGI IMG/M metagenome (GOLD analysis project Ga0209914, IMG submission 183949) | Wastewater bioreactor microbial communities from Cape Town, South Africa - Thiocy_cont_500_plan (SPAdes) | ecosystem: Engineered > Bioreactor > Thiocyanate-remediating > Anaerobic-Aerobic ...
ACATAAGAAACGTTCGAAATTTCATCGTTCGACTGTTGCTGCCCGATCCACTAATCCCATACAATCATTCTCAGAAAGTCAATCAATTGAACTGGCTTTCTGCTCAGACAGTTGGATGTCAACAAAAGGCATTCAATTTTTTCAGAAGTAACTGAATCAATAATTGATTTGATATTATTCGTTTACAAATAAAAAAACGTGTTTTTTATGCGAATTAATGTTCAAAATTTTGTTCATTCCATTTATCTTTTCATCTTAAAATTAACATATTTATGATTGAGGATTTTAACTGAGACTCTATTGTAGTGATTAATGCTGTCAATGTGACTAACGTTGTGAAATTCATTTGCACACAGTGACAAAACACAACAAAAGGCATATATGCAAATGTTTTGTTTTCACCTATGACATCATTCTCATTTCACATCGTTGATGAGTGGTTTTTTCTTTTGTTTTGTTGACATTGTAATGGAAAAATCCATACTAATGACTCGTTTTCAAGTATAAATAACGAGTGAAATATTCGAAATTTTATTTCATATTCAAAATAGTCAAAATGGAAGGAGAATTTCAATCACGTGGACAAATTCTTGATTATTTTCAAGTAACACTATTTCGATTAGTTCAATATTTTGTATAATAATTTATCTACTATTTAGGCTGTAAGTGGTTTTGATTTTGATAAAACACTTCGTTTTCTTGATGAATGTAAATGGAATATCGATGTAAGTAACACAAGAGATTCGATTCGAAAAAGTAAACTATAAATTCGTTTTATTTTCTTAGAAAGCAATCGAAAAATTATTTCCCGAGCCTAATAATAATAACAACCCTCTTCAAAATAGTGGTGCAATGAATTTTACGACTATAATGATCAATGAAAGAAATGAACAATATCGAAAAGATCGTAATCTTCCTCCTGCAAATGGTATACGAGTTGATCCAGTAAGTCAATTCGAAAATTGAAACATATCTAGTTTTAAAAACGGTGATTTATTTTATTGTAGAGTGTTCCTCAGAAGATCATCATGGGCGATATCAAACGAATCGGTATTGCTGCACATAATAATAAAAAAACGGAACTCATTGAATGTCTTCGTAAACATCGAGATATTCTTGCTAAACATAAACTCTATGGTACAGGTACAACGGGTTCAATAGTCGAAAAGGAATTGCAAATACCGGTGACTAAATTTGAAAGTGGTCCGTTAGGTGGTGATCAACAGTTAGGTGCGAAAATCACCCGACGAGAATTGGATATTTTGATTTTTTTCGTCGATCCTTTGGATGCTCATGCACATGAAGCTGATGTGAACGCGTTGATACGTTTGTCTCAAGTTTACGGAATTGTTTGTGCTACAACTGCGGCTACAGTTGATTTTATAATGAAATCCGAAGAAATGAATAAAGTTCACGAACGAACAGTAAAATTACAAGCTTACAAACCGAAATGAATCTGTTTTTGATTTATTAATAAATGTAAAATTCGTTTTTAAGTTCTTAGTTTTTCGTGTTTGTTAAATTCATGAAGGGAAGAACGCATTAACATTGTCATTTTCGAATCGAACAGATAGATAATATTTTACAAAAATATAAGCAAATTATTTCAAAGCACATTCAAAATCTGTAGAGATTGAGACGGATAATCTGCTGAGGAAACATGATATACCGTTTGTTTTTATATATTAATTCCATTGATTGTACTTAAGATTGCAAACTGCTTTCCAACAGTGCAATGTCATGTTTTTCGTCGCTTCTCTTTTTCTTTATATGTTATAAATTTCACTGGTGAAACGTAAGAAAGAGGTGTAAAAAAAATAAGAGCGATATCCCATTACGATCTTGGTATACTTGAAAAATAAAAAAAAAAGGAGAAAGAAAGAAAGAAAAAGAAAAGGATTATACAGGGAGTCTCAAAATTATAGAATACCCTTTATATTTTTACGGAAGTAGTTATTTCTTGAAGAAAGAAAGATTTTATTTTAAATATAATGGCATACCTATACGTACATAGTAAGTACTCTATAACAAGATAGACCATTTGTTGTGTTGGTGAAAGTTGTTTCCTGTAAGATTAGGGCATAGTATCAAAGAACGACATTCACCGGCAACCGTACCATAAAAAGATATGCGACACGTTTTCGATAAGAGTTTTCTTCAGAGAATTATTTCAAGAACTATTAAATATACATAGACCGTTGCGTCACACTACGCATCAATTTCTCAAAAAACAACCGTCATCAACTGAACAAATGGCACATATTGTGCAGAATTTGGCACTCTTTCAGATTACGTTGTCGCTACTCTAAAAGTCTAATAATTAATGTGTTTACTTTCAAAATATGACTTTTTAAGTAAAGTCACACTCAAATATTTTTTTTTCGGTGAAAAATGTTAATACTCATCTATTTTGAAATCTGATTAATCGGTGATTTTTTTCGATTAATCGTGATGATTTTTTGCGGTTTCGATAAATTACGTCCTATATACACATCTATGTGATAGAGAACGATTTATTTTGATTAATCACTCGTTTTTCTGATAATCACCAAAATCATTGTGATTTTGACGACATGAGTATAGGTATGTTATTAAATTCAAAATAAAACCTTCTTTCTTCAAGAAATAATTACTTCCGTACAAATATAAAGAGTATCCTATAATTTTGGAATTCCCAAGTGTGATTGTAACACAGACAGACGAGAAAAAAGAGAGAAATCATCGAGTGCGTCTAGAAATCGAGAAACGAGGGTGGGAGTGAGGGTACTGGACAAAATTATAAGAACAAACGTGTTTTTCTTTATTTCTTTTTGCTTTTTTCTCCACATAAGATATATTTCAATCGAATTCATTCTCAAATGTAGGTGTCAATGTGGTCTTTTAGAATATACTACACTATATTCTGAAAGAGTAAATAGAAATCTATGATTAAAAATGCATTCGATTTAAATATAATTTATGTGAACGATAAAATAAAAAGAAAAAACGTTCTTCTTATAATTTTGTCCAGTACTGTATTGTTGATTTAATATGAATGGGATTTATTTATGATTTTTCTTTTCTCTCTTTTCATTTTCTTTTTCGATGTTATTGGAATCCATGGAAATAATTATTACTGCTGAAACATTATTGACTTTGTAATTCAAATTCGAACCATCTAAATAATATTATTTCATGTTAAATCAAATATGAGATTGTATCACAAGAATCCTATCAAATGTTACTTGATTTTTATATTCATTTTATTTCTTTATTTTTTTCCAAAGCCAACTTCTATTGATTGTTCATTATCAATCGATAGACTTCTCGATGATTGTATGTTAGACGAAACACCTTGTTTACCTGACATCACTCAAAGTTTAGATCGATATTTTTATGAAATACAAACACGTTATTCAATGTTATTAACTTACCATCCAACAATCGACTGTAATCAAGGTCGATATTTGCTTTTGAATAACATTCGTGGCTCACTTATTTATCACGGTACAGGTTCACAGTTGATGTGGTATTTAGGCGTATTGAATGTTGCGTATGCATTGAATTTAACGTTGATTCATTGGACATGGACAGCTGAACATGCCGATGATGAAAGTAATCAAGAACGTGATAGATATTGGCAATTTGCCGATTGGGAAATCCCGTATGCAGCATATGCATCATGTCCAAAGAATTCATCGATTAAACGAAATATTTTTCGATACGATCTATTGCCTCAACAAACATTCGAACAACATCATCAAGGCAAACAATCGTATACACTTATGTCGAGTTTTAAAGAGAAATTCGATGAATTTCTATCGCAATTACCGAATTCTAGTACAGGTTTTACGTTTTATTCGAGTAAAACATTTACAACAACTTCATCATTGATGGACGTTGGTGTTGTTTTTGAAACACGTTGGTGGTTACAGCATCGAAAACTCTACAATCCAATCAACGGTGTTTGGTCAGGTCTTTCAATTGAATCGAATTATAAACCTAAAGATTACTTTCAATATTTCAAACTAAAACCAATCGATTGTCCTTCGATTGACATTCAAAGAACTCTTCTCATCGGTATTCATATTCGTCATGGTGACGTTGTCAAACGTGATCAACACGGAAAAATCGTGTCAAATACTCCGAATTTCTATCGTTTTATTTCTCATTCAGCTTATATACCATTGATAATATCGATTATTAGTCGTTTACCAGTTGAAATACGGCATCGATATTTAATAACAATTTATAGCGAAGGAATTCCTGAGGATTTTCTTGATATACTTGTCAGTTTGAAACGATCGTTGCCATCATCATCACGTTGTCGTATTAGTTTCTTTCTCAATGGTCGAACATCGGAGACATTCAATCGTTTATTACGCGACGATGTGATTATCAGTGCGCATAGCACATTTAGTTTGTCAACGGGAATATTCAATAGTCGACAATTGAAAATAGGTCCTGTGCATAATCGTGCTCGTGTTCATGGCATGAGGAATTTCCTTAGTTTAGATATCGATCATAATCATACGAAATTTGATTTGACTTCTGAGAAATTAATTTTAATTCAACGACGAATTCAATATGTTTGGGAACAAAAACATCTACAATTCAATACATCGATACCATTATGGTTGGACAATTATTCGCGAGATTATCCCGAAGAATTTATGCTCATCTAATAGAGAAAATATAAATTTATTTTATAATAAAAAAAAATGTGTCGTTAATCATTTTGCTACGTAACTAATTGATAATTGGTTGCCATACTGTTTTTCAAGTCTGTCTCCAATAGCAAACATCATCAAATTCTGTACGATTTGTTTGTTTTTTTCTACGTTTAAATTTGTCATGATTCGTTCGAGTTGTTCCAATTCATTCAGTTTGTAACCGAATAATGATTTTATTGAAGATTTAAGTTGCAATAGAAGAGACATCGTTGCTTCTCGAGTCGTGTTAGCTATGATAATTTCGTGATGATGTTCGTACTGTTTGTGTACAATGAGAGTAAGTGTGAATTTATTATGCCATCCTACACGACTTGCCGAAAAAAACTGTTGACCTTGTCTTGTATACGGAATACGCTGAATATAATTAGAGATTTCTCCGTTAAATTGACTATATTGAACGGCTAATTTATCAATATAATCGGAAAATTGTGCGTTATCAATAACTTCAAATGATGCAAATATTTGTTCAGCACTCGAACGAAAACGTATTTTTTGAAATAATTCAAGCGACTCTTGAGCATGTTCTCCGTTCAACGGTATTTTAACTTTTATACGTTGGTTTTCTATTATTATCCATCCGATTATTAAAGCAACAACGCCCAATACAAGCAACCACATTAAAGAATGATCTGCCATTTCTTTTTTACAAAAAAAAACTCGAGAATGAAAATATTTACGACAACAACTTCTAATAAATTTTTTTTTTGCAAAGTAATAAATAAATTATACGTTCTCTCTATGTGCCATCTGATTTCCTCTTTGTTGATTCGATAGAAATATAGGATAAGATAAGAGAACAAAAAAAAATTTATTATCTTTTTTGCGTTTGTTTGACATGTCAATAGATGTTTTAGTGATTGGTTGTGGTCCAGCCGGAATTGCTGCTGGAATTGAATTTGAAAAATCGAAAATTAATTATTTAATATTAGAAGGACGTAATCGAATCGGTGGACGAGCATTTACCGATGAAATTACATTTGGACGCGAATGTCCCGTTGATTTAGGTGCACATTATCTCAGTCATCATCAAGAAGATAATTTTCTATTTCAAAACTATATTAAATCCGACAAAGATGTCATTCAAACCGATGAATATCATCCATCGACTGTTAAACTCGTCGATCGAAATGGACATTCAATATCCGAAGATTTAATAAATCAATCGACGAAATTTGTCGATTATTTATTCGAAATGATTTCGAATTATTCGAAAATCGAAAGCAACAAAGATCGATCAATATTCGATTTGATTCATTCAGAAATCGACAATATATCCGATAGACAAATTCAAGAACTCGTTCGATTATTCCTCAGCTACACAGAACGACACGAAGGTTCTGATCTCAATCAACTTTCGACATTATTCAACGGCAAAGCCGAAGCAAATCTCGAATATACACATTTAGCTATTGCAAATGGATACGGAAATTTAATTAAACAAATAGCTGATAAATATCAACTACGAATTGAATTGAATTCGATTGTCTCATCGATTGACGTCGACAACGAATTTGTCAATGTAAAAACCACGGACAATCGATCGTATCAATCTCAATTTGTCCTACTCACAGTTCCACTTGGTTGTTTGAAGAGAAAATCGATTGAATTTCATCCGCCGCTACCTCAATGGAAAGAAAATGCCATTGAAACGATGGGTTTCGGTTTGTTAGATAAAATTTATCTTCAATTTTCGACTATTTTCTGGGAAGAACATTTACAACGAATAACAATCGTCAACGATCGATGGCATTCATTCTATTGTTTTCCTGAATATTCAATGTTAGCGCTGTACATTTCGGGTTCATTTGCAAACGAAATCGAACAATTATCCGATGAAGAAATCATCGATGATGTTATGAAATCTTTGAAACGAATCTATTCGAATTCGAGTTATCCAATCAAATGGTTGGTGACACGATGGAGTCGAGATCCATTTGCCAACGGATCTTATTCGACTTATCACGTGGGAAATGACACTCAAACAGTTCGAGATCTAGCTCGAGAAACACACGATGGGAAAGTTCATTGGGCTGGTGAACATACGAATTTTAATGGATGCATTGGTTACGTTGATAGTGGAGTCGAAAGTGGCTTTCGAGAGGCAAAAGTAATTTGTCAAAGGTTGTTTCTTTTTGAAAATAAACATAAATGATGTCGTTGTTACGAACAGTTAAATGTTTGAGTTTGTTGATTTTGATCGGTGCTATCGGCGTATCGATTCGATATGAATCGACGAATTCGAAATATCTGTTTGTTCGTTGTTTACATTCGTTATTTTCGATAAAATATTCGGTGATTTCCGATCCAATTCGACCGGAATTAAGTGCTGATTATCGAGCATTTGAACATTTATTAAAATTCAATTCTAAATTTCAACTCGATCCACTCAAAGATCCGCTTGTTATCGTTAAAGATATTCGATCGAGTATTTCATTTGCTGATCTTATTCCTAAATCGAAAGATTGTCGAATTGAAAAGGAAATTCTGGAATATAATGGACAGAAAGTCGATTCATTTTGGGTTGATCATCGTCGAAATGATGATAAATCAAACAAAATTTTAGTTTACTTTCATGGTGGAGGATACATCCTGGGTGATATCGATTGTAAATGAACAATTCTTATATGAAATCTAGTTGATTTGAAACGTGTTTGTTTGTTTGTTTGCATAGTTTATGCGGGTATTGAATGCCATTTGTCACGTCTTTTCAATCTCGTTGTTCTTCATATCGAATACCGACTTAGTCCGGAACATGCGGCACCTGCAGCTGTTCAAGATAGTCTGACTGTCTATCGAGCACTTCTGAACAAGAATTCATTTCAATTTATATTCATGGGTGATTCAGCTGGAGGTGGTCTGGCGTTATTAACAATTCAATCAATTATTCAACAGAAATTATCGGTTCCAATCGGTGTTATTGTTCTTTCGCCATGGGCTGATTTGTCTCTTTCAGCTGATAGTTTCACTCGGAATGCATTGACCGAACTTCAGTTCTCTCGTGATGATTTTAAATGGCTTGTCAAGCAAATTCTTGGCTCGAATTCTTCGCAATTATCAGCGAACAATTCAATTTTCAGTGCTCTATTCGGCTCTTTCGAAGGATTTCCACCGACGTATGTCAATGTCGGAACTGCTGAAGTGCTCGAAGATGATGCACGAGCAGTAGTTACAAAAGCTGAACAATCAGGAGTCAATGTTACATTTGAAATCGGTTTACACATGCTTCATGTCTATCCAATTTATTTTCTCTACTATCCCGAAGCTCGACAAGCACTTGATCATATTCATCATTGGATAAAAACCAATTGTCACACATAAATAAAAATTAGCTTTATTATCCTTACATCTTTGATTTTCTTTTGATGAGATATTGCGAATGGTTACATGTTGAATTGAATTGTATCTGTAGGATTCAGACGCTGTGTTTCAAGCACACCTCGATGCTATTGAAAAGAAATAATTCGCGAATAATACAAAATAGAATAGAAACAATTAAAGTTCATTGAGAGTCGATTCAATTTTTGGTTCTCGATTGAATGTATTAATGTACTGCTCGGTCGTTGGTTTCTCTAGACTACGATATACAATCGATGCAGAAAATATTTCTGAACTTACGTGAGAATGATCCCAAATATTTTAATTTGCTGTTTCTCATCCATACGTTTTCTACCATAAAATACGTTGAAAAACGCGACATCACCAAAAAACAACATTTCATCATGCTAATGCCATGGCAATGAATCGCATTCGTTTCGCTACTCGTCTACTATATGCTTCATTCATTCTTCTTCGCTTCTTCCTAGCAATTCATCATTCATCGCACTCAGTTTCACCTTGAGATCTACATTTTTTTCAAATTTCATCAACTAAAATCCCGGACTCACTACCAGCGAATATAACACTCTTTCAATTTGTGTGTCAGAAGAAATTTTTTGCATTTTACGAATTCACAAACAAAACTTCCACTTCATAGATTTCTCTACCGAAGTTATTCTTTCGTTTCGCCAACAATATAACTACCTCTCTGACCATTTAAAACGAATATTATTCCAGATTCGAAGACAAATGCCTTTATCAATTCATGCACTTCCCATCGACATAGTCTACCGCATATTTGATCACTTAAATGAAAAGGACTTATTCATATCCATAAACAATGTCAATCAACGACTAAATGCTATTCTGAATTCTTACCAACGATTCCAGGTAAACTCAAAATAATATCCTAACGTCTTTTACATGCAAATTATGCCATACGCATTTCCACAATATAATCCTAAAAGACTCGCGTGCGCCTCAATTTGCCATCATCATTTTCCGAAAGTAATCATCTCTCGATCGCGAATAGACACTCACCACACTCCGTCCATACATTGATAATCGAATCAAAGTTGAAGTTATACAAATCATCGCTCAAGCATTACAAAGAAATCAAGTGAGATACATATTCAGTTCCTTCATTTCGATCAGTCATTTTTTTCTATTTATGTCAGACACTCACCATACTCGATCTGTCCAAAAATATTATTGGAGATGAAGGCGCTCAAGCAATCGCTCAAGCATTACAAAAAAATCAAGTAAGATAAATATTTAATTTCTTCATTTCGATCAGTCATTTTTTTCTATTTATGTCAGACACTCACCGCACTCAATCTTGGAAGGAATAAAATCCGAAATGCAGGCGCACGAAAAATCGCTCAAGCATTACAGAGAAATCAAGTGAGATAAATATTTAATTTCTTCATTTCGATCAGTCATTTTTTTCTATTTATGTCAGACACTCACCGCACTCAATCTTGGATGGAATGAAATCAGAACTGCAGGCGCGCAAGCAATCGCTCAAGCATTAAAGAGAAATCAAGTGAGATAAATATTCAGTTCCTTCATTTCGATCAGTCGTCTTTTCCATTTATGTCAGACACTCACCGCACTCGATCTTGGGATGAATCGAATCAGAGATGCAGGCGCACGAAAAATCGCTCAAGTATTACGAAGAAATCAAGTGAGATAACTATTCAGTTCCTTCATTTCGATCAGCCGTCTTTTCTATTTATGTCAGACACTCACCACACTCGATCTATCCGGTAATAAAATGGGACATGAAGGCGCTCAAGCAATCGCTCAAGCATTACAGAGAAATCAAGTGAGATAAATATTCAGCTCCTTCATTTCGATCAGTCGTCTTTTCTATTTATGTCAGACACTCACCGCACTTACTCTTGAATGGAATCAAATCGGAGTTTCAGGCGCTCAAGCAATCGCTCAAGCATTACAGAGAAATCAAGTGAGATAAATATTCAGTTCCTTCATTTCGATCAGTCGTCTTTTCTATTTATGTCAGACACTCACCGCACTCAATCTTAGATGCAATCAAATCGAAGCTGCAGGCGCGCAAGCAATTTGTCTAGTCTTAGAAAGGAATCAAGTGAGATAAATATTTAATTTCTTCATTTCGATCAGTCATTTTTTTCTATTTATGTCAGACACTCACCGCACTCAATCTTGGATTGAATGGAATCGGAGCTGCAGGCGCACAAATAATCGCTCAAGCATTACAGAGAAATCAAGTGAGATAAATATTTAATTTCTTCGTTTCGATCAGTCGTCTTTTCTATTTATGTCAGACACTCACTGCACTTACTCTTGAATGGAATCGAATCGGAGTTGCAGGCGCTCAAGCAATCGCTCAAGCATTACAGAGAAATCAAGTGAGATAAATATTCAGTTCCTTCATTTCGATCAGTCGTCTTTTCTATTTATGTCAGACGCTCACCACACTCGATCTATGCGATATTGAAATGGGACATGCAGGCGCTCAAGCAATTTGCCTAGTCTTAGAAAGGAATCAAGTGAGATAAATATTCAGTCCCTTCATTTCGGTCAGTCATTTTTTTCTATTATGTCAGACACTCACCGCACTCAATCTTGGAAGGAATAAAATCGGAGTTGCAGGCGCACAAATAATCGCTCAAGCATTACAAAGAAATCAAGTGAGATAAATATTTAATTTCTTCATTTCGATCAGTCGTCTTTTCTATTTATCTCAGACACTCACCACACTCGATCTATCCGGTAATAAAATGGGACATGAAGGCGCTCACGCAATCGCTCAAGCATTACAGAGAAATCAAGTGAGATAAATATTCAGTCCCTTCATTTCGATCAGTCGTCTTTTCTATCTATGTCAGACACTCACCGCACTCAATCTACAGAGTAATGAAATCGGAGCTGCAGGCGCTCAAGCAATCGCTCAAGCATTACAGAGAAATCAAGTGAGATAAATATTCAGTTCCTTCATTTCGATCAGTCGTCTTTTCTATTTATGTCAGACACTCACCGCACTCAATCTTAGATTCAATCAAATCAGAACTGCAGGCGCTCAAGCAATCGCTCAAGCATTACAGAGAAATCAAGTGAGATAAATATTCAGTTCCTTAATTTCGATCAGTCATTTTTTCTATTTATGTCAGACACTCACCATACTCAATCTGTCCAGTAACAGTATTGGAGATGAAGGCGCTCACGCAATCGCTCAAGCATTACAAAAAAATCAAGTAAGATAAATATTTAATTTCTTCATTTCGATCAGTCATTTTTTTCTATTTATGTCAGACACTCACCACACTCGATGTGTCCATTAATAGTATGAGAGATGAAAATGAATGGGCAATTATGAAAGCATTGCGAAGAAATGAAGTTAGATAAATATCTAATTTCTTGATTCCAATCAGTCATTGTCTGTGTATTTCTGACATTGACTAAACTCTCACCGTTATGATAAATGTGTTATGTTCACAAATAAATTGAAAAAGTCTCTCGTGGTAGAGAAATATCAGTATCATCATGCTGAGACGATATTTCTCTTTGATCAAGTTTTGACACGTAACAATACAGTTTGATTAATAGTTGTTGAATTTGATTAAGAATATTTTGGTTCAGCAATATTTTGTTTCTATCGCTGTTTTAAGGCGAAACACTACTTATAGAATGTCAAGAATTACCGTATATCGAATAGCTAGGTCTAAATGGCTAAAGATATGAGAGAAGAAATACGTCAGTAGATCCGAAACATCATATCATATCTGATTGCATTTAATCATACGTTTGGGTAAAATTGGTATTTCTCTAAAATGCTAATCTTATAATGAACAGTATGTAGTCTCTATTTTTTAAAATTCGACAGCAGACTCAGATTCTTCATGGTCGATTGGACATTTCTCTTAGATATTTTTGAATGTTAGACCGGCATCGAATTGAGATGGAATTGCTGAATACATAATAAAACAAATGGACCATCGCCAGAAAAAAAATGTGCAACCGATTTACTAAACTCGATTAACAACGCTAAACATGTCTTCATATCATTGTCTTTCATCATATTCAAGAAAAAATCAAAACTTATTCAGAATTTCAAATAACAATTAGTTCAGTCGCATTTATTTCAATCTGCTAATGATAAAAAACGAACATCAGATAATCACACAAGAATAAAGGATTCAATGGATTTAGCGACCCACAGTGATATGCACTTAACTCAGTCCAAATCACGATATAGATCAGTGCGCACAATACAATAATTAAGAAAGGCAAAAATAAAGCAAGTATTTTTGTTACTGTTCTCATAGAAGAAACAAATACCTGATGATCAATAAAACATTAGCAAAATTAGCATTTTTCGCTTTCATCTCAACTATTAGCATATTCTTGCGATATGAATCAACAAATCCTCATCATATCATCTTCCGTTTGTTTCATTCAGCATTGTCAATCAAACACAGTTTCATCGAGGATCATGCTCGACCGAATTTGAGTTCGGACTATCGAGCTTTCGAAGATATTCTTCGAATGAATCCTTTATTAAGACGAACTGCCGGAGAAGATCCAACGGCGATTTTGAAAAGAATTCGAACCGGTTCGTCAATGACGAACATCGTTCCTAAACCACAACTATGCAATATTACAAAGGAAGTTTTCGAACATAATGGTCATTCAGTCGATACTTTTTGGGTTGATAATCATCAGAATAAATTTCAACGACATGCTGATCATATTATTATCTATTTTCATGGTGGAGCTTATCTTTCAGGAGATATTCAAAGTGAGTTTTCTATTAGAACAAGAGAGAGAGAAAGAAATAAAAGATTTTAGGTTACAGTGGAGTTGAATGTCATTTTTCAAAATTATTCAATATCACAATTCTTCATGTCGAATATCGTTTAAGTCCTGAACACGCACTTCCAGCTGCTGTTGAAGATACAGTCGCTATCTATCGTGCTCTTCTTCAACACAATATTTCTCCATTACAATTGATGTTCATGGGTGATTCAGCAGGTGGTGGTCTTTGTCTTTTAACAATTCAAACTTTACTCGAACATAAACTCCCTGCGCCTCGTGGTGTTGTTGTTCTCTCTCCTTGGACGGACTTGTCCTTTTCGGGTGAAAGTCGTATTCGTAATCGTCATGTAGATATTGCGATACAGATGAATGACGATGATAATGATTGGCTTCTAGAACAATTACTCGGTCCTAATTACACACAACTCTCGCCCAACAGTCCAATCTACAGTCCACTATTCGGTTCATTTGCCGATTTTCCTCCGATGTACATCAATGTTGGTACAGCTGAAATTCTAGAAGATGATTCTCGACGTGTTCTTGCAAAAGCACGTGAAGTCGGTGTTGACATCACGTTTGAACAAGGCCAACATCTCATGCATTGCTATCCATTGTTATTCTTGTATTGTACAGAAGCGAGAAATGCACTCGAGAAAATTAACCA
>Ga0209914_1002821_pt1 | contig 13461 bp, 5 predicted proteins | sample ThiBiot_500_plan_FD_183949 | JGI IMG/M metagenome (GOLD analysis project Ga0209914, IMG submission 183949) | Wastewater bioreactor microbial communities from Cape Town, South Africa - Thiocy_cont_500_plan (SPAdes) | ecosystem: Engineered > Bioreactor > Thiocyanate-remediating > Anaerobic-Aerobic ...
TGTTGTTGTTGTTGTTGTTGTTGTTGTTGTTGTTGTTGTTGTTGTTGTTGTTGTTGTTGTTGTTGTTGTTGTTGTTGTTGTTGTTGTTGTTGTTGTTGTTGTTGTTGTTGTTGTTGTTGTTGTTGTGGTTGTTGTTGTTGTTGTTGTTGTTGTTGTTGTGGTTGTGGTTGATGTTGTTGTTGTTGTGGTTGTTGTTGTTGTTGTGGTTGTTGTTGTTGTGGTTGTTGTGGTTGTGGTTGATGTTGTTGTTGTTGTGGTTGTTGTGGTTGTTGTGGTTGTTGTGGTTGTGGTTGATGTTGTTGTAGAATTTCCCGATACTTCTGCTACTGCTCCTACTCCTGCTGTTGCTGTTGTTGTTGTTGTTGTTGATGTTGTTGTTGTTGTGGTTGTGGTTGATGTTGTTGATGATGTTCTTGATGTTGTTGTTGTTGTTCCTCGTAGTATTGGTATTCTTGGTATTATTGGTATTATTGGTATTATTGGTATTATTGGTATTATTGGTATGGCTTGTGCGTCAACTAGTGCCGGTGTTGTTCCACTCGGTGCTGATGTTCGTCTTCTTAGTGCTGCTATTGCTGCTGATTCTTTTTGTGTCCCTATTAATTCATTCGATACGAATGTTGGCCCTTTCGATCTTAATGTGACTCGTTTCTTACTCGGGGGATCGTAATAGTTTGGTTTTGCGTTATAATTATTTGATTGTGATCTATAGTTGTTATTATATTCATCTTCTTCCGAATAATCATTAGCATAACCTTGACGAGTCGAAAATCGACCTAAATTAAGACGCAAACCACCAACAAAACCTCCTCTTCGTGAATCAATCGGTGGAATATATGGACCGGCCACTAAATTAAACATATTCTTACTCAAATACAATAATAAAAAAAAAAAGAAACACGTACAAGGAATTGGAGAGAACAAAGGGAACATATTGACTGGACCTGGTGGTAAAATACTTCCATCATTGAATAAACTAGCATAGTTTAAAGCAATAAGTTCAGCAATCGAATAAGTTTGACCAAATATATTGATTACAGATGGAATAATATATGCTAAAATATAATCATTCCCCTTTTAAAATATTCAATCTACAAATACAATTCTTTTTTTACCTCCTGTTTGTCCTAAAATAATCGTTTGTTTTGTGAATCGATCAGCAAAGATTGGAATTCGTCGTATAAAACTGACGAATGGACGACGGAATGCTATATTTAAAGAGGAAAAGAACCATGTTTTAAAGAAAGAAATATAAGCATACGTATGTTACGACGATTATATTTTGCAACTGGTAATCGAAAACGCTTGTACGATGATCGACTATTTTGATAGCGGTTCATTCGAATGTAAATATTCATATGACCAACATGATCAGGTGAAGAATAAAAATACTTGAATTGAATCAAAACTTATACGATCAAACATTTATTTTGATAGAAGAAATATTAGCTTACATTATTATCATCATCTTCATTATATGATCGTCGTTGACGTAATAATTGATGTTCTCCGTCATCCACATGATAAGATGCACAAGCTACAATACAACTCGAAACGATGAAAGTAAGAAGGAGAACACCAATAAATGTTCTTATGCGATTTGAACTGAAATAAAAAAAATGTATTCAATTTGATCAATTTTTTTCTTCTAAACAAGTTACCCTTGGTTGAGAGGAATCATCTCTGATCGGGATTAACAGATTAAATAATAAAATGAATGTAATTTTTCAAATTACAATGCGTATATATATATATATATATCAATTCAAATAAACATTGTTTCGCTTTTCTCTCCTCCTCCTACGATTTCTAATTCAAATCACAGCGATAATCTCAACAAACCTTTCAAATATTTTTCTAAATCTGGTACCGTCATACCGTCTCTATCTCTATTTTAGTTGCATGCAAAATACTTATTTCAGAATGTTTATTGGTATCTAATAGAAAAGGTAAATATCTGCACGTATACATGAGTAGGAGAAAAAGAATGTATAAACGAACGAAGTGGAGGTGCATCTTAATGTAATCATACAATTTATTATTTATTCAAAGATACAAAAAAAAAATTGGTCAATAATTTATTTGGGTATTTCCACCAGAAAACAACCACTTGTACAAAAATTTTTTCTGATTTCAATGAAACTTTTATCGTTGATAGAGGATCAAATTCTGAGTGTTTTCATAAAAAAATTTTTTTTTAAAGCCGGTTTCTTAATGAAGAAAAATGCTAATTACTGCGAGGTCGCCATATGCTAAAAATGACGTTAGTGTTCAACTTTTTTGCATTTCCTCCCAAATTCGGGACTAAAACGGGAAAGTATTATGATATTCGGACTCTCCAGATCATAGCTCATCGATCGACTATATATGTGTTGGGGGTTCTCCCCAAAACCTGGTTGCTACAGCAGGTTTCCTGAAAATCCGAGATCTCCAGAAAGCCAAATTGCATGAACTAATTGGGTGGTACAACCAGTAGACCATCCCTTGGTATGCACTTATACCTATTGGGAATCTCCAGCGTTCCTAATAAACGCCAGATAATGGGTCAACATTGTTGTTACAGCATTTTTGCATGAGTCATTCAGATCGATGAAATTTCAAAATTTTGAGATTTTCGACAAAATTAAACAAAATTAATTACAATTTGATATCTTTCGCAACCATTATTGTTATTTGTGTAAATAAAACTTGCTTGTCTTCTTGTTATATTACTCAGCAGATGAAAAAACCTTTATTTTATATCGTTCTTTATTTATTTAGACTTTGAAAAAAAATAAACGAATTATCTTTGTGATTTTTTTTTCTTATCATGCTTTTTGTAAATTGATACTTAGAAATCCTGTTGAAATTCATCAAGGAGATCTTGGATCGATAGAAAAAGCTCGTTCGAAAGTGATACTGTGTTGGTTTTTGTTTTTCTTGGTGGATCACGAACTTTAGCAAGAATATTGGCAGCTGATACTTGAACTGGCAATGACATTGTGATGATGAATCGTTTTCCTGGTAATGGTGGAGAGAAAAAAGAAACACCGATGTCATTATTTTGATCAACAGCTTTAACTTCAGTCAGGTAAAATAAATCGTCTTGTTCAACAATCAGATAAGAACGAGTGCTATAATCATGCAAAGCAGTTATTCGTTGAATCGGTGCGACAGTATCTGATTTCAATTTTAGATCAAACGCTTTCGAGCTCGTTGAATTTGACGTGTGTTTACAAATCATTTTTCGATTTGAAGTACAGTCAAATTTGTGAAAGCTTCTAATATCGATAATACGATCTAAACTTATTTGAAAAATTACGCACAGTTAAATAAGTTAGGTCTTACCTTTCGATGACAATTGGTTCCAACGTGGTTTCAAAATACCAAAAGATCTAACTAATTAGTTAAAACCAAAAAAAAACTAAACAACAGTGATGTTTCTTTAACAAGTGAATTATTAATGAACAATTCTTTCTCGAATACCAGATATCAATATATATTGTCGCCAATATACAGTTATTGTTTTTAAATAGCACACAAGAAATTTAGTTTCAACTTTATTTCGTGCATCTCTTTTCTAAAACAACGTCACTATGCTTGCACGAAAGGATAATACAAATACATTAAGCAAAATATTATTCTTAAAGTTTGATATAAATATGAAACACTTCACGATTTAATTTGTACTAATTGTTACAAAACTAGCAGGATCTCATTCATCTGTCACTTTTAGCGAATAAAATATTTTGCGAATAAGTTCAATCATAAACAATAATGCCGAAACATGTTCATTTAACGTTTATCCTATGTTCAGAGTAGTTCGTCGTTCTTCCACCAACGTAACACCATTGATGTCTATTCTAATAACAGCATTAGCTTTACCTAACGTAAAAAAACGATATGAAATAATGATTTCTCATCTGTTGACTGACATAAGAAGAAGTGAAACAAGTTTTATTTTATATGAATAACATTAATAGTTGCGAAAGATATCAAATTGTAATTAATTTTGTTTAATTTTGTCGAAAATCTCAAAATTTTGAAATTTCATCGATCTGAATGACTCATGCAAAAATGCTGTAACAACAATGTTGACCCATTATCTGGCGTTTATTAGGAACGCTGGAGATTCCCAATAGGTATAAGTGCATACCAAGGGATGGTCTACTGGTTGTACCACCCAATTAGTTCATGCAATTTGGCTTTCTGGAGATCTCGGATTTTCAGGAAACCTGCTGTAGCAACCAGGTTTTGGGGAGAACCCCCAACACATATATAGTCGATCGATGAGCTATGATCTGGAGAGTCCGAATATCATAATACTTTCCCGTTTTAGTCCCGAATTTGGGAGGAAATGCAAAAAAGTTGAACACTAACGTCATTTTTAGCATATGGCGACCTCGCAGTAATTAGCATTTTTCTTCATTAAGAAACCGGCTTTAAAAAAAAATTTTTTTATGAAAACACTCAGAATTTGATCCTCTATCAACGATAAAAGTTTCATTGAAATCAGAAAAAATTTTTGTACAAGTGGTTGTTTTCTGGTGGAAATACCCTGCTATAACCCTCTTTGAACAATATTCTCTGAAAGCTTTTCAAAATTTTCAGCCGTAATAGATATAGTCAATCTATACTGAGAAATAAAGACAGAAGCAAAAGTTATATCAGTCAATTAAAATTTTATTTCAATCATGAACATGAATTTAAAAGAACGGCGACATTATTGTTTCCCGAGCTGACTACTGCTAGGTCTTGTTTATTTTTCTTGTTGAAATGACCTATTGCAGCAGCTGTTGGGCTATTACCAGTTCTATAACCTATGGCATCGTGAAATGTACCATTACCATATCCAAAACTAACTTGAATATTCGTATCATAACCTGATATGATTACTAGATCTAAGTTTTTATCATCATTCAAATCACCAACACTAACAAAAATAGGGCCAACAACACCTCCAATCGACTGGAAACTAGGAAAAGCACCTTTCCCATCACCGAAGAGAATTCTAACATCATTTTCTCCATTATCAGCTGTGATAATATCTAAATTACCATCATTATTGAAATCACCAACCGTTATCGAGTATGGAACATTGCCAGTATCATGTGTCTGTACTCCCTCAAACGTTCCATCACCACGACCAATGAAACTATTCACTGTATTATCGGCAAAATCAGCCACAGCGAGATCTAATTTGCCATCATTATTGAAATCACCTGCGGTCACTGCACATGAACCACCGCCAGCCCAAAACGTGCTTGGATCTTTGAAAGTACCATCGCCATTACCAAGCAGGATACTAGCAGAACGATCATAACAATTAGCTATTGCTAAATCCAATCGTTTATCATTATTGAAATCACCTGCGACCACAGAACTTGGACCGGAAGCAACATTAAAAGTATTTTCGTTATGAAATGTTCCATTGCCATGACCAAGTAGAATACCAATTTCATCTGTCTTCATGAAAGTTACAACTACATCTAACTTTTGATCATTATTGAAATCACCAACGGTCACACAAGATGGACTTGAATGAATTGAAACTATGCTTTGATTTTGAAATGTTCCATTTCCATTACTAAGTAGAATACTGACACTGTTGTTAGCACCATTGGCCACAACTAAATCCAAATTCTTACTATTATCAAAATCACCAACAGCTACAAAGATTGGGCCACCACCAGTTGGATAAACAGTTATTTGAGAAAAAGTTCCATCCCCATTGCCAAGTAAAACCAAAACATTGCCATCATTATAATTAGTTACTACTAGATCTAACTTATTATGTTCACGCAAATGACCTGATACGACGGAGCTTGGGAACGAACCAGTCGCATATCTATTTGATTGATGAAATTGTCCATGTCCATCGCCTAGTAAAATGCTCAATTGATCTTCGTTTTCGTTAGTCACTGCTAAATCTAGATATTTATCATTATTATAATCACCGACAGCCATTGAGTTGGGTTTTGAACCAGTGATGAATGTCATTTGGTTTTTGAATGATCCATCTCCATTACCAAGTAGAATACTGATATTGCTTTGATTATAATTGGCTACAGCTAGATCTAATTGATTATCTTGATTGAAATCTGATACAGCGATAAAAATTGGTTGTAAACCAACTTTGAAATTTCTTCTACTATGAAAAGTACCATTGCCATTGCCAAGCCAAATACTAACTTCTTCTCTATTGCTAAGAGTTATTGCTAAATCTGATCTATTGTCATTATCGAAATCACCAACAGTGACAAAAGATGGATGCGAACCAATTGTATAAACTCTCTGATTAGTAAATGTACCATTTCCAAATCCAAAGAGTATACTAATACTGTTGCTATGCAGATTACTCACAATTAAATCCAACTTTTCATCGTCATTTATATCACCTACTGCTATTGAAGATGGACCAATACCAACTACATATCGATATTGATTTAGAAATGAACCATTGCCATTGCCAAGTAAAATATAGATACTATTTGTTAAATTACTTTGACTAACTACAGCTAAATCTAAATTCTTATCATTATTGAAGTCAGCAGATGTAATAAAGATCAAAGCTTCGGCATTTATGGGAATAGATATTTGATCTTGGAAAGTTCCATTTCCATTTCCAAGTAAAATATTAATCATATTATGATAGGTTGAAACTGCTATATCCAATTGATCATCATTATTAAAATCACCCATCGTCACAAAAGTCGGATTAGAAGATGTTCCAAATCGATCCACTGGACCATATGGTGTTAAACATGTGTCCTCTATCAAAAAGAGATCAAGATTTTGTTTTTGTTTTGAAATTTTCAAGAATATAGACTTGAGAGATCCGACGGGATTAGTTTAGAATCTTGAGGTGCAGCACTAACCAAATCCAAATAGGATATCCAGAGGAGAATTGTTGTTAAAACTACTTGAAGACGAAAATCATAACGATATTTGTCAAACATTTCGTTGTTCGCTAATTCAGTCGTAATTTGCATTGTATATATACTATTCTCACAAGAGCACAACAGAAGATAAAAACATTCTTATCTTCATAGAAAAGAATACTATTTGTCTATTTCATCAGCTTTCCTGATATTTAATCATATTAATTCGTGTATCACCTATTAATATTCAATTAACGTTATCAGTATAATGTAGAAAAATTATCCTCAATGCATAGAAAAACGTAAAATTTCTACACCATACACATGAATACAGATATGTCTGAATAACTCCTTCATTTTCTTCGTGATCTAGTTTATCTGAATATTTTTCGATTTGCCAAAAGCACGTATCGATCCTATCACTGCTGTTTTCATCGCATCTTATTCAATGAATAGATTTATGAATGATAAATCGAGATTAGTGAAGAAAATTTATTATTTTCATGTGTTCAATGTGTAAATCTTAGTAGTTTGTCTTTTAATTCCACAAAATCATCGTAAGTTTCATTTATATACTCCTCAAAATCTGCTACGGACCAGAACGTTTCACAAGAATCTGACAGTTTGATTTCATCATATGCTACGCTCATGTTACGATGTGCTTTATCCAAATTATCTCTGATTTTCTGTAATTCAACTTTTATATCAAGTAGATGATGTTTCACCAAATTAATATCACTGGTAGTACTATTCCATTGTTTAAATCCACGATAAATACCATAGACTGCGCCTACAACACCACCAATAATTCCTCCACAAAGGGTGCATAATACGGGTATTACTGCTCCAGCACACAAACCAGCTATGAAACCTAAAGCCAGAAAACCAAGCGAATTTAAGAAAATGTACTTGAACTTAAATTGTGGTGAATCGTATTTTTTATGCAACTCGATCGATCTTCCAATTAGCTGCTCGCATTGATTTAGAAAATTAAGTAATACGCAACGATCAATTTGTTCCATGCGTTGTTTGATAAATGTCATCTTTCGTTTGTTGTCAGCGCATCGATAATTTTGTTTTCCAAAATTAGATTTGATTCCGTCGATTTTTATTAAAGTTTCACGCACAAAATTAAGTAGCGACACTCGAAATTGTCGCAATTCATCAAGATATGTATCATACTCCGAAAATAACACTCTATTGAGAAAGGTTTGCGGTGCGTGAAACACTTCATCGATAGATTCAGCAATCTTCTTTATGTAATCTTTATTAAACATATGTTGAAACATTAAATCCCTATTTTGGGGTTTAGTTGAACATGCCATATTTCGATAGATGTATAACACTTAACGAAAAATTTATTCAAGAAAGTTTTCACGTATTTATAGATCCAACGGTGTTTTGCAATTCAGCCTAAACATGAGTGATATTTTTGAATTTTTTCAAAGATATTCGAAGATCGATATTTACAGATTGATGAGTAATGTAACTTGATGTTCGGTCTTTTGTGCACGGTAGATGAAAAGAAAATGATTTACCAACCAAAAAAAAACGAGACAATATATACGATGAAGCGAAAAAAGACAGCAATGTCGTCATTTTATGAGTAACTATACAATGACTAATGAAAAATGACATTTAAAGGTATTTGGTTTCCTGCAAAGATAAAGAAAAGAAAGCAGGAAAAAGTCTTGTTCGTTAGTATTTTACCTTTATAAAGACCGATGACGTTTGTCAATATTGATACATGCTCATGTATGACTAATCGAGTTTTGTTGATGTTGGTAAAAACATGAAGATTTGTATTTGTATATTTGGTGTTTTTCATTTGGCATGTTCTTATATTCGTGCACAACTCTTATACATTTTTCATGGAAAAGATCAATGTCAAATTCTCAACAATATATCCGTATAAAGAATAAAAATAAAATAATGAGTATACCGGTGAAATCGACGATTTATCTCACAGTAGACTTATAGCTTATATGCGTCACCTGCCAACTATTGTATAGTTGATGTTTTAACCGTACATTTATTACACATCTAGTTCTATTCCCTTTAAAAATCTAAACCGAATTGATTCTCTTTCTAATAGTCCTATACATAATTGTTGAAAATGATTCATCACAAAATCTCGTGTTTTTTTTTACTTGAAACCTTTCATTAGTTTCTGACTCATACAATAAAAAACTGAAAGGACAAAAAACGTCGTCAAATAGAAACGCATTTCTCATTATTCTCGGTGCATATATAATATATGTATTAGTAACATTTCGTTTTCATAGAGATGACGACTGGTTTTAAAAATGCTATGATGAATTTACTAGAAGCATTGGTAAATGAAACAGCTATTACAATAGAATGGCAAGATGACAATAGAATGACAGCAGTTATTCCAAATATCGCTGATTCGAGTAAACAACATCAAATTACCGCAATGTGCCAACAAAATCCGTTCTCCAATGAAGTAGAACGATTTTCATGGGAAACAATTTTAATTGATCAATGTCGAATACAAACAATTGCTGATTTAAAAGTAATTGGTTTCAATGAACAGCAATATTCAATATTGCAACAAAATATCGAAGCATCAGATTATCTTGAAACAATCTACGAACAATGCCAAATCGTATCGCCAAAAATATTCGAATATATTGGCAAATTAACTGGTGTTTCATTAGCATTGAATTTTGATCGTACTCAATCTGCAGCGTATGCAAATTTATTAGCACAACTTCCAGCACGAGAAGCATTACTTATCACTGAAACATGCGGTAATATTGATGGTTCAACTGGAAATCCAATAAAGAATGTTATGTTTGGTCCAAAACCTAATGCTATCGAACATCATCCGATTTCAGTAGCATTTAAACAAGGAGTTAGTCAACTTCAACTTGTCTCATATCCAAAATCAGAATTATTAGAATCAGGTTCTATTCCATTACATCTAACTAATGATTTTAAATTCTATATTAAAAATCATCATCAAATTCCTATGAATAAATATTCTGTCGATGTTTCCAATAAACAATCTGACGTACAAGATACAATTGATGCATTTGTTTTATTATCAAAAAGAAGTTTCATGCCATTGATTGGTGATTATCAAATAAAGACAAGTTTTCCAGCACAAATTACATCCGAAAATCGTACGATTGACTGGAAAACAGCAGAAGATGCAATTGAATGTGCACGAGTTGTTTATGAATTAGCCAATCTAAAAATGTTACCCAAACATATTTGGATCTTACCGACATTATTCGCTGCTCAAATTAAAGACGATGATAATACTACATTCTATATTCGTGGAGGTCTCAATGATGCATACAGCAATGAACTCAATACAGGCGTACCGTCAAATTTGACACCAGTTACAGCATGTGCATTAACAAGTCGAAATATTGTAACACCGAATAAAACATTATTCGAAAGTCTAGTTGAATTTGGTTTTGATCCTATGATTTTGTTCAAAGATATTTCGAATGCAATTATTGGTGCACAACTTCATTTTATAGGAATTCGTTGGATACCCGATGCTCATACACAGAATGTTGCTTATTTATTTGATATGAAGAAAAAATCGTTTGCTGGTTTGCTTCTCAAAGATGCTGAATGTGAAAAGAATAAAATAATTCGTGGAGGGAAATTAACATCATATGTATTTGATTGTAAAGCAAAAGCTCAATCAACCAGTGAATCACATGGTAGAATAATTATTTCAACATTATATTTTCATCATACAATCTATACAAAACATATTCAACCGATAGCACAACTCCTACACAATAAATATCAAATATCCATTGATGATATTCAGAAGATTGTACATAACAGTCTTACTACATGGATAGAAAACAATCCCGAAATGAATATTGAATACAAACTTGATTTGACTGGTCATTATTATGAAAGAAATTTAGCATGCAAAACATTGAAGATTGGTAAACCACCACATTATCGTCTTATTCAAAATCATAAATTGGTGCCAGTTTTACATTAAAATAAAATATTGAACTACGTGTAACCTTCCTTTTTTTAATTTTTATTTTCAGCAGAAATTCACCATGATAATAAAATTCAAAATTGAAACAAATATTTGATATGTTGATAAGACTTGTAGGTGCATCGTTGATACTATTTTAAAAAAAACTAGATAAATACCTCCGTTACATTATGAAACAAAATCATTATATTTGGTAATGAATCGAATTTTATTCGTATTTATTTTTATCATTTTTTCAATAAAAACAACGGATGCAGCTAGTAACTATAAATTAACCCTTAAAAGCAGAAGGGGTTTTTTTTGACAATTAGGAAGAACTAACCATTACACCAGAGTTCTCGAGTCCATAGTATATTTATACCATAGTCAAAAAAAAAAATTTTTTTTTTCTCACAGAAATACAAAATGTCCACTGGAATGGACATTCGGTCTTAACAGTCTAACTTTTTTTAATGTTTTAAAATTATGTGAGAGAGGTTTTTCCATATCAATAACTTTATTCATTCTCTTTTATACACGACAAATCAATAGAAACTAATATTCTTAGCAATTTTTAACGATAGAAGATGAAGTTAAATATATCAGATTAGAAATATCCACGCTCATATTGAAATTCAATTTTTGTCGGTATGATATTGAGTAAAACAGTTTTTACTCGAATTCAGACACAAATGAACGTTGCATTTTGAACACACCCAATATGTTTTTTTCGAACATTGTTCATTTTTACATCGACTGGCATTGAGAGCAGAAATAAATGTAGGCCAATGATTTGATCCATCATATCTAACGTTGTGTAAAACAGAAGACCTGGATTCACGAACTCTTTTTGTTGGCGGTTCATTCTCTTCGTCACTTTCATTCTCGTTTGACATTGAATCAACTGAACCTAATGGTAATTGTTGAAGTTTTGGCCTTTGTAAGAGCCATTTCGCTATTTCAGATTTAAAATGGAATAATCTGAAAGATCCGTTGCTTGTTAAATCACGATGATCACCACCACGACGATGCTTCATAAGTATCCAAGAATTAATCACCATCAAATCAAAAATCCTCCATATAATTCTGGTATACCAGCGTTTGGATTTGAATGGAATTGGATGTAAAGCGATGACCATGTCCATGGTATCTACTCCACCCATAGACTTGTTATATTGACTAATAATTTGTGGTGCGATAACATCAATTTTGCATCTTTTCTCCTTATCCCAACGCTTTAGTTTTGTTTCTGGTTCTATACCTACATAATTAGAACCTAGCAATACTCTTTTTGAATCTTTCCAAGCGACTACAATGCATTTATTATTATCCGATATAAAGTATTCATAATAACCTCGTTCCTTTCGATCGAATTGTTTCTCTGTTGATATAGGACATTTTTGTAATCGGTTAGATCGTAACGTACAAGTAACTCTGTAACCCATTTCAGTTAATTTTTGCATTAATTTCGTTGATGAAAAGTAATTATCAATAAATATAGATGAACCTACTGGAACATTTTTAACTAAATCAAGGACAACCAACCCCGAAGAACCAAATTGTTTGAGAAGTGTTCGACGGTGTGTATCACTTGCATTAGTGTCTTTTGAATTTGTTAATGTACTGCGTGAAACACGTTTTGATAATGAATCAGACAGTGTTAGTTCAGCAGGAGAATCTTTTGCTGCACCACAATAGAAGATCATTTCGTACATAAAGGCTGAAACACCACAACGAGTCCAAACTTTGAAGCCTCTCTTCGTAGGTTTATTTGGCATGTATTGACGAAAAGATGTTGGTGCTGTCGTACCTTTATAGGGAATCATCTGCTCGTCTATAGAAAGATTTTTTTCGGGTTCGACAATTTGTTTGCATCGGTCATTAAAGTATTTTAATAGTGGTTGAAACTTTTCGATTTTATGTTTCTCGATTGAATTGTCATGGAAATGAAGTATTGACAACAAATAAGTGATTCTATCACGAGTAATAGCGTCAGCAACGATTGATTGTCGAGAAGATGAAGACCAGTAGTCTCTTTTGTTAGGTAAAGGTACAATTGATGCATAAAAGAGAAAACCAAGTAAACAATTGAAATCGCTTTCGGTCATTGGACCCTGCTGTGTTTTATTAGTTTGGTTTCTGTATAAATTCGACTGATCCACTATGTATGAAACTAATTCTGTTGTGAAAAATAATTGGAAAAAATCTATCGATGTTGCGCTTCGGGGTAGTTTCGATTCGAAATCAGGTAATAATTTTAGTTGACCGTTATAAGATGGTAAATCAGGTGTGAACAGTTTTCCTGACCAATTTTCATCTTGCGTAGTATTTGTATTTTCTTCGACATCGGCTAATTGACATGAGTCATTCAATTCATCACTTGCGCCATCATTGTCAACTTCACTGCTATCAGTATAACTGACATCAGTATCACTCATATCAGAATTGAGTGAGTAAAGTATATCATCATCAGAACTATCGCTTCCAATCAGTTTCGACATATTCGAGTAATTTCTCAAATAAGATAAAATGCTAGTCGACTTTTCGATCTTATATATACTAAGTATGGGGGTATTTCAGTTGGAACGTTCCAACACAGCCATTATGTGGACAGTTCCT
>Ga0209914_1002831_pt1 | contig 13432 bp, 15 predicted proteins | sample ThiBiot_500_plan_FD_183949 | JGI IMG/M metagenome (GOLD analysis project Ga0209914, IMG submission 183949) | Wastewater bioreactor microbial communities from Cape Town, South Africa - Thiocy_cont_500_plan (SPAdes) | ecosystem: Engineered > Bioreactor > Thiocyanate-remediating > Anaerobic-Aerobic...
GCGGCGGCGGCCGGAGCCTCCGCAACCTCAGCAACCTCAGCGGCAGCAACCGCAGCAACATCTCCTTCGTCACCCATTGTGAGATCTCCTTACTAGACGAGAGAGAGAGAGAGAGAGAGAGAGAGATCGGCAGCCAGAGCCATCGATCGGAGAGATCAGGTGATTAGTTGGGTATCGAGCTGCGCCAACGAACAGCGATCTAACGAGCTCCCAACCATCATCGCGCACGCCCAGCGAGCCATCGATGCCGGCGCACCGCCGCGATACACGATACACACGAAGGCCGCGCCACGTACATGTCGCTAGCAAAGCAGAAGGGAAAAGGGAGCGAAGGGAGAGCGAGGCGCGTTTTGTGCGTGTGTTTGGTGCACCGTACCCCGAGCAGGAACGGGGCACGCTTCTCTCCTTGCTCTCGCTGTGTCTCTGCCTCCTTCGTCCTGTGTGCTGTGCTTACGTGTCTCTGGGCCTCCTCTCTCTCTGTTGCCTCGCTCCCTCCTCGCGCATACGCCACTCACTCCCGTTGCGTCCAGGCTCTCGGCTCTCGCTTCGCTCTCTTGCCTGCCTGCCTTCCTCCCTTGGCGAACTCGCTCTCTCAAGAACCGAAGGGTTTTCTAGTTGTTTTTGTGTCTCGCTAGCTCGTTCGCTCGTTCGTTACTCCACGACCATGAAAAAGTGCAACAAGTGCGGAAAGACCGTTTATGCCGCTGAGCTGCGTACGGCCGAGGGCTATGACTGGCACCAGGTGTGCTTCAACTTGTGGTTCAAGGAGCGTCAGGCTGCCAAGAAGCAAGAGCTCGACGAAAAGGCGTACGTGTCGCATCGCGCGAGTGTGCGTGTGTGCTGCTTCGTGCCGTCGTCGTTGCACCATCCATCCATGCATGGCGGTGCGCCCATCTCTTACTTGCGTGGTGCGCTCCTTGTGCTGTTTGATAGCTACAACAAGAAGCCCGACGTGTCGCCGAGCTACTACCGTGTCGCTGATGTCGATAGTGGTGCGCCTGCCCGCATGGAGTCGACCATCGGCGGCGTGCGCGACCTCGGCTCCGCTCCTGTGGCCATCGTCGAGACGCCCGTCGTCGCTCCTCCGACTCCCGTCGCTGCTGCCCCTGCCCCCACTACTCCCACGCGTGCGCCCGCCGCTGCCCCTGTTAGTACCACTCCTGCGTACGTGTATTTCTGCTCGCCTTGTCGTCGTCGCCGCAGCTCTGTGTGGACTCCGTACTGACGCTCGCTCAACTGCGCCTCGGCAGCAAGAAGTTCTGTGGCGAGTGCGGCGTTCGCCTCCAACAAGGCTGGAAGTTCTGTGGCGAGTGCGGCACTCCCGTCTGAGCCCTAACTTGTCATTCCTCTTGGTAAACCAACCCTATTTATGCGCTCCACTGTGGCACTGCATTGGCTCAACGACGGCGCTACGACTCAGGCTCTCGCTCTCTCTCGCTCCCGCCCAGCCGTCCTTCGCTGCGATCCACGTCGCTCTTGGCTCACTCACCAGCGCTGACTCTATCTATCTATCGATCTATCTCTCGCTCTTTCTCTCGCACCTAACCATGAACCACAGATGCGGGAACCATATGCCTCCTCCTTCGCTTGTGCTTGCCGCTCAAGCGTGTGGAAGCTTCGTTCCGACCTGCTGTTGCTCATGTACCGCCCCACAACCCCGACGCATCGATTGCTAATATACACTCCTTCCAACATATTCGGCGTTTGAACACTCATGAATGATGGTGATGGCTCCTCCATCAATGTCGCTCGCTCTTGTCCCCCAATGCTCCCAATGCACCTCGGTGCACACCACCAGCGAGGCCCGTTCACAATCAAGCCTACGATGACGACTTCCACCACCTACCGCGGCGCTAACCCTGTGAACTTGTGGCGCGTCTCTCGCCAAGGCATCTATGGCCATATATAAAGAGTGCGTGTTCAGTTTAGTAGTAGAAGCGGAACGAAGATTGAGGAATGAAACCAACGTAGTTGCGGTGGATCTCCCTACACGCGACGCCCGAACGCCGCCGCTGCTCGGTGTCGCCGTAGAGCAACGGGGAGCGACCGAGCGAGCGAACGAACGAGACCAACGGGAGCCGCCGTCGTCGTCGTGGTGGTCGTTCGTCGCGTTGGTTGAAACGCGCCGATGGCCTTAGCGCAGCTGCCAGGTACCCCAAGAGATGTGCAACTGCACTCCCGGGCGATCGGGCAGCGTGACGAACTCGCCTTTGAGGTTCTCCTCGAGCAGCACCTTGAGAAGCATCTCCTGGTTCACGACGTCCTGCGGGAGCGTGTCCTCGAAGCGCAGCGTGCAGTGGAACAGGCCCTGCTCGGCCATGTCGAGCACCGTCTTGCGGATCACCTGCATCGAGGTATCGACCCACTCCTTGGACTTGGCGGTCGCAATCTTGGTCGCTTGCATGCCTGCACGAGAGCCACAACCAGCGAGCCAGCCAGCCAGCGCGCGTGAGTAACGAGCGCGCCGAGAGACCTGTCTCGTGCGAAAGACGTACCAAGCGTAAGACCGACATCGGTGGGCTCTTTGCGGGTAGTAGCCATTACGAGGAGGTCGTTGTGGTTATGAGAGGTGAGGCGAGGCGGATGAACACGGTATAAAGGCTGCTCTTGCGATGGAGCGTGTGTGTTCGGTTGTGTGGTGCGGAGCGAAGGAACGAGCGATCAACCAACAGAGAGCGCGAGTGCCGCGTCAGCGCCACATAACCGAGACCGGGAAAATGGCAATGTCCTCGACGGACTTCGCCATTTCCCGCTTTCCCGCCAAAACGCTCCTGCAACGGGCAGCGAATGTCTCGCTCGCTCCCAACAGCACCTGCAACGGTATCTCGCGTCTGTCGTCGCTCGAACGTGGAGCTTGCTTGTCGCTCGCCCGCCGCCGTTTGCATCAATCAGCCACCCACCCACCCACGCCTTTCTCCTCCTCCTTCTCTTTGTTTGTGTCATCGAAATGGACAATCTTGCGAGTCACGCGAGTGTGTCGTCGCGAGAGGAACAGCTGCGTCAGTTCTTGCAGGCCAAGTACGGCCGTTCGGGCAAGCCCCACACCGTCACGCAGCAGCGCATGTACGTCGCTATCGCTATCGCCATCGCTATCGCCATCTCCATTGTCTTGTTGTGATGTGCTGACTTGTTCGTCGTGACCTCCAGTGCCATGGTCAACAAGACCCCAGCCGCACCCTCGACGCCTGGCGTTCTGGGCTCGAAGAAGCAACGCGAAGCCGAGCGCGCTCTCAAGGCGCTCCAGTCGCAGCAACAACAATCGACCCCCGGTCCCAGGGGCGTCGCCGATGCCTCGACGTGCCCGCGCCTCACTGGACCCGGCCGTCTCAGTGCCGTGCCCGCCACGCCCGAGTCGTCGCGCAACGCTCGCCACCACACGCCTGCCACCATCCGCGACCGCCTCAATCTCTTGAGCACCGCCACCGACAACAAGAAGACGACCGCATCTGGCACCACGCCCATGTCCTCCAGGCTCGCTGCCTCCATCACTGGCACGCCTGCATCGACCTCGGTGTCGGCGGCGTTCGCGCGTCGCCTCGAGTTCGATCGCACGCTCATCGCTGCTTCGGCGTCCGCCAACGACTCCTTCACGCCCAAGCTGCCGCCGCCGTCTAAGCGCACTGCGCCTCCGCCTTCTGCTACCGACGACGATGCGGCCTTCCTCTCGGCGCCGATCTTTGTTCCCTCCAACACTCCGCAGCGCCGCAACTATCTCTCGGCCGCTACGCCGCTGCGACAGCACCTCGGATCGCGTGCCAAGGGCACCAAGGCCGACGTTCCCGAACCGCTGCCCGAGATGCCGCAACAGGCTCGCAACTTGTTGGATACCACCAAGCAAGCGATGGATGTACGTCGAGGCATCAACTTGGCTCTGCCGTGATGCGAGACTTACCCTAGAACGCGGTGACCACAACGCAACAGAACGAGGAACTGACTCGTGCCACTGAGAATATGGCGCTCATCACGGATCTCTTCTGCGGCATGGCATTCGGTACGAGAGAGAGAGTGAACGTGGTACCTTGCCATGCAGCCATTCTGACAAAGTCCGCCGGCCTTCCAACAGATATTCGCAAGTTCGCCGAGTTTTGGGTTCTCAAGGCCCGATTGCGTGAACTCTCTAATGACCTCGTTGGAGCTGTCGAGATCTTCGAGCAAGGTCTGCTTGCTGCTGCTCAGGTACTTGCTTGCCGCGTTGTACCTGCTCCTGTCTCGCCATCGCTAACGAGCGCCCGATGGATGCCGAATCCACAGCCGTCTGCGGACATGCATCGTGCGTTGCGCGAGTTCGTACTCCGTTGCGCCGCTGCCAAGTCGGCTGCGATCGAGGCACAATCCCAGTTCGACCAAGCCAAGTTCAATTCGATGGTCGCTGCGCTCAACTCAATCAAGATCTCCGACACCACGGCTGCCATCGGCGGAGGAGCGGTCAAGCCCTCCGAGCCTACCGCACCGCGCAAGGCTCAAGATGTTGCCTCCTTGGCCGTCAACGAGAACGGCCAAGTCGAGCCCGAGGAAATCACTTGGGTCGATGCCGAGACTCAATTGAATGCCGAGCAAGAGGCCGACGCGGCGCCGATCACGCCCACCGGCCGACGCATGCAGAGTCTGCAGCGAGCGCTATCAATGTGCGCCTCGCCGCGTCGCTACTCGTCGCCTTTGCGAGTGATGCGCTTCGAGCAGCCGAATGCAGCAGCCCCCTCCGACGCCCAGGAGGAACCGCAGCCCTCGCTCGAATCTGCCTGCGAAGCCGACGCGCCCGAGGAGCCGTGTGACAGCGCCACGGTCGTGAGTGCCGAGGAAATCGACAAGCTTGTCAGCGACGTTGCATTGCAGGACGAAGCTGCTGTCGCAGAGGCCATTAGTGCCATCGACGAGCCGATGGTGCTCGACCAGTGTGGCTCCAATACTGATTCAACCACCGAGCATCCCGAGCATCCCGAGCCCGAGCACAAGCACGAGCACGAGCACGAGCACGAGCACAGTGTAGCTCGCTCCACCAAGCGACCCAAGGTCATCAACGAGCTCAAGGGAACCGACAAGGCTCCGACCACTCTCTCATCCGTGGTGCTGCTGACGCCGATTCGCGTGGCTCCGCGAGAGCAAGAGGCCATCGGTAACACCGTGGCGCTGACGCCCGTGCGTCGCTCGACGCGCATCACCAAGGACATTGCCAACGGCGAGTCGGACGACGTGCGGGGTGCGCCGCTCGGCAGCTTGTTGTTCTCGACCGGATTCGCCTACACGCCCAACGTGCACTTGCGTGAGGCAGCGCAGTCGATCTCCAAGACCTCGTTCCTGATGAGCGCAAAGAGGCATACCGCCGCTGTGGCTCATCAGGAGCCCAAGCCAGCCGCGGTCGAAAGCCAATTCAGCCAAGCTGAGGTTGTTGCTGATTCGCAACCGGAATCGGCCTCCGTCACGATGACGCCGGCACGAGCTACGAAGCGTGCCAATCTCAAGGTATGTCAGCAGAGTCGACTCTAACACGCCTGCATGCACATCGCTCACATACATCTCTCTCCAACGCATTGTTCGCATTTTCTCTAGGCTGCCGAGAGTGCCTTGGTGACTCCCGTTCGTCGATCGACGCGAATTGCCAAGGGCTCGGACCAGTAGATGGAGGGAGTGAAGCAAGCGTTGTATAAGATGCATCGCGAGGCCAGAACGAACACCATCAAGGCAACCGTGGAGTTGCCAGATCGATAGATAGACAGATAAAGGACTGTGAATGTGTTTGATTGCATCAACGTATCGACAGCAAGCATCAGCGAGTTAGAGTCAAGGTGAGCCACAGATTCGGTTGTGAACGCAACCTTTTACGGATCTAAATGGTACACACCACAAACATCATGGTAATGGTATACTTATCTAGCTATACACTGTGGTTCTCGCTCGCTCTCACACTCACTCACGCAATACGGCCTTCAGCAAACCACCGCCACTCTATCCACACTTGCACGGGTTCTACAAGAATACGCGCCGAAGATCAGTGGGAGACGTGACGGTCTGACACTGCGGGCACAAGCGTTTGGCGCCGAGAGTCTCGAGCCAGCACTGCTCGCAGTGCACATGCCAACAAGCAATCGACACCAGCGGCTTGTCGTAGTGTTGCAAACAGATCAGGCACTTGGGTGTGTTGCGTATCAGCTCCTCCTAGCGACACAATCCACGATCAACCACCGATTCGAAGCAGACGGGGGTTGCGTGCGCGCGACTTGCAGCCGTACTTGCGTGCGAATCTTTGCTTTCAGTGCCTCGATGAGTAGATGCTTGCCTTGTTGTTGCTGTTGTTCGGAAGCTCGTAAGGAAGCAACAGCGCCACCATTTGCGGTGGAATGTATCATGTCTTGTTGAGCTGACAACGAATCTGTCGTTGTTGACACTGCCAAGGCTGAGGTCGTTGCAGTGGGAGGTGCACTCGATGATGTCGTTGATGATGATGAGGATGTTGTCGTTGACGTTGATGTCGAAGGAATGATGAGTGTAGCAGGCTCGTCGACCGAGTCGATGTTGACGACGACTTCGTCTTCATCGTGCCGTATGAGATGATCGATCGTGTACTGCGCGGCGCCAAAAGTCGAGGTCTCGTCGTCATCGATATCGAGCTCATCATCGACGTCCTCCTGCTCGATTTGTGACTTGGACAGCTGCATGACCGACGAGTAGGAGCCGCCCTCGAGTAGCGAGCAGGTTCGGATTCGTTCGATGCCACCGATCGTGTACACTTCGTAGCTTTGCTCGTCTTCGTTGTCGTTCTCGTCGCTGGAAGAAGCCGCCGATGAGACGGCGGTGGAGGCTACTGCTGTTGCTGCTGCTGTTGCTGCCGGTGCTCCACCACTCGGTGTGGAGCTGAGTGAAGTGGTCATGGCAGGAGGTCGTTCGCTCGGGCCATTGAGGAGACATTGGTCGATGTGGAGGTTAATGTCCTCGAGCGAACCGAAGAGTATCTCGCCGCACATGAAGCAGACCTCGTGCGGCTCGGGTTCTGGTATGGCTGGAGATGGAGATGGAGGTGCTTCGCCGTCGGAGGCTGAGGCGGCAGTGGCGAGGCGCTTTCTCTTGGAGCGGTTGCTGCGGATGGTCTTGACGATCTGCTCGAGTCATGTACGCAGGCATGCACGAATGAGGCCAACAAGCACTCGATGCATCACAAGAAATGCAATGGTACATGGCGCCTTGATTGGTTCGGTGCGAGCGCGGTACCTTGGTGGCCTTCTTGACAGCGCCGAATCGGTCGCCATTCTGCTCGGCCGAGCGCTTGTACGTGCGCGTGATCTGGTGCACACGCTCGCGAGCATGCATGGCCGAGGTGCGTCTCTCGCGCCCATGCACGCTCGGGTCTCCGGTGTGTGGTAGTAACGACAGCGAGCCATGTGGCACGATTTCATCGAGGCGCGCGAGCTCCTTCTGGTAGTGAGCCTCGAACTCGAGAGCAGAGACGCTGGCGCCGCAGATGGGGCAGAGCTCTGCATCGCGCAACGAGGCGCTCACGTGAGCGACATCGCCACCGCCATCGCCATCGTCGTCATGAGAGACTAGCGAGCACATACGTGAGGGATCGGTAGAGTCAGGGACGGTACGGCGTCCCCGTCTGGTTGCCATCATAGCATGCTGCGGGAGAGGAGGGCGAGGCGCACGTAGACGAATGGGCGGGAGCGAAGCAAAAAGACTGATGCTTCTTTGCTTGCGCTCTCGTTGTGGTTTGGTTGGTGGTGGTTGCGCAACCGTGCGAGCGAGAGATGCAATGAGATATGTGCATGCGACGTGCGACAGCTAGACGGGTTGATTTGTCGTTGCAGTGAATGTTCAATTATATTGTGCTCACACATGACTTAGTTTCCAACGCGACCGAGGACCTTGTTGACCTCAGCCAGACGCGGCTGGGCGGCGGCGAGGAGCTTGGCGCGAGCGGCGTTGGCAGCCTTCTTCTTTTGGTAGAAGGCCTCAGCGCGCACCAGGCGCTGCTTCTCGAGCTTCTCGACGACGGCCGAGTGCTTCCAGCCCATCTCAGACGAGAGGCGACCGAGGCGCATGTAGTTGCGGTCCGGTCGGAGGCGGAGGACGCGGAGGGCGTCGGGGATGACGACCTTCTTGACCTTGTCGTACGGCTGGGGAACACCCTCGAGGGCCTTGAAGTGCGCAAGGGCAGCAGCGCCGCGCGGGGTCTTGTGCGGGAGCATGCCGCGGATGGTGCGCCACAAGATGCGAGCAGGGGCGCGGAAGTGGTACGGGCCCTTGGACGGGTTTGTGAGGTGGCGCTTGCGCAGGAACTCTCGGAACTTGACTGTGGAGGCCGAACGAGGAAGAGAGAGAGAGAGATAGCAGTCGAGTAAGTGATCTCGTGCTCGAGTGAGGAGGAAGGAGATATGCGAGATGGGCGAATCGCTATCGAGATGCGCTGAGAAATACGTACGCTTGTTGCGGTAGAACGAGCCCGAGACGTTGATCTCCTCACAACGGACAGCAACCTACGAGCGACGAGCATAAAGAGAATGAGTGCGCGAGATACGAGATACGAGAGAGAGAGAGAGAGAGAGAGAGAGAGATCGCAAGAGTGAGGTAGGGTAGGCAAGCGTAGAGCTACGTCGATACGTACGATCTTTTGGCCGGACAACAGCTCCTTGGCGATGATGGACGCCAGGCGGCCCAGAAGGTGACCGCGGCAGTCGATCACAATACGCTGTGTGTATGGACGAGCGAGCGAACGAAGAGAGCACAACAGCAGCAGCAGCGATCAGTATCCACGAACTCGAGCTCACCATCGCGCCTCAAGATCTCAACCCAAGCGCGCACATCCAACAATGCTGGCATCTACGCTGCGCTGCTGCCACACTCGAGAGCTCACAGACACAACGGCGCAGCAGATCCACGCGGTACGCGCAACGCTAAAGACCACCACTACCACGGCCAGCACGAGCAATATCTCAACGAAACAGCCACGACAAGTGCGGCCATCGCGGCACCAGAACAAACACCAACCACCAACACACATCAGAGCAGCGAACGCGAGAAGGCGCATGGCTATCTCGCACTCGCGGTCGTCGTGTTGGTGGTATTGGGAGGTATCGCTCGTGCTCTGAGCACCACAAGGCCACAGCTCGCTCGCTCGCTCGTAAACGCCGCCCAAAAAATCGCCCGCCCACCCACATATCTCAAACGACCTCGACGAGCTCGACACCACCGCCCTCGCCCCCTCGAGCAGCGTAGCATCGTGCGGGCGGGCGTGCGGAGCGCGGCACCTACCTTCTCGAACGTCATCGTGGCACAGCGTGTGAAGGAGAGGGGAAAGAGGATCGAGCACAGCGCGACAGGCGCCCAAAAACCTGCGCCGCGCGTTGGGTCGAAAAGTCCACGCCTCGCTTGCCCTCCAAATGCTACCATCTCGTGTAGCAAACGCAACCCACGAGCTTATGGGGCACATGCCCCATCGTACCCCTGTTTCCCTCCCTTTCGCTTCTTCTCTCCTGCGCCTCTGCTCACGCACAATCGCTCGCTCGCTCGCGCTCTCGTTCGCTCACTCGATCGTGCGAGATTCGATCGAGCGTGAGGGTGTGCAGATCGACACACTGGAGAGTAGATTCGTTGGGGGTGTTTCGATTTTTTTGGTGCGGTATTAGTATGTCTTCGTCGCAAACTACACGGAAGCGGAGACGAGTCGCGAGCAACAGTGCCTGTGGTAACGAGACGAAGCGACCGCGCATCAAGCTCGAGAACAGTGCTTGCAACAACAACAACGCGCCCGATATCTCTTTCGACCATCAACGAGGAGATGGAGATGGCCGTGATTGTCTCACGAACCAGGAGCCTGAAGAGCCATTCGATCCCGATGCTGAATTGTTCGGCGCCGATGACGACCACGACCACGCTGCCGCCAATACCACGCTACCGCCAGCCGCTAGCGCCGAGCTCGAGTGCATGACGCTCGCCTCGCGTGTACTCCTCGCGCCGACCATCAAGAAGGAGCCTGGAGGCCATTATGCGCCGTTCCAAGTCCATCCGCCGCCTCGATCTCGTGCTCGTCGGTCCTTCCACCACGACAGCGACCCATCGGCGTCGCAGTCGTCATCCCAGGCCTCTTCTTCTTCTTCTCAGCAGCGGCGCCGACAAGCACCACCAACACCATCGCCCGAGCGAGAGATCGAGATCGACGGACGAGAATGCACCTTGATCGAGGCGGCCGATCGTTCCACTACTCCCAATCCTGGTACTCTCTCGGCCGGCGCCGGCGCCGAAATCGTTGTCGACCCGCTGGTCGGCATTCCGCTCGTGGACGCCGACGACTCAGTGCGCGTCGTGGCTCACACCGAACTCGAGGAGAACAACCCCTACTACCTCGTGAACTTTGAGCTGATGCTGCAGTGCGTCATGCAGCGCCATGCGGCGTCGCTCTTGTCGCAAGCCGAACGGGACGCCGTGGCGAGCTTCATGGCGCTGCCGCCCAAGTGCCGGCTGCTGTTCACGCGCCTGTTCCCGCGCAAGCGCCGCTGGTTCTCGGTCGAGTCGCTCGCCTCGCAGTACTCGGAGCTCGGCTCCACGTCGGCCGACGCCGTGCAGCACTTGATCGACACCGAGTTCGCCATTCGAGCCAAGCACCATGTACTCGACCCGCTGTTCAACCAGGAGGAGGCCGAGTTCGAGTTCTGCCGATTGCGCCGAGACTCCTCGAGCCAGCTCATCATCAGCAACGACGGCGATGACAGTCGCTCGAGTACGAGCTCCATTCTCTCGCCCGACACATCAGACGACCTCGAAGACTCGCAGCGAACTGAACCCGAGCAATACGAGGCGCATTCGCTTGCGGTAGACGGCGCTTGCGGCGGCTCTGCGAGTGAGCTTGCTCGCCGACAACGAGCGCTACTCGTGCGCGAGATGCTCCAGGACCTCGTCAGCACCGACAAGCTACGCAAGCTGGTCCAAACGGCGTCACTCTCTTCTCCACCGTCGTCGATACCACGAGCCTCGTCGGCGCCATCGGTCGCCAAGGCCTCGCCGTCGTCTCCATCGTTGGCGCGCCTCTCGGTCTTGCCCAAGAGTAAGTCCGAGAACGCGGTCAGCGTCGGTGGCGCCAAGCGCCGCTCTCTGGGCAAGGGCGACATGATACACTTGATCTCTTCCAACCTCCACACGAGCTCCCGCAAGTTGCGTCAGCCGACGCTGGACTTCTTCACCTCGAGCCCACGCACGCCTCACCGCGCGCCAACCGGCTTGCAGCCTACGTCGCGTTCGTTCGTCGCATCGCAACAGCCGATCGACCTCGAGGCCGACGAGCTGCAATCGTCGCCCTTGTGTCGGTCCCCGACCCCTATTCTCGCGACGAGCGCCGCTGTTGCCTCCAGCAGCCCTCGGCCCAAGTTCTTGGTCTCGCGCCTCATTGAGCGCGAGTGCGACGGCGACAGCATCCGGCTGCACCCGGCCAAGGTCGCACTCTTTCAACGCCTGCAGAGGCTCTTCTTTTTGAGTGCAACTACGGTATGAGCCAGCGCATCTCGCATCTGGCACCTCGCACCGCGCACTGCACCTTGCGCATTTACGTGCGTTGTTGCATCGCTACTCACGCAACATCACTTGCTGTGCCCAATAGGACCAACGAGCAATGACGCTCTACGACATGCGTGTATTGCGCTATCCTCAGTACGTCGTCTCGAGCAGCCAGACCAGCGTCTGGGCCTCAAGGCAGGAGTGGATTCGGTACGAATGGGCGACGCAGCTCGAGATCTCGGCCGACGAGGCGCTCGAAGCCAACCCGCACGGAGTGCCGAGCGCATTGCTGCTCGAGCTGCCGTCGCACTCGCGGCCGGCCTTCTCGTGGGACACCGACATTTGCTACCAACACCTCGGCTGTACCTCGACGTGCGTCATGTGCTTGCTTCGTATCGGGGCCTATCGTCTGTTGCACCTCGTGTGCGCGGCACACGCGTCGGCCGACGACGAGCACGTTCGAGACCCGTTCACCACGTTGCAAAAGACGTGGAACAAGGCTCTCCGAGCACACGTGCTGCAGGCCATCGAGTCGCTCTGCACCTCGCCGATGCCGCTATTCCCAAAGATCCCCGAGCGATTCCCACGCCAAGAGCGTACGCTCGTGACCTCGACCACCAATGTAGCCTCAATACTCTCGACCGATGATGATGCCGCCGCCGCCACGAAGGTCAAAATCGAGCACAGCGCCTCGCCGAGTGCCACCACTTCGAGTGAAGGCGATCGCGATGCCGAACTCAGTACACGCGACAATTCGTTTGCCAGACGCTTTCAAGAGGGCTGGGTTCTCGTAAGAACCGTGACGCATCTCGTGCGAGTCGTCGAGAAGCGAAAGAAGTGCGTCGTTCGCAGTGTGTGACTCGTGTGTGTACCCTGCGTGCGTTAACATCTCTCGCGTAAACTCTTGTGTAGCTACTCGGCGAGCATCGCCATCTACCGCTTGCTATTGAGTTCTAACTATTGCTTCTCGAGACGCGGGGATTGGTGGAATCGCTTGGCTCTCGATCTGGTACACGCAGATAGAAAGGTACTGTGAGCCGCTGCTCATTTGCATCGGTGTCGTGCACCTCCGTGACGCTGCCGATGCTTTGCAGAAAGACGCACTGTTGATCGCAGAGGCGGGTCTGCGCGATCCCTGGGTACGAACCGGCTCTCGAAAGGCGCTACTGTCCCGTGTCGAGGCATTGTGCAAGCCGCCGTTGCGCTGGATCAAGGTATACAGTCTATTCAGGCAGTCGCGCTTGCTTGTGAGCCAGGACACTTGCTCAATCATCGTGTAGCCTGCATATCTCGAACAGGAACCCAAGCTACTCGCGGCACCGGTGATCTCGTTCAAGGGCAAGCTTCTCACGTCCGAGACCGGCCGCAAGAGTGTGTTCGTTGGCTTGGACGGCTTGCCGACGTCGGTAGAGGTATGTGAGCCACCCAACGTTCGGTTCAAGGCCGATTCATTCTCTCTCTCTCTCTCTCTCTCTCTCTCTCTCTCACTCTCGGCTCGGCCATGCTGTGCGCGTGTAGCATTTGGCTCTACAATGTTATGCGTCGTTGGAATGTGGCGATGGCTCCAAGTGGTGCGGCCTACATTGTGAAGGCGGTGTCTTTACGACACTGTTTGCACTGCTGATGTGGGACGTACTATTCGCGCCAATCGAACACGTGTTCCAGACCAAGTTTCAACGTACGTGGGAGTAGTGCTACATAGAAGCGCGCGCTCTCGCTCGCGCTCTCTCGGCGACGGCGGCCGGCAAACTGACACGGAGACGCACATATGCAGGCGCGCCGCTCGATATGATGACCGATTCATTCTATCAAAGTCGCAAGGACCTGATCGAGAGCCGCTTGGCTCAAATCAGCGCTTGGTCGTTTCAAGAACTCTCGTTTGCCGTGATCTCCACTTGGAATGAGCACTACAACGAAGCATGCATTGGTGTAGCATGGCAGCGATACAGCGTGT
>Ga0209914_1002835_pt1 | contig 13414 bp, 16 predicted proteins | sample ThiBiot_500_plan_FD_183949 | JGI IMG/M metagenome (GOLD analysis project Ga0209914, IMG submission 183949) | Wastewater bioreactor microbial communities from Cape Town, South Africa - Thiocy_cont_500_plan (SPAdes) | ecosystem: Engineered > Bioreactor > Thiocyanate-remediating > Anaerobic-Aerobic...
AAAACATAGTGAAATATGTGCTCCTTTGAAAATTTTCTCCTTGTGGTACTTCTTACTAAGCCAGACAAACTCATAATATTTTGGCACTTTGTCAGCATAGAAAATATACATTTTCTTAGAATAGAAAGATCAATTTGTAAATTAGGGTCTACAACACAGTTGAAGTAGAAACAGAGATTAACATAAAATATTGGCACATATCTTTCCCTCACTGTCATCTCTCAAACATCCTTCCTCATATTCCCCCTCCATGATCTCTTCAACACCACCGTCGTTTCCCTCTTCTCTACAGTCTCTCCAACATCACCGTCGTGTCCCTCCCCTCTATGATCTCTGAACCAACCTTCCTCGCCTTTACTTCATCATCACTATCGAAATCTCTAGGGTTAACTTTTTGAAGTACACATAACGATCGGATTTCAATCCGATGTTTCCGCATTTATTTCATTTATCATTCTACGGATCTTTTTCAGTGTATGTTAACCCATTTTCGCTTCTTAGTTTTATTTTCTATTTCTAGTTCGAAAAAGATGTCATACGTATTTCAAAAAGAAAATTTATTCAGAAATGTACCGATTAAACGGGTTAAGCGATTCTAACTACATAATGAGTAAATATCGTTAATGTTTTATTCATAGTCTGTTGTCTTATGTTCATTGAACATTTGCAACAATTTTTTTCAATTCATGATTCGCTTCATCAAATGTTTCAGTTGCATCTCGAATACCTCTCTGAAATTGAGTGATAAGTGATTTCATGTCAGCCGCTTCGGTCGTTAATTCTTCAATCATTAACATTTCCAATGCGCTCCTTGCTGCCTAAAAGAGAAATATATTATTTTATATAGTTAATGACATTATTGCGCTTCGATGTAATTATTTTCATGCAATGCAAAGTATATTATGTGACAAGCTATCTGGAGTATATAGATGATATGTGATTCTCTTATTTTGTCCTTATATCTTTCTCATCCGGTACATCTGTCTGTTCTCTTCTCCTCTGATATTGCCTATCTCTCAAGAACTAGTATATAAATGTATACATTTTATGGAATCTATGCGATTTGTGATAGAAAGAAATGTAATAAAGAAAAATAACATAGGGCTGAAACAACTCTTTCATCTAAAATCGTCACGTATTAGAGAAGTTCATGATCCAAAAGTTTCAAAATCACGTACAGTAGTGATTCCACCTATTATTGGAAATAAAATACATGTACTTAAGATTTAGTGTGATAGAAAAGTAGAATGAGCTTTTATCTACGATTAATAAAGAAATCAGACAAAAAATTTTCGACTGCTAGGAATAGAACAGCACCTAGTATTTTGTTATTATTGTGATTAGTATTAAAAACACTCGCTTATGATGTCGTCACAAATAGTGAACACTACTATGTGGTGCATCATCATAGAAAACTCTCGTTTGATCATCTAGAAATATGCTCTTAAACTTTTTCTGATTTATCTTGCTTATACTAAGTCATGACTGAGGCTATAAAAGTTAGAGTCATTGTCCTACCAACTAGAGATTCCTGTTACTTCAGTGTTCACTTCTCTAAGAAGCAATTTGGAAGCGCGAGCTTTTTTTACTATAATTATAGAACACTGAATATTGTCGTATACACACGTTTTTAGATAGTTCCGTGAAGGAATTCGAATTTATCATAAAGCAATGTTTTCTATCTTGTACTTTTTATATAATATCTTCTGATAAATTCGATGGCGAGTGCTAAAAATGATGAACTTTTTCAAATTCAATGTTTTTATGAACTTTTTTCAAAACTGTCAACTGTTCTTCGTACCGAAAATATAAAATAAAGAAACATGGAACTACGAAAAAGTTCGGATCACTTTTACAGAACCATTCGAAATTGAAGTCACTCGAATATCTTGAAACATTTTCTTATGAGTAACTGTGAATAAAATTACGTATGAAAGCTCAGTATCATACTTACATTAGCATTACCAGTAAGCGCGACATCAAATGCACAAGCACCAGTAACCATACTAATAGTACTATTGTAATTAATGTCACGTTGGGAAGCAATACGCGATAATTTATTTAAGTAATTTTTTATATAATCATCGCAGATTTGTTTTGCTTTATTCATAGGCATTTTGAATGATGGTTGTGAAAATAGCGAGCGAGCGCTTGATGTACATGTATCTTTTGTGCATAAACCAGTTGAATTCTGATTAGCCGGTTTCCATATTTGGACATTGAAATGGGATGGAGATATACTCGACTAAATATTAGACCAAAGAAATAAGATTTTACAGATCTAGCAAAATTTGCTAAGCTATGCAAATATATAAATACGACGAAATCTTGCAATAATAATTTCTAAGATCTATATGCAGTGGAACGAATTAACACGTCATGCTAGGGTTGTTTTTCTTGGAATCTCATATAACTGAATAAGGACTGCTTAAGTATATCAATCAAAATATATATAATTAGAAGAAATGCAAAGAATACAGAAACTACAATTGAGCCAAAAAATTGACCTCATGATAAGATGTTTAAATAAAATCAATAACTCACTTTATATAAATTACTTAGGCAAACGTATATTATTAGTACATCCTGCAAATGCCATACTAAAAGAACTTGTGAAAAGAGAAAAAAATACTTGAAAGGTTTACTGAAAAGTAACTTAATGGCATCATATGAAAAAATAACAAAAACTTAACATGACAGCAACAAATAGTATTACTCAGATTTATACGTATATAGAAGCAACGTTTGATATAATAAAAACTGATTTTACCCTCTCCCTCAAAGTTCAAAACTGCATATCTTACGTCACGAACTATGACAGCGTTAAGTTCCGCTTTTGGATAAACTATACTGGTAGTATGAATTGATGTCGATGTGCCAAGATCGGAGACCAATATACCTAAATAACTGCTGAATTTGAATTTTAGTCGTTTAATTTTCATACCATTTTGTGTGCAAATTTCTGATGTTGATTTTTTAGAAGTTCCACTCAACTGAAGATTACAGATAGAATTCATCGTGACTCCATCACGGAAATCAATGGTGAGCTATAGTCATAAATTTAAAAAATGGAGTAAATTATTATAAACAACGTTTTGAGAAGAACCTTAGTTGCATAACCTAACGAAACCTCCATGAAGAATTGAATCCATGCGTTGTTCATCACAAGATGCCGACCCGCATTTGTGCACGGTGATACACTTGGTGGTGCACTTTTTGTCCAAGTTTGTATATGAGGTTCACCCCATACTCGGCAAGACACAATATCGGTAGTTTGAATTGCTTAAAAAGATGACTAGTTCTTTATAAACATGTACAATAAAATAATTACCGAATACTATTTGAAATATTCCCAGTATCATAGTAAAACAAAACAGCGAACATGTTGCCATATTGAATATATTTTAATTCAAAATATTATTTTCTAACAGCTGATTTGGCGGCTATTTATATCATCAACGAGATATTTGATATGCATCGATGTTGACTGAGTTTTAATTATCCAAATATTTTAATATCAATTTTCAAGCATAAAATTTCAGTAAAACAATACTATTTGCAAAAATAAGTCTAATAGGCTTGAGACGTTTAGTTTTCATTTTGTCTCTCAATCTGCCAGAGTTCACAATAAATTGTTTTGAGTGAATAGTAGCTGTACAGGTCGATAAGTCTAATATATTCGACACCTAATAGTTAGTTAATTAGTTGTTTAATGAAGACATGGATTATAAAAAAAGTATAATAATTATATTCTATGAAACGATAAAGTCGCACAAAGATGTTTAGATAAGCCCACATCCTTTTACTACGCAAGCAGATGTGGATGCGATAGATGTAAAAAAATTCTGAAAACATTGACATAATAAGCTATGCATTCTGCGAAGCATGATATATATGTTGTTTTTTCTGATTATCACGATAGATTAAGATAAATTACACGCATGATATTTTGAAAATGTTGATACAGAGATCAATTTGAAAACTTTAGCAAATATGAGATAACTATATTTTTGTTGTTAGAATATCAAATATATATTTGTTTTAAATTGCGCATTTAGAGCATCAACATATTAGTAATAGCGGTCGCTACATATCTGGCTTTATAAGTTGACATTGAAATTATTAGATTTTAAATATTTGCAGTGGCTTAAGATTACCTCTAGGCGGTAGACAGTATCGATATAAATACAGATGATTGTGCTACATATTTTAGCTACACAACATTTTAATAACTATCATTTATATGCATCAATTGATAATTATTCTTTTTGCATTAATTAATGTGGAGAGATTTGCAACATCTGATCTTCGCCGAACCGTGTTATTTGCTAAACCATCACACATAGATGATTTTAAAGTTAAAGCCTATCAAGGTGAACAACAAGTACCATTTAGTAGTTCTGATTTGAGTTATTCATCCGTGGTGCATAAAGATACTGATCATTCATTGGAAGACAGTGCTGTGGTAGAACAACAATTGTCATCTCGTGATGATAAGGAATCAGCAGGCGAAGTTGTGTTCAATACTCATCATTTTACTCAATTTCTATACGGTGACGACCAAGTATATATTTACAGTCCACAAAAGAATGCTGATAACATTCTAGAACCTCAGAAATGGGCATTTTATTATATACCCGTATTACAACCAGTTAAAGTACAATCCGATTCTCACTGGGTTTGGGTACACAAAAACGAAGTGCGTGTTCGATTGGCTCTCGGAACTACAGATGTAGAAAAAGCTGCAAGAAAGGCAATCTCTGATCAATACGACAATGAAACGGTTAATCAATATTCGAAACAGTGGGTTATAGCTCCATTGATGATGGATTCTCTTTCGGCTTATATCGTAACTGTCAGTTCCAGCTTAGTTCAAGGAGTTGCACCTTTCCATGTCGATAATCCAATTTCAAATACTATGATATTTCGTTTTGCATGTGAGACAAATGAAACTGCTCAAAGTATCGCGCACAGTCTTCTTGAAGGAGACTTTGATATAGAAGTTTCATTTTATTTTGCCGGTATGCATACTGTCAAAACAAATATGATTACCATCACCGCAACACAGCTTCAGTCTGTTCTTAGTAAAACAGTAGCTGATGGTGGAGGAACAAACGCAACTTATATTCATCGTGACCAGGCATCGTCTTTCATTACCAGATATATGGCTAATGTGAAAAAAATGATTTATATAGAAGATTCATCAGCAAATTTAACACTATTAACTAATGGTTTAGAAGAACAGTTCACAGCACTATTTCAGGAAGGTAAAAATCGTTCTTCATATTTGTTTTATAATTCTAATTTATCTCAGGCATCGAAAATTCGAAAGAAATTCAAATTCAGGCTGACGTATTCGGCCAAGTATGGCAATCAACGGATCTAAATCCTGATAGAATAACAAGTGAAATGAGTAAAATGTTTACATTCAATCAGAGTGAAACAAACAAACATAATGATGGAATGAGTTATTATAATGTTAATCAGCGTAAAGATTCGTCATTGTCAGTTCATACAGCAGTGGATGTACGTGTGAAAACATTATTTGTCAAGGTGGATACCAATGTCAAGGTTGACGTTAACAAGAGAGAAAGTGAAGAATATGAACAAACTAGCCATAATACAGTTTCTGAAACTGATATAAAGAAGGCTGCATCACAAGCGTCGATTGAAGGTGCTTGGGAAGGTGAAAAGTTTGTACCAAAATCTTTTAAAGTATTCAAACTCACCGATGCAGTCAATCATTTACAAGTGGCCCTTATATCCAAACAGCTCTCTGCAGAGAAAGCTAACGGTGCTGTTATTCGAAAAGTGGGAGCTTTGACTTCATCAACTGGTACCATGAATATTCTTACTGGTGAAATAAGACTGTATGCAGGTATATCACGTCCTTCATATCCATGGCTTGTGTGTGATGGTTCGATTGTCGCTCGTTCCGATTATCCTCGTTTATTTTCAGTTATTGGTACAACATATGGTGAAGGCAACGACTCAGCCACTTTTCGATTACCAGATCTGCGTGGTCGTGTTCCCATCGGAGTAGATAATGAGCAGCTGCGTATGACAAATGCAACAGAGATAGGTTCCGAAGGAGGCAATTCAAGTCACACATTAATTATTGAAGAATTACCAGAACATAATCATGATTATGGTACTCTAAAAAATTCCAACGATGGTGTGCATACACATGGTATTCACGATCCCGGCCATAATCATGGAGGGCAAACTAGCTCGTTTTATGTCTCATCAACTTCAGCGAACTATTATGGAACATATCAGTACCAAAGTTCTGGTTACAGACAAGCAGATACACGTTCAATCTCAACAGATTACACTCGTATTTCGCTTACAGCAAACGGTAATCATACACATCATATAAGTGGTAGCACGGGTGCAGTAGGTCAAAATCAACCGTTTAAAATTGTTCAACCGTTTCAAGCATTCCAGTACATTATCTATGCTGGTGAATAATTTTGTGTATTTTATTCTATTAACAATTTCGTATTCATGAAATATATCTTTCTTTTGCTTCTGCTTCATGTTCTTAATTCAAATATTTTCACCCATCATAAATCATTTTCATAAATTAAGGATCAAACCTGGAGAGTATGCAGCCACTCTATTTATTTTATCTTATATAACGATAATAGTGTGTTTGCAAAAGAGAAGACAAACTCGAAGTGGTAGTAAAAACATCTTAGTAACCCTTATCTAATTGAAACGATACAAAAATTATATTTTGTTTGTTTTTTCTCCAACTTATATCGGGGATGATAATTTCTTTTTCATAAATTTCGATGGAAGGTCCAAATGATTTTTTTGTTTTAATGATGCATATTTATTCACTATCTTGAGCAATGAATTTTGTGATCGCATAAAATGGAATTATACAGAGTGGCCCAAAAGTCACGATACCAAAATAAAAATTGAATATCTTCCTTATCGCTAGACCAAAGAAGCTGACTTTTTTACCAATAATAGAGGTACATATAAGCTTCATACCCATAAGAGTGTCAAATTTGGAGTATGTGGATGTGCTCTTGGTACTCATTCATATTCATCTGGTATCAGTGATGGGAACGGTTCGGTTTTAACCGAGTCGAATTCGGTTCGATTCGGTTCGGTTCGGTTCGGTTTGCACATTTTGAAAAAATGGGTCGGTTCGGTTCGGTTCGGTGCGAGGTGCTGTCGGTTACCGGTTAAATTCGGTTCAACATGGTTGTATACAGATTATTTATTCTTATTTGTTGTATTCATTTTCAAACGTTAAACGAAAAGAAATGATACATGTACTTTGTGTCAGACAGATGTCTCTCTTAATAAAAGAATGTTGTATATTTTTCTGATAGGATATAAGAATAAACAAATTATACTCTCACGTCCGTCAAAGCAATACTGTCTTTCTTTTTTCTCCTTAAACTAATTCTTGTCCGACCGATTGAATTATTTTCAAACGGACTATATTAATCATTGCTTGCATGTACGTGAATTTCTTTCTTTTTAAACTTATCGTCATTTGTAAAGTTTAAACCGTGATTTAGTTATGGATTCATCTTCATCTTCGTTATCAACGTCTCCTGATGTTGTATTAACTTCTTCACCATCATCTATTGATGTTCAATCGACTTCATCTTTATCATCAAATGATATGATCGACAACTCTGATGACCATATGTTTTTTGAAAATAAAGTATACACAACAGAGAGTACAAGATGTTGCCTTAAATATAAGAAAAATAAATATACAATTGTCGAAAAAAATTCCAAGTCTTTTTGTTGGTCCTTATTTGGATTACCTGCAAAAATTTTAGGTCCAGATCAATATGAAATCATCGAGAAGTTTGCATCATGTAAAACATACCTCTCGGAACAACGTCCTTGTTTTATCTCACATTTAATTCATATTAACATTTTCCGGTTAAATTCGGTTCGGTTCGGTTCGTAAAAAGTAGAACATTAAATAAAAGTAGAATATTTAGTTACATCGTCCTTTTCTTTTCTCATGGCAAGATAAGAACAATATATTTGTTTTGATATCAACAAAATATAAATACTAGTTCTTGTTTTTTTTCTGTGTTTCATTTCACGTCTTTGAAGATATATTATGTCTTACTACCGTAAGTATACTTTCGAAAAGCAACGTATTTCTATTTCATTTTATTTTCAAAGTTGTTATTACACTAATATCAATTTTCGTCTGGAATTTCGTTGTCACTTTACCAACAGACTTCAAAACAAAGACGAATTTCGGTAAAATTTTTAGTACATTCTTTCACCAATCGTATGAATAACGATTCATTATTATCAGGAGGATATTGGAGAGAATTGCAACATATGCACAGCCATCGATGTTTGCACACATCATTAACATTATCCGATGGAAAAGTATTAGTTACCGGAGGAGTTAATGACGGTGTTTTACGATCTGCAGAGTTGTATGATCCATCCACAGGAAATTGGACAATAGTGCGTGATATGAATATTAGGCGGTTGAAGCACACATCGTCACTGTTACCCAATGGAAAGGTACTAGTGACGGGCGGATCTCTAGATCTGAACAGCGGTTTAGTCTATGCTGAATTGTATGATCCGTTAACTAATAATTGGACAATGACTGATAGTATGCATTATGCTCGATTCTCTCATACAGCGTCAGTGCTATCAAACGGAAAAGTTCTAGTTGTCGGTGGATTTATCAACACGACTAATGAATTACCGATAGAAATAGGTAATTGTGAATTATATGATCCATCGACAGGAAAATGGTCAATAACGAGTAGTATACACTTTCCACGAGGAGAGCATACAGCAACACTATTGCCAAATGGAAAAGTAGTTATTATTGGTGGCTGGGGCAATTTGGGTTCACCTGAACAGTACGATCCAGTAACGGAAACGTGGCAACAATGCCTTACTGTCGAAGTTGACAGAAATGGTCATACAGCAACACTATTAAACAATGGTCAAGTCTTAGTTGTAGGCGGCGCGAGTGCTCTTAAGATTCTCGAGGCTGATTTGTATAATCCATTATCAGATACTTGGTCACAGACTGGTGATATACACAATGAACGAGTATATGGTACAGCAGCTTTATTACCCAATGGAGAGGTATTATTTACATATGGATATGGATTTGAACCAAACACGTATGCAAATAGTGAATTGTACGATCCAATAACAGGAATTTGGACAATTGTTAATGATACAATACCAAACACCTTCTATAACGCCGCATCTGTTTTAAAAGATGGAAATGTTCTTTTTACTGGTGGAATAGAAGACAATCCATTTTCAACAAGAACTACTCGGCTGTACAATTCATCACGCATAATTAACCGTCTCAAGTCGTAAATAACAAATTAAAACCAACTGTATTGATATTATTTATGAACATTCAATTTTCACTTTCTTAGTTAGTTCAAATGTGATTTACTTCATGACATAGATTTTCTCAACTAGTATTTCGTGACGCATCTTTTTCTATGAATAAACATGAACTCGTAGTCTCGAGAGATTAACCCTTGCAGTACCAGCCTTTTTAAAGCATTATAATAGCAATTTATACTCTCCTAAATTATTTTTTTCGTACTTTATGATCAATCTCTTGATGAATATGTCTTGTTCTATTCAATTAGAGAAAATATTATTTATATGATATTCTTTATTTACTCCTGGTTGTACAAAAATACGTTTAACGGAATGCTCATTACAAATAAACTCAGCACAACTACAACATTGAGTTGATGTTTTTTTCTCCGTAGAGCGTTCACAAAAGGTATATCTTTTTCGTTTTGTTTGAATAGAGTTCGGATCGATATTTGATATACTTGTCTTCGACACTGGATAGCCAACAGCTGCCAGTGCATTTTGAATATCTACGTTCAAAAATTTTGAATTTATGTTTTTTGAACGAGAATCCAACTGATGCGATACTAAAGCCAATCCTAATTCTTCAAGAAATAATCATTGAATTATTTGTTCCAACTTTTGTTTCTTATTTGTTTCGTCATATGTCTGATGAGCATTGAAAGCACAAATTTACAATAAAAGACTGAATTGACATGAAAAATAAATGTATCCTCTTTTCAATAAAATACTATCAGTATAGTCACCAGCAATACTAATTCATGCAAAAAACTGCTGAAAAATAATGTTTTTAGGATGTTTTTAAAAATTTTATTTTGGGGTCAAAATTGACCCCGGCTGGTACTGCAAGGGTTAAACTTGTACAATCATTGAAAATTGACATAAAAGACACATTTGTTGATCGATGATATTTAATGACGTGACGCATCTTTTTATTTGAAATGTTTCTTCGGATTTGGATTGGTCTGTTCATCCATCAACAACATTTTACTATTGCAATTTTTTCATTCAATCAACCGAGATTTCGAACCAATGCAATTTGGAATTCAATTGCAACGATCATTGTGGGCGCAAAGCCGATAGGTATCTTACAATTCGATTTACATACCCAATCGACAAACTAGTCTAATTCATACTTGGCAAAATGAAAATCATCTCAATCCAACAAACACTATTTCGAGTAATTTATCAGATTCATTATCACTATTTGTAACAACGAGTGGTGATATTTATGTTGATAAATGGATTACAGAAAATGAAACATGGATATCGGTTATGAATGTTACATCAGTATATGCTGGTCTTTTCATCGATATTTATAAAAATTTATATTGTTCAATGCATTATAACAATCGAGTTGATAAAAAATGGTCAAATGGGACAACAACAATCGTTGCTGGAACAGGCTTTGGAGGATTACCATTGGATATGCTCAGTGGTCCTTATGAAATATTCGTTGATATCAATTTAGATTTATATGTTGCAGATTATTTCAACCATCGAATTCAATTATTTCGATGAAATCAACGAAATGGAACAACTATTGCAGGAAAAGGATCAGCAAATGTAACAATCGAACTTGATCGACCAACAGGAGTTGTTTTCGATGGTGATCGACATCTGTTTATTGCTGATCAGGGAAATAATCGAATAATTGGTTCAGATAAAAATGGTTTTCGTTGTATTTTTGGATGTTCTGGTGAAAGAGGTTCAACGAATGATAAATTATCTCTCCCTCGTACCATTTGTAGAACATCGGACACGCGATAAAACCCATGAATATGTTTGTATGATGGTTATGATTACAGTGGACGAGTTTGTTTGAGGATCAACAGCTGCCCAAGTTATTGTTCCACCACTGAAATGACTCGCTTCGATTAAAATTACAGATAGAAAAGTAAAAATAATGAGAATATGCATCGAAATGAATACTTTATCGGCTATTTCGTTATTTTATACTAGATATCGAAAAATCTTTAATAAATATTATGTTCCCTCGACTGTAAGGAGGGTCATATGAAAAAAATTCGTTTGTTTGTTTGTCTGTTTGCATCGGGGTCAAAAGAACATCGATTTAAGAACTCACTTATAGTGACCAATGATGGTTGGAACTTGGTTTATGCATGCACCAATCCCAAAAGTCTTGGTTTTGATGATTTTGGTTTTGGCTTGTGGCGATGATTGAATTTTATTTCTAACAACATTTTCCTCCAGTACTCTACTAAATATCAAATTTCTTCGATAAACTCCTTCTACTCTTGACCCTTGGCTATAACGACAATGTACTCAATAACCTTTGAAGACCCTCACATAGGAAAAAATATCAAAGTAGATCCTATGGGTCGATGACATGTTCCTTTGACCTCAGTCTGCTGCCACGTGACCGAGTGCAATGTACTCAGTAACCTTTGAAGTGGTTGACATAGCACTAAGTGTATAACATGATTATAGTTATGACTTCTCCCTTATAATGTCAAAACCAAAATTTCAAAACTAATTTTGGTATTGGTGCATGCATAATGCAAACAGACAGACAAACGAATTTTTTTCATATGATCCTCCTTACAGTCGAGGGAATTAGAAACATGAAAAGAAATTGTAGACGACGACTGAAATAATGTTCGAGTAAACGCCGCATTTTCTTCACGCTTATTATTTTCATCTTCGAAGTTTCATCAGTTGACAATAATATATGCAGCTGAATAAGAAAAAGTGCTTCATGATAATGCATAAAAATAATTAACAGTATATGATGAATATATGTTTCATTCAGGAATCTATAGATTGATAACTATTTTCAATGTCGATGGTATACCATTGAATAGATAAAATAAAGACACATTACACGTAGTAGTTGTGCCAAGAACAAACAAATCGAAGAATTAAGAAGATGATCAATGAAGCAAAATGAATTAATGAAGAAAGAAAAGAAACACTCAATGATAGAGAGAAGTTCATTCACACTTGACGACAACAGAACGAGCAAAATTAATGAAGCGGAAAAGGACAAATAAAGACATTCACACATGATGTGGCTCAGTCGAACAATTGACGTCGTTCATCGTTCACCGAAATTTGTAATGCAAATCGTGTGACATTGTTTAAATCTGAAGCAACAGATTGACTATCGTTATATGATCTCATTTCCATTACTTTTCTCATGGATTCTTTGTTAAATTTATATATGCAAGATGTTCTCTCTATTGTTGCGCTCTTCTCTCTCTTCTCTCTCTAGGTATAAATACCTAGAGTCAATCGAAGATAGAGCAGTCTATCACTCCATCGGTCAATCGAACTTTCAGCTCAATTGAAGTTAGATTAGTTCAGTGATTGACTCACACACTATTACATTCTTTCTACGCATGTTATTCTTTCTATTCGTATAACTTTTATCTTATCAATAAAATATTGATTGTATACTTGGAGTAAACAATCAAATCAAACTCATTGTCAACTCAATAGTCAAGAATTCAGCAACATTTTTTCGTTACAGTAGTATTGTTAAATATGAGACATTTTATTCTTCAAATTCACTTTAAATTCATTGATATCACCTGAATGAATATTTATGTTTATTTATGGGCGAAATTAAATGAAACTAATTACAAAAAAGCATGTTTAGATTAAAAAACGTGATACACTCAACCCAAAATAGGAGTTGGTGTGTGAAAATTTTCCGGCCGCTTCTTCAGGTACTCTACTTCACCGCCGTGCTTGCAAATAGCAACTCGCATCATGGCGAGCATGTTGTGTGCTGCAGTACTGTGGTTATGTACACCACCATAGAATGCCGTCGTGCCATCCTTACCTACTTGACTCTTGAGTAGAGACAAACCACCTGGATGCGAATCAATAAAATTGCTGACATCATGAATGAAACCAGCGATCAACACGAGTTCACGGCCAACATCTTTATCGGCTAACTCTTGATATTCTTCGAACGAAATTATGGGCAACATACCGTTATCCTTAGGCCATACAATCGTTTCTCCAAATTCGTTCAACGTTTTACGCATCATAGCATAGCGACCTTTTCGAATTTCATTCT
>Ga0209914_1002840_pt1 | contig 13385 bp, 9 predicted proteins | sample ThiBiot_500_plan_FD_183949 | JGI IMG/M metagenome (GOLD analysis project Ga0209914, IMG submission 183949) | Wastewater bioreactor microbial communities from Cape Town, South Africa - Thiocy_cont_500_plan (SPAdes) | ecosystem: Engineered > Bioreactor > Thiocyanate-remediating > Anaerobic-Aerobic ...
TTTTTTCTTTTGATTCTCAAATGATTAAAAATTGATTTTGTCTGTTTTGTTTTCAAGTTGCATTGACATGTCGATTGATTCAATTACTTATTTTAATTTACGGCATTGTCTATTTAATGATACATAAAAAGGGTTATCAAGAAACGAACACATCGATTATCTCATCGATAACACTGAAAGTTAAAGTAAGTCGATATGTTTTTTGATCGAAAACAAAATTAGTTCAATCGTTTTTCTTACGCTAGGGAATTGGATATAATCAAACAGCAAATAATCAAACTCTAGTCATCGATGGCGCAGGTAGAATTTTAACAAAAACGAAAATTTATATGATTTTTTTTTCTCTTGTCAGATTATATTGTTCCACCACAAGAAAATAATGCTTTGTTTTTAATGACGAATTTTATTCGAACCGATCAAGAACATAAACTTTGTCCAGGTTGGAATTGATTTTGATTTGAAATCGATAGTTTTGATGTTTGTTTGTCTTTGATTTAAGAATCTCCCGATGAAAAAATCTCCGAGTGTTTCACAGATACTCATTGTCTGAAGAATAAAGATTTTCAAAAAGTAAATTCGTTGAAAATCGGTTTTTGTTCCTTGACAGATCACATTTTCTCTTTCATTTTCCTAGGCAAATGGCAAATGGACGGGTAAGAGATAAAGTGAAACGAAAGTATCGATCAACTAAAATTTTGATATCTAGGTCGATGTCTGCTGAAAAATACAACCTTAGCTAATCGTTCTCGGCCGTTAGTTGGTCGCTGTGAATTAGAAGGTTGGTGTCCAGTGGAGAACGATCGTGATATACCAAAGCCAATACGTGATGCGCTTAATTTCACAATATTTGTTAAAAATTTCATTGAATTTCCACGTTTTAAAGTTATAAGAAAAAATATTCAACAAGACGCGAATTATTTAAAACAATGTAATTTCGAACCTGATCATCATCCGATTTGTCCGATATTTCGTGTTGGTACAATCTTAGATCTTGTTGAAACTGACCGTGAAGAACAAATACAAATGTTAACATTAGGCGGTGTTATACGAGTGAAAATTGATTGGAAATGCAACTTAGATAAACCATTAGAATTATGTTTGCCCGAATATTCATTCGGACGGTTAGATGCGAGATTTAAAGAAGAATCATTTTCGCAAGGTTTTAATTTTCGGTAAGAAATTCAATGAGAAGGATTTGTTGAGAGCGTTTTTGCTTTCAGTTTTGCTTCACATTGGAAACATCAGAATCGATCGTTTCGAACGTTGACAAAAGCATTTGGCCTTCGATTTATTATTTCTGTATGAAAAACAAAAAAAAAGAAACGAGAACGAGAATCATTTTGAATTCGTTTGTTGTAGGTTAGTGGACAAGCTGGTCGATTTGATGTCATCACATTGAGTTTGAATATTGGTTCATTGATTGGTATTCTTGGTTTAGCAACATTTATTTGTGATATTGTTGCATTATATGTTCATCGTTCATCGGATGTTTATCGTCAACAAAAATTTCAAGATGTTGATTTAAATTTACTACGTTTAGAAACATTGAATAGTCTTGCCGAAGGTATGGTTAGTGAAGTGGCTAAACACAAACATCAACAACGTGCTGAAGAAGCGATACTAGCTGAAGTTGGCATGTCAAATGCAGAACAAAATGGTGAGCATTTCAATCGAAACAAAAGTCTATTTTACGGGGATCATCAACGTTTTTATGATGAAACAGGTTCGATGTCATCGCCAATGATGACACCAAATAATCATGCTAATACGAAGCCGACTGATGGTATGAATGGATTATCAAAAAATCATATAACATCATCGACATCGTCAATCAAACAACGACGATCGCCGATAGCACGACCGAAATTGTTACATCAAAGTTCATCCGAAAACGATCGAATTAATATCATGTATGTTGATGAAGAATCTCCTAATCTATCCGACATCAGTAAAAGTAAATCACCAATGGCTAATGGAAATAATGATCGATCAACGCCAAAAATCGAAACATTCTTATAAAAATCAAGAAACAGACACAAACTATTTTTTTTTCTTTTTATCTATACAAAAAAACAAAACGTAGAATTTTTAGCTTTTTAATGAACAATTCAATATCACTGACATATTTTCAAACATTCTCTACGATGTATTGTTTATTTTGTTTGTTTTTTTTCTTTCTCTTTCTTTATTTCCTTCTCTTTTGTACAAGCAGCTTTTTGTGATTGCGTTAAATGAAATAAAAATGAAAATGATCTACCCATCGAGTGGATATTTGATACCAAGTTGTGCACTAAGCATTTCGATTGTTTTTTCGTATTCTCGATTGAGATGTGTTGCTTGTTGAAGGGCAAATTTGAGATGATTGACTTCTTCGAAAAAGCCATCGTCGAATACGCTGAATTTCTGTTTCATATGTTCAAAACGTTCTTCGAATTGTCTCGAACGTTTTTGCGCGGAAGCAGCTCGTTTGTCGGCTTGTTCGGTTCGATTTCGGCTTTGAATTAAACGACGTTCGAAATCTTCGATCAATGGTGACGTTCGTCGTGCTTGAGAATACCGTTTTTCGACGGATTCTTGTTCATATTTTTGTAATAATTCATTTTGAGCATTGATTAATCGACGTAAACGTTCTTCGTCTTCGAGATCAGCTTTCGTCGGTGAATTCGAACGTTTTTGTACGCCGCGAATATCAGCTTGACAGGCAATTGAACACGAACGAGTTTTCTCTGGTATACGTTGTTCAAGTTGAATGATATGAGTTTTTAATTTGATTACTTTTGCTTTCAATTGTTCATATTCTCGACTTAGAAAAACACACATATGAACTGGTGGCAGGTCCATATTTGACAGCCGTTAATCATATCTTAAAAGGAAAAGAAAGTCAATCGAGTTATATGTTCATGCACGTGTTTTTTGATTTTCGAAATGAAAACCGTTGGAAAATGATTCAATCACCGATAAGTGTTTTGCTTAATCGACGAAATAAATATTTCGATTCGATTGAACAGAAAATTTCGTGAATGTGATAGACATTTACTCGTGAGACATGAGGTCACTGTTTCGCAGACTAAGCGTTGATATTTGTAATCGCTTGGTCTATGAAACTGTGCTCTCAAAGTCGAACAGAATCCGTCGAACACTCTATCACATTCATCATTTTTCAAACGATAAAGAAAAAGAACAAAATTGAAATTCAAACCCAAGACAAAAAAGAAAAGAGAATTATTTATTTGATAGAGATATCATTACAAGAACTAGACTAGGTCTACAATTATTATTATAGCATTATTTGTTATGGTTGTTTTTCTTTGTCAAATCGAACTATCTGAACAAAAGATGAGAAGCGAGTTGCATCACTGTTACAAAAAAAAGAGAGAGAAAATAAAATATAATGTCTTTTAGTTGGATGGTGTGTATTTTGTTTTGAAGATTTTCTCTAGTCGTGTGACATTCGACGTTTCATTTGGCTGAAGTAGCGTCGGATCGGCTGGTGATACTGTACGTAGTAAATCATTCGACGATTTTGTACGCAATCGTTCGATGATTGTTTTCATAACTGTATTCGATGGCGACGATGGATTCGGAGTTAGTCTCTATCGAAATCGATTTTTTTTTCAAGAAAAGAAAGATGAAAAAAGTTCATGTTTACTGATGATGGGTTTGCTGTTGTGAGAGCTTGAGAAACTTGTTTCATTGATGCTTCCATTTCGCGATTTGTTGGAAAGAAATTCGGCAACGGTCGATCGAGAAATGCTAAATGTGGACTACGACTTGGTGGCTAAAAAACCAAAGAATTCATTTCGTTTAACTAGTTGAAATGAAAAATGAAAGCTACTTGTCTAGATGGTGGTCGTTCGTGCACGAGTGGTCGTCGTTGTTCGACCCAACTCGAATCGATAACTGACGTATCCGAACTTGACGACGATGAAGGTGATTGCGGTGGTGGTGGTGGTTGTTGTTGTTGTTGTTGTTCTTCGGAGAATATTGTCCGACGAACGGATACTTGAGGTGAGAAACTTTCGTTCAATTGTTGACAATCGAAATTAAATGCTGAGAGATTATTCAACGGACGAATATGAACAACATCGACTTCGGGAGTTTCTTCATATGAAGCTGATATTGTAGGCAATGGTGGCGGTGGTGATGGGGAAGATATTGGAGATTCGGTTGCGTGTGCGAGCAAACGATGTTGAGTTGGAGGTAAACCGATTGGTAGAAAACTTTGATTTTGTTCATCATGGTCGTTATCTTCTTCATCGGACCAGATTATTGAAGCATTTTGTTGCTGTTGTTGTTGTTGTTGTTGATGTTCGGGAGATTGAGTTTCGTGAACTGGTGATGGTAGTTTGATATGAAATTCCGTTGTATTGTTAAAATTTGGTAGCACAGGCGGTGGCGATGATAATGGTCGTTCGACAACTGTTGTTGTTGTTGTTTCTGGAAGCAGTGGAGGCGGTGGAGGTGTTGGTGTTGCTTTATTAAAGAAATCTTTCGATGATTCAAGTAGATGATTTGCTTTTGTCATTAGTTCTTGTGCTAAACGAACTTGATCGTTATGATATGATAGTGCGTCAGTTACATTGAGACCATTGCTCATTAACGGTCGGCCGCTTAATGATTCCGGGAAATGTTCGAGAAAATCACTTTGAATCGTTGATGTCGAACGAGTACTATCGATTTCTTGTCGATGAGTGCTCATATTTGTGAATGGTGGTACACTTGTACAACGAACTGTTGAGGTTGACGATACTTCCGAACCTGAATGTAAACGAGCTTTCAATCGTTCGGTGATCATATCGAGTTCGCCTAATTGTCGATGGAGATTATTCATTAAAAATGATTTCCTATTATTATTATTTTCATCATCAATAATCGTTGTTTGATCGGTTGTAGTCGATCTCGCTGAAAAATCGTTAATAAATAATGTTGGTATCGTACTGCTGCTACCGCTCATTGATGATGTCGATCGATATGAATCGATTTTTGGTTGTGTTTGACTGATTTTGTATTTCATACGTTTGTATTGAAAGAGATCTTCTTGTGGTACAATACTAATCTTCAGTTGTCCTTGAATATTTCCGATTGTATCAACAATATTATACCATCCGGATATTTGCTGAAGACCTGAGAGTAATGGACTTAAATCAATCGAAACGAAACCAAGAACTTTATCGCCCGATGATTCTAAAACAACGAATTGATTCGAATTTTTCCTATTGAACGAACAAACCTGGCCGAGTTTCGATGTCAGCGTTGAGTTTATGCCAGACTTTTAATAGGAAATTCTTTTTCTCGTTGAACAAATGTTCGAGAGATAAACGAATCGATTTTTGATAATTCCAAACAGGTTTCGATGTCAATGTGAGAATATGCGTTCGACATAGATGTTCAGAATCAGCTGTGGAATAAGTAACATACGGATTCGGAACGATATGTGCATTTCTTAAAGTCAAATCAAAATATTATTTCATCATGAGAAATCAGAAGTTCGTTACTCGTGTTTCGAATAAACCGTTGGCAAATGTGCTGCTTGTTCGATATGAACAATAACTGAAAAAACATTTTTATTTGCTGTTGGTACTATTGGCTGTTGTGATGGACTGATCTGTGGAGGATGCTCGAATTCAATTTCATCTTCATTTCGATTCTAAATCGAACATTTAAATTTCAAAAATCATCTTTTTATTTTTCTCCTTCTCACTCGTAATTCATTGAAATCTTTTGATTTATCAATTGTAACATGAATTTGTGCCCAAGCACCTCCGAGATCTTTGCATCCGTGTTTAAACATCGGCAGAATGGCGTTTAATCGATGAGATTTTCGTTTTCGATTCGAAAGTGAATTCAAATCGACATAAACCGAACCGAGCAGTTTATCTGTCGATGAAAACTCTCCACTCGAATTATCACTTGTCCAAATTTGTATTTCGAATTTTTCCTCTCGCAAATACCAAAGAAATGGCGCACTGCAAAGAAACAAATGTTCCTTGTGAAATTTCAGATCGCATTGAACCGAAGACCGATCGATGATTGGTTTTTTTCGTTGAGTTAGAATTGGCATTTTATCATAGAGACGATATTGCACGAACACCGTTGTTTGCTCATCGAGTCGGTCTTTTCCGGGACGTGTAGCGAGTTGAATCGGAAATTGTATTCGTTCGATTGAAACTGTCGTTAGACAGCCGAGATCTTTTTCATTATCGAGGAAATTTTCTTCATCTTGATAGTTGTCATCGTTCCAGCCGAGTTTTTTCGCTGAATCGAGCACCTTTCGTCGATCGTCTTGTTGACCGAATCGAACGAACAGTTCCAAACCACCGAGACATTGCTCAGCTATCTCGGCTCCATTCATACGGCTCGTATTCGTCAATGGATACCAACCTTTGATTCCTGTATGATGAGAAATGAGTTCTTTCAACGAGATATTTGCTGAACAGAGATAGATGTCTAATGAACGTTTGTCGTTGGCTTCGTTCGATGAACTCATTTGATGATAGAGATCGATTTTGAGTTGACCGTTTTCCAGCAATTCAGCGAGTGAAATCGATTGATTCGAAATGAGTGAAACAGGAAAATCAATCGAATGATTAAATTCTGGTACAAAACTTCGAGCTACTGTTCGAGTTGTACGCGAATCCTATCGAATAGAAAAACTCTCTCAGATGGATATTTTTTGATTTCTATCGAAATGTTTTACTTGATCGGAGAGAAATGAAATGGACAATTTCGCATAGGTATTCAATCCAACTTGAGATGGATAATTCAAACGATTGTCATGTCGAGCTTGACATTGTGCTGCATACTAAAGAATATAGAATAAGAAGTTTGGTGAAAAGAAGATGATCGTGTGGATGTTTTACTTTTAAACCACAGGCACGAATGATGCCAACGGATAGACAAACTTGAGATTGAGAATTAAGAAAACGATTTGTTAGAATTTGCTCGTCGGTTTTCTGTTTTCGTAAAACACAAAAAAACGAGATTTTTCTTGTTTTGTTTTGTTATTAAAAAATAATTTACTTGGAAAATATTTCGTTTATAAACAACTGATATGAGCAAATCACCGCCATAGTTCGGCGTTGAAATATGTTGATGACTCTTCGAATCATCTCGAACGATTTCCAATGGAATCCGAAATGATTGAGTCGATTTATTATCTCGTTCGGAATTCAACATCGTTGTCATTCCGCATAATTTCGCCGCTTGTAATTTGCCTTTAGCCAGTAATTGATCACGAATATTCGGATAGTAAAATCTCGTCCAAACTTCGAACGATATGTTCGTTTCAATGGTCGATGTGCCTTGACAAGCGGCATAGAAATACTTATGTAACGGCTCATTCGTCGAGAGAATATAACGAAATTTATTCGAATCATTAAATGTTGGATCCGATGTGCACAATGTTGCATTCGTACGAATAGTTCGAAGTTGAAATAACGATCGATTTTGATCGTGTTGAGTTGGAAATGAATATTGAATGAAACAATCACTTTCTCCCCAAACCATCGACTCGAACGCGCGCAGACCGTGAATACTTTCGATCGAAATCTCGAAATTATGTTCAATCAATGATGATGAACGTTCGATTGGTTTCTTTGTCGTCGTCGTCGGTTCTTCGTTTGATTGACTGCTGCCTGTATGTGCGATTTGTACAGCTGTGATTTGATCGGGCGTGCCCATGGCAAGTAGAACTTGAATTTCGCCACGAGATTTACTCGTTGCTGTAAACGGATCGATGATCGACAACCATGCATCAGTGCTAATGACGGGATATTGTGCCCGAAGAAGCACTTGACTGATTTGTTTGTCTTTGAATGAGACGAAGAATTGTTCGAGGGAGATTTTTGTTATGCCTATTAATTGATCACTAGGCCCCGAGGTTTTCTTATCCCAAAGCTCGATGATGAGAAAGTTTTTGTGCATTTTTTCGAGCGTTGATTTTGTGAGTAGCAAGGGAATTTTCTGTTCGAAATTGAATTTTGGTGCTAAACAACCCCAAGAGACAACCGAATGAATCGGCTGTTCGTTCCAAAAAGCTCGACAAATGAAATAAGGATTTCGAACATGATTTCCATTCGATGGGAGATTTCGTGCTTGAATAATCGAGAGATAGATTTGTACGACTAAACTATCAGTTGTAATTGTTGTTAGTTCGTCGGACGGGAAAGTTTTTAAAATCGACGATCGTCTCGGTGATTTCTTTGTTTTCTTTTTCGGTTGTGTTGTTTGTTCGAATAAACGAAGTCGATCGAGTTCGAATTGAAATTGATTCGAATCGGAATCTAATTCTAATCGAATGAATAACTTGCCGAGACAGAATTTCTTCGGTATTTTGCTTGTTAATTTCGTTTGTGTTTGATCGATCACAGGCAAATGATGTTCGTAGTGTAAATTTGTCGATTTCAAAATATTTCGAAGTGGTAAAACAGCGAAACCGATTTGTTCGGGCGACGCATTGCCCGACATTCGACTGTAGATTTTAAAGATGAGTAGTGATCGCCACCATGTTTTTAAGATATTTTCATTGAATAAGCACGGATATGTCGATAGATGAGAAAAGATAATATCATTATTGCTTTCGAAACGTTTCGACGCGATTTTCATCGCTTGTGTGGCCTCGTTCTTTTGACCGTCACGACTATTGGCAATGACAGGAAACTGATATTCGATGAAATAAGTCGATGCACGTTTGCTTTTATTCGTTCGGCCAAAAGACGAATGCGATGGCGATTCTCGATCGGAGTTTAAATGATTCAAACGTAAATGTTCGATACGAACACGAGCTATACGAACGTGATTGAGGATTTCAGTACGTTCTTTGCTTAGCTGATTGTCATCGTGACTTTCGTTGGCACTATCATCTAGATCTGAACTCGGAAGATCAAAGGAAACACGCGAAGCAGTGTCACTGTCACTACTTTGAGCGAGACTTCGACTTCGTGCCGAACGAGAACGAGCCGAGACGTGACCAACACGAGCTAAACTCGGACTTGGCGAACGACCTGTCGGTGGTTTACCACGAGGATGTGATTTTTTCGAGTGATTTTTCGATGAATTCATCGAACTATTCGCATTGTCTTGACCGCCAAACAATAAATCATCGAGTAGACTCTGTTCGTTTTCTAGTGCATCGATGTCACTTAAAATTGAATCATTCGAATGATTGAAAATATCATCATCGAGAATATCAACACTTGCATTGTTGTTATTCATGTTCAATGTTGTTGTTGTTGTTGTTGTTGTTGCTGGTGGTAATGAAGATTTGATCATGTCTTCACGAAGACGATTAGCTCGTTCGATCAATGCTTCGACGACTTTTCCTGTTGGTAGATCGGTTTGCGTTTGAGTATAAGGAGTAAACGGAACTGTTGAATCGAACTGTTGATTGACGGGACGATCGAGTTTATACGTTCGAGACCCGTTTTCTAATTGATCACAAACGGAATTTCGACGTGATGCTGGATTACTAACATCAGATGTACAGCTTAGTGTTGCTAAATTTTCATTGCTATCATGAGCTAGAATATTCCATGTTTACATTCTTACTTCCAAAACACAAAAAAAAAGAAGATAATAAACTTACTTCCAGGCAAAATTAAACGAAGTGCAACGAATAATTCACCTAATTTATCACCTTTGGTATTAAATATCGATTGATAACCTTTGATTGGATTATTAATCGAAAGTGTCGAGAGATGTTGAACTTTACTCGTGCCAACGAGACGATTACTTTCCGAATCATGAATTTTTAATATCAATTCAGACGCATCTATTCAAAATAAAACAGTAAGACTCTTGTTTGGAGCGTAAATCTACCTGTTAAATATCGAGCAAATTGTTTGAGTTCACTTCTGATATAGTATTTTGCTGTTGTACTTGGTGTTTGGCTCGATTCTATTGAAACACCGGATATTTGTGGTCTTTAAAAAAACAAGAAGAAAAATGAAATGATAGAACTGATATCGGTGAAAAGTACTTGAATGTTGCCGATGTATCATCTTCGCCCCACCATGAAACTTTAACGTTGACATATCGACTAACTGATTGACATTTGGGATTCCAACGTAACTTTGGAATATGACAAATAAGAATCGCGTAAACAGGCCCTTCGACTAACGGTGGTAAACTTGTTCGAACACAAACATCTTCTTGATTACGGCTTTTCTGTTGCGATTGCGAACGAGGTCGTTGTTCTACGAATAAATCAAAAAACGAATTACTTCGTTTCTATCATCAATATTTACTTTTCGGTGTTGTCGAACGTTTTCCACTTGTTACTGTTGACATTATTTTCAAAGAAAATTCAATATCATTTCTATTCTAACTACGAAATATCGTTTTATCTAAAAATGTATATAATCAGTCAATTTCTTGTCAGATTATAGTTAGATTAAACTGAATCTTTGTTCAATATATCCGCCATAAGAATTATTGAACTCGTACGTAGTTACCTAGCATTAACACAATCCTCTATCGAATTCAGGTGAATGTATTTTACAGTGACATCTGTTTTTGGATGTCGTTAAAAAAATACAATTTAACAGTAGAAAGAAAGAATTTACATTCATTCATTCACGATGATTATATATTATTCGATCGTATTCACTTTATTTCTTACGGCTATTCTTAACCGACAAAATTTTGGAGAAACTCATTCAGTTCGTGATAAATGGCATCATATTGTACATAAATTAACAAATCGATTCAATATTGATAATCGTCTTCTTATTGAAGATGATATTCTACTTTTTCCTGACATTGCCTATCAATCAAAAGAGAATAATTCGAATAAAACATGGAGAGTTATTGTTCATGGATGGAAATATCGCGATAATCCTCGAGAAAATTGGCTCGGTTTCCGTGCTAGTTATTGGTTAGAACGATTAGCAAAGAATCTTGTCAATCAAAACGATGTTCACTATCTCAATGGATCGATAAATCGTGATCGATTACGACCATTTTTTGTCACCGATCAAATCAATCAAACGATTACAATTGAAATAGCCAGTCAAAAACAATTACTTCACACGGATATCAACGGTGAATTCTATGAAGAAATCGAAGTTTCAAATGATATTATTCAACAATATCGTCTCGGTGATATAATTCCTTATAATGCAACATACAATGATAGAAACTGTTCTCAAGGAATTGCATATTTAATCGATCCAAGCCAGGGTCTCTCTGTAATTAGTGATATCGATGATACGATTAAAATCTCCGAAGTCTTGGATAAAGCTCGTCTGCTTGCAAATACATTCATCTATCCATTTAAGTCTGTGCCTGGCATGGCCAATGTTTATCAACAATGGAAATTAAAAAATCCGAATTGTACTTTTCATTATCTGTCCGGTATGCCTGATCAATTGTATACATTGACTCAAGAATTTATTATTCAAAATAATTTTCCTCATGGTTCATTTCATATGCGACATTTTGGTTGGAAACTCAATTCTCTCTTTGATTTTCTTCATTCTCGTTCGACATTTGTTCATAAAATGAGTTATCTTCATTTCTTTCTCGGTCAAACTCAACGTGATTTCATTTTAATTGGTGATAGCGGAGAAAAAGATCCGGAAATCTATGGCAAAATTGCTCGTATCTATCCTGAACGAATACGTTCGATATTTATTCGTGCAATTAAAAATGAATCATTCGATGATCAACGTTTTCAAGATGCTTTTCAAGGAATCAATCGAACCAAATGGTTTATTTTCAATAATCCAGATCAATTACCAATTGATCACTTCTAACCTGTAGAACTTTCCTTTCTTTTTCTAAATAAAATCACAAAGCAGTAAACTAGTGACCTCTATTATCATCTAATTGTTAAGCTAAATATACGTATTTTCTCTCTTTTTGTCACACAGGTATCATGTCATAAAATATGAACGAATTATTGGTCCAATAAAACATGTTTTTTTTTATCCAATTAACTGGTGACCTATATAAATCACACAATGGCGTCATATTTTTTCTCTTTACACTACAACAACCATTATTTCGCAAGACAACAGCATAAAGTCGTCAGTGGTTGAGTGTGAGTCATCTACCTTTTCCTTTTTTCCACTATTACAATCCATTTCAATGTCTCATTTGGTGTTTGTGTTCTTTAGAAAGCATTTGGGTGTAGTGTTGTTACAATTTTAATCCATTTATTTGTAAGTTTTGTTGACATGTTTTGCTTCTTGATTATTTTTTTTTGTGTTAACCCAGTTTGCTTAATGTCAATGCGTGCTACTTGTGATAATAATTCGCTATCTACTCCGATAGTCGAGTCTGAAAATGACGATGAAAATGAACTTGATTCGTCATTGAACAGACACAATGAGGTTGGCTTTTGAATAGTTTCATATCTAACCGAAGACTATTCCGTTTATTTTTCTAGAGTATGATGCATAAAGTCAAAGATGTTGTTTCGAAATTTCTCCATCCATCATTTCTCTTTACAACTAACACCGAATCAGAAAGTTCTGTAAGTTAAATTTATTCGTGAAGAAAAAAACAAACATCATTCTTCCTTCATTCAGAAGCGAAAACGATCAGCATCAGTTGAACCGACAACAGTAACAAGAACAACAACAACCACAACATCAAAATCAAATAATGTCGTTCATCGTTCGTCAATCGAAGATGAAGAAGCACGAATAACCGACGACGAAGAAGAAACTACACCAGTTATCGAACACGAACAACAGACAAAACGACGGCGTACAGGCAATTACCAACACATTCTTTCAACTAAACCAACCAATGGTCATCAATCCGACTTAAGTACGTGTCTTTGATTGTTTTTTGTTATCTCAATTGTTGTCTTTTTGCTTTAATCAGCCACAACAAATAGTTTTCGATCGTTATCGAATCAAACGGTTCATCCGATCACAGCTACGAAACGCTTTGATATTCTGCCGACATATCGTAGTACAACATCGAACTATGATCCGACTAAATCGCCGCTGTTTTCCGCTGGAATTCGAGTAAATTTTCATTTGAATCGAAAGAATTCATCTTTTTTTTGCTTTGATTTAGAAAACAAATGAACCAACAAATCTGAAATCAACTGAATTTTCAGCGAATTATCTACTAGCAAATAGTTTAGTAACAAATTCGAGTTCATCGCCGATGAAATCGCAATCGACAGTTGCAACCTTATCGAATCCGAATGCCAATCGATCGATGTTTTCATCATCGATTAATTCACGTCGTTTGCCTTATATCGAACGACTTCGTCGACGAACTTTACAGGATTCAATTCGACTGAATCGAACTGTTGACAGCGAACCGTAAGAAGATCAATTTATAAGTTTAAATTCGTAAAGAATTCTGTCGTTTTCTAGTTTATCAACATCGGTTATCGAAGAACGTCAAACAACAACAACAACAAC
>Ga0209914_1002842_pt1 | contig 13382 bp, 10 predicted proteins | sample ThiBiot_500_plan_FD_183949 | JGI IMG/M metagenome (GOLD analysis project Ga0209914, IMG submission 183949) | Wastewater bioreactor microbial communities from Cape Town, South Africa - Thiocy_cont_500_plan (SPAdes) | ecosystem: Engineered > Bioreactor > Thiocyanate-remediating > Anaerobic-Aerobic...
CTTCTGGTGGTTGAATAGGTCGTAATTTTCCGGGTGTTTTTTGTCTACGTGGGTTATGTTGAGCACACAATATACATGATTTCACGTGATTATCGATGTCCTTGTACATAGTTGGCCAAAAATAACGTGTTCGGATTTTATGTAATGTTTTATTTCTGCCAAAATGAGCGCCATTTGCTGCAGTATCGTGATATATCTTTAATATTGATTTTCTTATTTCACCTGCTGGAACATAAGGAACTGGAGGGTGTAATCGACGGATGAGGGTGTTGAGGGTGTTGAGGGTGAGGGTGAGGGGTGTTGAGGGTGAGGCTTTAATAAAGAACTACCACGATCCGGATTTCGCTAGAATTCCACTAGCTCATCAGGTGGTTTAAATTTATCTGCATATAAGCATTAGAATCAGTTGAAAAACAATTTAAAGGATCGAAATCCTCCCAATTTTAAATTTTCAAAAGATTTCACTCTTAAATTAGCAGATGGTCACTCTATAAAGCATGTGAGGCTTATATAAAGAAATACCACGATCCGGATTTCCCCTCTTTGAATTCCACTGGTGTATACTATGACACACGTTACCATATTTGCAGATCAGCATTTTGTAGTTGTAGATGATTATAGTTGTTGAATGATATAAATAATCGCAGATTGGAAAGTAAAGATGCGTTCATAACAGTTTACTAAAATGGTTTAGTTGTGCTTCGTATGATTTCAGTTTGCGATCTTTTATCTCTATTAACCATTCAAGTGCCACTTCGGATGCAGTTAGTAATGGATCAGGGCCGAATCAAGGACGAAATACTTCATCATCATCTGTATTACATTCATCAACAACTTTGGTCACTTCAGCTTTAATGATAATTTCTGCAGCATCTTCGACAACAAATTTCATTTACTCTATGCTAAAAATTATACTATCACTTTTTGTCTTCAATTTCTAACCATAATTGTCTACTTATTGTGTGTCAGTTCGTATAATTATGGATAATAAATAATGAAACACTAGTAAGTACAATATATTGTATACATAAAAGATCAGATTAATAAATTAAAATTTGAACCTTATTGTAAACTTATTCTCTTGAAACTGCTGAAAGACATTTTTATATGAAGATTATATCTATAATTAATCGCTTTAATGATACTTATTCCATTGGCAATGTCGACTTCGGCACTCGTTGTTGTTATACAACAGACTTCGCTTCAGACGGTTCGTTTTGTCGTTTATTCTTCCCAAAATCGAGAATGAAGAGAAAACACATACAATATATAGCCTAGTCGGGAGAGAGAGAGAGAGAAAAGAAAAAACATATAAACAAAAGTGAAAAGGGAGGATCGATAAGAGAGATCCTAACACTCTCCCCTGTTGATGAAAAAAAATCCCATTTTTTTTTTTTGTGCTGCGACATAAAGATATCGGAGTTCACGTAAGGAAATGAAGAATATCCATAACAGAATATAGACTAGGAAGAAAAAGAAGAGAGAGAAAAAAAACATTTTGTTCGAAGCGTAACGCGATGATTCGAGATAAATAATTCTTGAAGGTCAGTTGTGTTCATGACGTCGGAAAAAATCACTTGTATCGATCAGGATAAATAGACTAACTTGTTAACGTTTTTCGTGACTGAATAACCGAAATAAACGTAATAAATAAGTAAAATAAAAAGAAATAAATAACAATTCAAGTCAGATGCCATAACCATTATGTAAGAAGATTATTTTCGTATTGTGATAGATAAAACATTCTAAATGAGATTTCATCAGTTTGGCCAGAACTAATAAAAAGACTTCATTTGTTGTGTTAACATTCGGAATCGATTTGAACGGATAAAAAGACTTGATCATGGTAAAACACTGAATGCAATTCGAACACAAGATAAAATAGAATCTGTTCATAATGTAGTGCCACGCGGCTTTTTTTTTCTTTTTTTTTTAAGAATAAATGTATATGTTCGTCGGCTATCGCGCTCATTGAGATAATAATAGTCGAATATCACTAACATGAACTTGAGAAATAACGTTTGTTTTCGAATCTTGAACATAATAAATTGGATGTTGTTGTCGAATGATAATCTTTGGAGTTGTTGAATATCGTGGATCTAATTTGGATCGATTTGTAAAAACACGAGTTAGAACAGTTGCACCGAGATCGTAGTGAGGATTTGTTCGTCGGAGATCATAACGATTTTTTGTTAGTTTCTGTTGTTTGAGCATGATTTCCTTCGCTGTTCGATGATAATATTCGAGGTTGAGTATTAATTGTCGTAGATAATCATGATGATGTTCGAATATGAATGACGTTGGATATAAATCTGTTGGTAAATTCGGTTTACGTCCAAAGGTTAATTCGAATGGTGAGAAACTTGTTGACGCATGTACGCCGGCGTTATAAGCAAAAATGATTGGGTTAAGATAACTATCCCAATTGTTCAATTCACGATCAGTGAGTTTGGCTAATTGAGTGACAAATGTACTATTAAAACGTTCGACCGCACCATTCGACTGGGGCCTATAAGCTGTACAAAATATATGATTATAACCGAGTAATTTCGATAATGAATTCATTAGTTCGTTTTTAAAACTTGTACCGCGATCTGAGATAATCGTTCGAGGAACACCAAATCGACAGATATAATCATTGAATATGGCGGCTGCGGTGGTAATAGCAGTACAATTTGGCAATGCAACAGCAACGATAAACTTCGTAAAATAATCTGTCAAGCAAAGAACGTAACGATTCGATTGCGGCGTTGTTGGGAATGGTCCACAAAAATCCATTGCCAATAGTTGATTCGGACCTTCAGGTATTGTTGTCGGATTAAGAAAGCCAGGTGGCTTTTGTCGAGAGACATTGAAAGCTTGACAAGCGATGCATGATCGAATATGTTTAACAACCGATTTTTTCATATTTGGCCACCAGACTCTTTCTTTTAGCTTTTCCAATGTCCGTCGAATCCCAAAATGTCCACCAACAAGTGGATTATCGTGATATGCAAGAAGTAACGAATGAATCAGTGACGATGGAATGTAAATTAATTTGTACTTTGTTCTTCGATTTGTATTATATGTTAACTTGTATAGGATTCCGTCGTTTACTTCGAACGATGAGTTTGGGTTCGTTTTCAAATCTTCAATTACCTGTTGAATTCGTACATCACCAAGTTGATGTTGTTTTATTTGTGTTAGATCAAAATTCATATCAACTGATTCAGGTTCGGGTTCAAGTTCATTGAGACTATCACGATTCGATGTTGGAGAAATTAAAGACGTTGTTTGTTGAGAATTTGTTTGAGAAGAATTAGTTGGTGGTGGTGGTGGTAATGCTTTTGCCTTCGAACGAGTAACTACTGCACCGGCTATTTGAATTGATGAACTATCATCTCGAACAAATTCGAGACCATAATTCGAATTAAGAAATTCATTATCCTGTTCGATCGGATGTCTTGAAAGATAATCGGGCAAGCAATTGTACTCTCCTTTGACATGAATTATTCGACGAATATTGAATTCTTGAAGTAAAATCGAAATTTTCTCTACACGTTTATTTGAAACTTTCTTATCTAACATGCGACATATCGGACAGTTATCAGTGTAAACGAAAAATTCACGGCCAAGTAAAAACGATTTCATTCGGTTAACACATTTGAAGATTGCTAATGCTTCGAGTTCTAACGGATGATAACGTTTCTGAGCTGATGTTAATAATTCCGAATGATAATACAGTATTCGTTTTTCACCTTGAACTTCTTGATATATTAGGTTGGTAACAATTTTTTGCGTTTTTTTTCGAATTTCTCTATAATAGTAAAGAAAGTTGTAGAAGTTTCCATATTAAGCGTATATATAGAGGACGTGAATGTCTCTCGAATAATAGTAAGAGAATGAATATGGAGGTTGATTACGAATTAGAAAGAAATATATCTCGTAAAGAGCTGAGACTACTTCTGCTTCATGAATTCCGTTTAAATCACAAAGCAACAGAAGCAGCGAACAACATATACAGTACGATGGGTGAGGGCGTACTCTCCATTCGTACAGCGCAACATTGGTTCAATCGTTTCAACAATGGCCACTTCGAACTTGATGACTCACTTCATACTGGAAGTCCTATGGAGGTAGATATTGATCTTTGATCCTAGATTAACATCACGGTGTTTAGCAGAGCAACTGGGATGCTCCCATACTACAGTGGAAAAACATTTGCACGAATTACGTAAAAGCTGGAAATATGGTATTTGGATACCACATGATTTCTCACCTCAACAGCTCCAACAGAGGGTGGATGCTTGTATGGAATTAATGACCTCTCATCGCAACTATGAATGACTGAAAACTCTGATTACTGGTGATGAGAAGTGAGTGTTGCAACGGCAAAGAATGATCTCCATCCAAAGAAGATTATGTTGAGCGTTTGGTGGGGCGTGAAAGGAATTATTCACTGGGAAGTTCTTCCTGCTGGTTGTAGAATCACTGCCGATCTCTATTGTCAACAATTGGATCGAGTTGCAGCAAAACTTGAAGGAAAGCAGGATCGAATTTATTTTTTGCATGACAATGCTCGACCTCATATCGCAAAGTCGACTCGTAAAAAGCTATTGAAGCTCGGATGGATTACAATTCCACATCCAACATATTCTCCTGATTTAGCACCCACTGACCATCACTTGTTTCATTCTCTGGGTAATTATTTACGGAAGAAAAAAATTCAACGACGAGACCAATATCAAAATCGAGATCGACACTTTCTTCAATCAAAAATCCAAGGACTTCTACGAGCGTGGGATCCTTTCTCTACCGAAACGTTGGCAACAAGTCATAGATACTGATGGAGGGTATATCGGTCAAAGCTAATTCTATTCTCCGAGTTAAAAGATAAAAGATAAAAACGCAAAAAATTTGTTGCCAAACTAATAGTTAATATAATACATAATAATATTATTATTAATATTGTTAAATCTAAGATTTTATATCGATCAGGTGCTATAAAAAATAAAATTAATGATGTTAAATGAACTAATTCAACAAGAATTGATGCTGAGAATGATTCAGGTAATGGATACATTATTTCAGCAAGTGATTCATATGTTAATGGAGATCCTGCACCTTGAAAAAAACCACCTAATGATGTTGATATTATTATTCCTATTATACTTGATCCAATTATTGGTTTTGAACTAAATATTGATAAAAAATAACATATAAAACAAATTGATATTAACGTTTTAAATGAAGGATTAAATTTTGGCATATCAGCTAATGTTGATAAAATTAAACCACCAGTTATTTCTGCTACAGATGAACCAAAACCAATCCAACCTTTTAAGAAAAACAATTCATTTTTTTTTTAAATTTGCCAATTTGTTTTTCTGTATAATTTAATGGTGTTAAAATAACATAAAATAAACTTGTCCAAACACCAAAAGTTCCTCCAATAAAACCTGATGTAATAACAAGGAGAATAAATGATGGTGTTGTAAAACAACGACGAAGATTTTCCATTAATGTTCGACATGATTGAGCAGTTCCTTCATTTATTGGATATTTCATTAATAATTCTGCAGCTGGTGATGAAGGACTTTTTAGTTGACCAGGAAAATAAATTAATACTAAAATAAAACCAATTACGGAAAATCCTAAATGAATATAAAGAAAATGTGGAATATCTTCTGGAGAAGAAACAATTGATGGACCCAATGGAAAACTAAGTGTTGAACCTAAATTATATGCCATTATTCCTATTGTTGTTGCACGTGTTCGTTCATTTGTATTAAACCATAAACATGATAATTGAGATACTGGAACCATTGCTAATGGACCACATATTGCATTTAATATTTGACCTATGTGAATAAATGGTAATGATATTGAATGAATATTTACATTTGATGATAATGATATTATTATTGATGGAATTACACGAACGATTGTTGATAATAATTCCATTATTGAAAGTAATATTACACAATATCGAAGACCATTTGTTTTATTTATTAATACATATGTTAATGGAAGTGATGGAATAAAACATATTGGTCCTCATGCCAAAAATAAATCTATTGTTGATTCACTTATATTATAATAGATTTCTGTACTTTTATATATTGGAGCAAATGTTGCCCAAATTAAACATTGATTAAATGCAAGAAAACAAAATACAAATAATACATAAAATCGAATTCGATATACTTTGTATTTTGAACTTGATATTGATTCATCTACACCAAATATTTCAATCATCTTGCACTTTATAACACTTTATCAAATATATTTTCATAAAAAACGAACTTCAACTTTAAGATATCTTATCTATTTCATTTTTACTTTTCTTCACATTCAAAATATTTATTCACAATTATTATTTAACAAAATAAAAAACAAACTACGTATTAGTTATTTTCAGACTGTAATTTTCATTTTCCAATAAATTATCTAATATACTTTAATTAATCCTACTCAAAGAAGTTCTAACTATTAATATAGTGTTCATATTTTCATTTTTTTAAATCCCACTATTAAATATTTATTATAGTTTTATTCCCTCGACTGTAAGGAGGGTCATATGAAAAAAATTCGTTTGTCTGTCTGTCTGTCTGTCTGTTTGCATCGGGGTCAAAAGAACATCGATTTAAGAACTCACTTATAGTGACCAATGATGGTTGGGAGTTGGTCGGACCTTGGGTAATCGAGGTCAGGGAGTCCGAATATGAGTCATTCTTGGGTTCAAAGGTCAAAAAAACATCTGTTGAAGAAACTCGTAATACTGACCAATGATGGTTAGAACTTGGTCGAATCTTGGGTAATCGAGGTCAGAGAGTCTGAATTTGAGTACAAATCGAGTTGAAAGGTCAAAAAAACATCGATTTAAGAAGTCACTAATAGTGGTCAATGATGATGGATAGTTGCCCTGACCTTGGGTAATCGAGGTCGGAGAATTCGGAATTTGAGTATTAATCGGGTTCAGAGGTCAAAATAACATCGACTGTAGTAACTCCTAATAGATGACAAATGATAGTTGGCACTTAGTCATACTTTGGACAATCGAGATCGGAGAGTTTAAATTGATAGGTAGATATTCAAAATTTTCAACTGAATATTTTTGGAAACTGACGATTTTTCGAAGTGTGGAAGTGTGTATGGCTCATTAGAAGATTCGTATTTTGGAAAAAAAGAGATTTTTCCTATGATGTGATTATGTTAAATCAGATATGACGTTTCCGAGTCGATTGTTGTCTTTAGAAAACTATAAAGTGGCCCTTCTCAGATATCTATAATCATTTAGACCTAGCTATTCGATAACTACCAATACTGGAGCCCGAAAATGTGGCAGCTCGAGTCGGAAGTGGCGGACCGTAGGGACGCCGACGACCGACGAGGTGTTGTCCGATATGATGTATGGTGAAACTTTATCATATATACGTATAGTCGATCGTTTTTAGTCCAAACTTTTATATGCGCTCACACTAACACATTCAGTCGAGGGTCAAGTGAATCGACTCTCGATGAACGTTACTTGTAGATCCATTGTGTATAGTTATATACGCATCCACCAATCATTTATCAATACTGAATTTATTTAATTATAAGTGAAACGAAACGAACATTTTTGGTATTGATAACAACCGAAAGGAAACAGCTTTGTTCACAAATACTGCGATATGTTTATTAACAATGGTCTCCTATTATAGAAGAGTTCATGAGTTGTTTTATATGTATTCAACTTTGTGTCGATTCATATTTTACTGATTATCATATTAGAAAATGATCTTTTTTCTTTAATTTTATTTTCCCATTCAAGCCAAAAAAAGGATGAATATGTGAGTAAACACTTGTGCATATGCTTTTAAGACGAAAAAATTGATGCCCATCATAATGGATTGTTAAAAGTAATGAAAACAAACATTTTTCATCATTTTCTTTTACGGTCGAACTATCGAAACCATTATTCCTCGGGATATCTCAATTATTGGCGCAGTTAATCTCCAAAAATGGAAAATGAAAATAGTAACTCCAATTCAGACGATTCTGCCCAATCTCTTGTATTGATGTCTTCTCTTGCCACGGGCAGTGGAGAAGTTGCTCTTAGATCGAATTCTAAAATAAATTATTATTCAATATCAAAACGAAGCCCATGGCCAATGACCACATCAATATCTCAAGTTCAACCATAATTCAATTCTAAACAATCTACACAAATATCGAATAACAACAAAAATACTCCTATACAAACTATATCAGACAAAGAAGAGTAAGATCAAATACGTACTTTTATTAATCGAATCAATTTATTTAAAAAGATTTCAAACTCGAAATCGTTTCATCAAACAATTGTTTCTCATTATTTTTGGAATGATTATTTGTGCTATTCCACTTGCTGTTATTGCAACTCTTTATGCACAACTAGGTCAGTTCATTTTTTTTTAATTCTCGTAATAAGATAGGAAACCTACTCACATATTAAAGTTTAATAAACAAAGAACTAAGAGAGAGAGAGAGAGAGAGAGTAAAAAAAGGTCTTTAATAAAACTACTTAAAAATAGAAAAAAATATTTCTTTGTTCATTGTTTTATTCAATAATGCAAATGTTATCTGCAATGAATTTAAAATAGTGAACTCAACAGCTTCTACAACAAGTATGTCAAGATAACTCACAATCAATGTAGATTCAAACAAATAAATTTTCATCGACTTTTTCTAGCTACTACAACCACTGTTACTTATGTGCTTCCTACTCAATGTACAACTTACACTACAAATAACGATAGTACACGAAATATTGCTTCTGGACCAGGTTCAACTTGTGACAATACATTGACTGTAGGATGGTACAGATTTATGGGAGGAGCTGGAAAATATTTAGCAACAACTTATGTTAGTAGAGATACATGTACTACATATTATGGAGGTTCATATAATGGAACTTTACCATCAATATCTGGAACAACAACAACATATGGAACTCTTTGTTTGAATAATAATGGATATCTTTGTTATGCACCATGGTCTAGTTCTATCATTGCTGTTACCAATTGTAATGGTTATTATGTCTATTATCTCACACCTATCACAAATTGTAATGCACGTTATTGTACTACAAACTAATTCTTTTCTTTTATTTGAGTCTATATCAATTTGTAAAAAATAAAAAATAAATTCAAGAAGATACAAATGGTTGAACTTTCTCTACTTCATTCAATAACTGTATAATCATTTGTTTACGATATTATATGTCGATGGATTCTTTCCATGATATTTTAATAATTTATTGTTGGTTTTAAATTCTTGAGTGATTTAAGCAAATTAAAAAATAAATAATCCATGAAATTAACAACTCAAGATAGATATATTCTGATTATATGTGATGTAAAAAGGAATTACATTAATCATCTTTTGCAAATAATACTTCAAACGAACATACCCATACCGTCTCTTTTTTTAACATTTTAGCGTAATTACGTCACAGTTTTTCGTAATTACGGGTCACAGTGTGATCGTAGCTACGGCGTAATTACGTCACAATTTGATCGTAATAGAACATATGGGTAGTTATACTTTTTACTTCTATCTTTTATCGTTCTTCGATGAAAACGAAAAAAAAAGAAATCAGTTCTCATTTAGTTGAAATCTATTAAAACACGCTGTTAAAAACTATAAACGAAGTATATCAAAAGTTGATCGTATAGAAACTATTCGAGAACTATGAGTACGTATATATATATATATATAACTGCATCGAGATATGTTTTCCATAATTCATTATTCTAATATTCATTTATTGTGTCATATAGAATATTCTCATTTTTACATTTATAAATCTTGTAAAAGATCATTTTCAAAATTTGAATAAGTAAATTGAATAAACGATTATAGATATTCGATAATTAAATACTTTTTTTTTAATAGAAGATAATCAGAAATTCTATGAAATGAAAATAAGATCTAATTGTGATCAATTTTAATTGTAGGTGATGTGGTAGAATCAACTATGGTGGAAGATGATAATAATATAGAAAGTGATAAACAAAAAGATGTTGTTCAATTTGATAATCAAAATGATAATAAACTACCATCATTTTGGTCTGTAAAAGGTCAACGTGTTCGATGGCATGATCCCTCATTTCGTAAAATGATATGGAATATTCTATTATTATCATGGTCATGGAGTCTTGGTGAAGGTGCATTTTTTATTCAAGTAAGTACAACAACTTTAGCAGCAACAACTTTTGCTAATTGGCATTTGGCAACAATTCCAATTGGATCTATGCTTTTAACTGGTACTATATGGTCAATATTTTTACCACGATCTATTGCTCGTTTTGGAAGTCGACCACCACTCTATTTCGGTGCATTAATGGGCATGACTGGAGCTGCACTTTGTATTGTAGCAACATGGTATAAACTATATTGGTTATTGGTAATAGGTGCTGCATTTCTTGGTGGACAAGTACCATGTACATTATACTATCGACTTCTAGCAGTACAATTTGCTACGAAAGAATTTGCTCCAAAAGCCATAGCAATGGTCGTAGCTGGTGGCTGTTTATCATCAGTTATTGGGTAAATTTATTCGTATAATTTGTACGTAAATCTTAGTTTTTTTTAAATGTAATTTATAGACCAGAAATAGCTAAACATACAGTCAATGCTCTGTCAAAACCATATAGTGGTGCTTATCTAACAACATTATGTGAATGTACATTACTTTTATTTACTATGACAATAATTAGATTTTCTGAGGTTAAAAAAACTGATTATACACTTGTATCGACATTATCAAAAGTCACAAATGATAAACATAATAATAATAGTGGTCGTTCTTTATATATAATAGCCAGTCAACGAACATTTTTGATGGCTGCTCTTGGTGGATTTGTTTCATGGTCAGCAATGGCTGTTCAAATGTCAGCTACACCATTAGCAATGACTACTGCTGGACATAGTTTTGCTCAATCAACAACAGCTGTTGAATATCATTTATTAGGAATGTTTGTACCATCGTTTTTTACTGGAACTTTATGTAATTGGTTTGGTAGTCGTTTAGTAATGCTTACTGGATTAGTAATACAATTGACAGGAACATTTTTATTTCAACGTGGTTTTAGAGTTAGTCATTTTAATTTAGGTTTAATTATTATTGGTATTGGATGGAATTTGGGATATGTTGGAGCTTCAGCATTATTAACACAATCACATCGACAAGAAGAAAAAACCAAAACACATTCATTATACGAAGCAATTGTTATGATTAGTATAACTATTTCATTCTTTTCATCAGCATTTATATTACAATTTTTTGGTTGGATGTTTTTAACTGGAAGATTTATTAGTACTTATTTAATTATATCTGTACTCATATTGACTATAGATACCATTTTTGTATTTTATAAAACAAGAAATATACGAAAAGAAATAAATCTTAATCATATTCAAATAGAACTTCCAGCATAACATCAGAAGGTTCTATTTTATTCATAAATGTCAAACTTGAAACTTGAATTCAAATTCAAATTCAAATTCAAATTAGTATCATCTAATTTGAAGTTTTCAAGTTCAAATTCAAATTCAAATTAGTATTATCTAATTTGAAATTTTCAAATTCAAATTCAAATTCAAGTTCAAATTCAAGTTCAAATTCAAATTAGTATTTTCTATTTTGAAGTTTTCAAGTTCAAGTTCAAATTCAAGTTCAAATTCAAATTCAAATTCAAATTCAAATTAGTATTTTCTATTTTGAAGTTTTCAAGTTCAAGTTCAAGTTCAAGTTCAAGTTCAAATTCAAATTCAAATTCAAATTAGTATTTTCTATTTTGAAGTTTTCAAGTTTCAAGTTCAAGTTCAAATTCAAATTCAAATTCAAATTCAAATTCAAATTAGTATCATCTAATTTGAAGTTTTCAAGTTTCAAATTCAAGTTCAGATTATGATTTAGGATGAGGGCGTCTTTTTGTGAACGGAGGGCGTAGTGCCTAAATGAGGGTGAGGGCGTCTGTTTGTGAACGGAGGGCGTAGTGCCTAAGTGAGGGTGAGGGCGTCTGTTTGTGAACGGAGGCGTATTGTCGACGAAAATGGTACTTTTTCATATGAAAACTTCAAAATAGATAATACTAATTTGAACTTGAACTTGAACTTGAAACTTGAAAACTTCAAAATAGAAAATACTAATTTGAATTTGAACTTGAACTTGAACTTGAAAACTTCAAAATAGAAAATGCTAATTTGAATTTGAACTTGAATTTGAACTTGAACTTGAAACTTGAAAACTTCAAAATAGAAAATACTAATTTGAATTTGAATTTGAATTTGAACTTGAATTTGAACTTGAATTTGAACTTGAACTTGAAACTTGAAAACTTCAAAATAGATAATACTAATTTGAATTTGAACTTGAATTTGAACTTGAATTTGAATTTGAATTTGAATTTGAATTTGAATTTGAACTTGAATTTGAACTTGAATTTGAACTTGAACTTGAAACTTGAAAACTTCAAAATAGATAATACTAATTTGAATTTGAACTTGAATTTGAACTTGAATTTGAACTTGAATTTGAACTTGAATTTGAATTTGAATTTGAATTTGAATTTGAAAATTTCAAATTAGATAATACTAATTTGAATTTGAATTTGAACTTGAAGACTTCAAATTAGATAATACTAATTTGAATTTGAACTTGAATTTGAATTCAAGTTTCAAATTCGACACTACTGTGATTTCGTGGTGATTTCGTCGTTCATTTCGACTTATCGACTCATCTTCATCGAAGTTTTATCGATCTCTCTGGTTTTCTGGTGATTTCGTCGTTCATTTCGACTTATCGACTCATCTTCATCGATGTTTTATCGATCTCTCTGGTTTTCTGTTGACTTTCATCGTTCATTTCGACTTATCGACTTATCTTTATCGATGTTTTATTGACCTCTCTGATTTCCTGGTGATTTTCATCGTTCATTTCGACTTATCGACTCATCTTCATCGAAGTTTTATCGATCTCTCTGGTTTTCTGTTGACTTTCATCGTTCATTTCGACTTATCGACTTATCTTTATCGATGTTTTATTGACCTCTCTGATTTCCTGGTGATTTCATCGTTCATTTCGACTTATCTTTATCGATGTTTTATTGACCTCTCTGGTTTTCTGTTGACTTTCATCGTTCATTTCGACTTATCGACTCATCTTCATCGAAGTTTTATCGATCTCTCTGGTTTTCTGTTGACTTTCATCGTTCATTTCGACTTATCTTCCTGAATGTTTTATTGACTTCTCATATTTCGTGGTGATTATCGAGTGATCTTTCGACTTATCGATTTATCGACTTTAATGTTTTGTTGAACTGTTTTGCTTTTTGTAATTTCGAGCTTTTTCTGCTTATTGTAGGGAATCTTTG
>Ga0209914_1002843_pt1 | contig 13371 bp, 12 predicted proteins | sample ThiBiot_500_plan_FD_183949 | JGI IMG/M metagenome (GOLD analysis project Ga0209914, IMG submission 183949) | Wastewater bioreactor microbial communities from Cape Town, South Africa - Thiocy_cont_500_plan (SPAdes) | ecosystem: Engineered > Bioreactor > Thiocyanate-remediating > Anaerobic-Aerobic...
CTATAATTATCTATATTGCTCTATTGGCTCATTCCACCAAGTTGTCAAGAAATTATTAAATATTGATACAAATCAAACGACGGTTATTGCAGGCACGGGCACTGCTGGATCTGCATCAAATAGTCTTAAGAATCCTCGAGGCATCTTTGTGACTGTTAAATTAGATCTGTATGTCGCAGACTGTTCAAATAATAGAATTCAACTTTTTCGATCTGGCCAACTAAATGGAACAACAGTAGCTGGAAGTGAAGCACCAGAAACAATTGTACTCAATGCTCCAACTGATGTTGTTCTCGATGCTGATGAAAATCTCTTCATTTCAGATTATAACAATCATCGTATTGTAAAATCAGGACCTTCCGGTTTTGAATGTTTATTTGGTTGTACGAACAGCTCAGGTTCAACAGCTAGTCAACTGAATCGTCCACACAGTCTTAGTTTTGATAGTTATGGAAATTTGTTTGTCGCAGATTCACACAATAATCGTATTCAAAAATTTTTATTAACAAGAAATTCTTGTGGTAAGTGTTTCCATTTCTTCTAAATAAGTTTTCTGATATAGTGAATGATTAAATATTATTTTCATTATTATAGGACTCTTTTATAATCAACCTAACTTTTGTCCAACAGCAACATGGAATCCTAATGCCACAACTATAGCAAATAACAGTTCGATCAGCTACAACCCTTATGATATTTTTATTGATATCAATAATACTATTTATATACCCTCAAAATCTTTTAATAGTGTTCAAATATGGTTGGAAGGGAACATAAATTTTTCAAGAACTATCTCTAATGACTTGAATTCACCAAATAGCATCTTTGTTGCTAGTAATGGTGATATATATGTCGATAATAGCATTTCTAATCATCGTATAGACAAATGGGGAAGAAATCAAACAAATAGTACTGTCGCAATGTATATTGATCAAATTTGTTATGGTATTTTTATTGATATTCAGGATAACCTTTATTGTTCCATGGGCACTTCTCATAAAGTAATTAAAAAATCACTGAGAAGCGATGCAAACACTTCAACAATTGTTGCAGGCAATGGTACTGCTGGATCTGGATTATATATGCTTCATGGTCCTCGAGGAATTGTTGTGGATAACGACTTAAATTTATATGTGGCAGATTGCCACAACCACAGAATTCAACTGTTTCGATCAGGCCAATTAAATGGAACAACTATTGTAATCAATGGATCAAATGGAACATTGACACTCAATACACCAACTGGAGTTGCTCTAGATGGGGATGGTTATTTATTCATCACGGACTATGGCAATCATCGAATCTTAGGATCTGGTCCTGAAGGTTTCCGATGTATAGTTGGATGTACAGGATTTGAGGGTGCAGCAGCTAATCAACTAAATCATCCACACAGATTCAGTTTCGATAGCTATGGTAATTTATATGTCATTGATATAGACAATGGTCGACTTCAAAAATTCTTTTTATTATCAAATTCATGTGGTGAGTACTATCAAGAAATAGTTTCTATGTAAAATGAAAGATCCTAAAAGAAATATATTTCAGTAAAAAAAGAAAACTATCGAAAATGTTAAAGGAAAAAATATCAAAAAATTCAATCAATGAAACATTCTTTATTTTTAATATAACACAAGTATTGCCAAAGAAAATATACATAATAAATGATAATTGATATAAATGTTCCATTAAGTTGATAATTTCATTATAATAACGTCGATTAAGTTTTTCTATTCTACATTGAATAACAATTGTTCTTAGTGTCTGTCCATATCTGTCTTGCTGATGGAAGGGAATAAGCGGTTAATTAGACGTATTTCGTATTCTATTCCCACAGGGATTGCGCCAAGAGCTTTTTGCAGGGAGTACTTGTACTTGCACAGTGCTCTCAAATCTAACATTGTGATTATATGAAATTAATAATCATTCAAAAAGAAAAAACATTGCATAGATTTTTTTCGTCTTCTTTAATTTGTTATAATTGATTTTAATTCTAATGTAAGATAAAAATAAAGGAATTAAAATCTGTATCACAACTTGTAACAATAGAAATATTAGCTTAATTTTATTTGCATTATTTAAATTCTTTAGTAGTAAAAGTATTTCTCATTATAGTTGTATCATATAATCAACCAAGATTTTGTCCTTCGGCAACATGGAATTCAACAGCACTTACATTTGCAAATGTCAGCACAGTTGGTATTCATCCGTATGGAATTTTTGTCAATATTAACGACACTGTCTATGTAAATAACCAGCAACAAAGTCAAATTATTGTATGGTTTAAAGGAGACATTAATCCAACGATAATAAATGCTACAAAGTCTTCGAGTCCATTGAGTATTTTTGTTACTATTACCAATGATATCTATATCGATAGTAATGATGGTGGCATTCATACATGGAAATTAAATCCAATACAAGAACTGTTTACTTTAAATACTAGTACAAGATGTTTGGATATTTTTATTAGTAGTAACAATGTTCTATATTGTTCTTTGTCTGCCATTCATATCGTCATCAAAATATCACTTGATAATAATGACACTCAGATAATAACAGTTGCTGGAACAGGATCTAATGGATCAACGTCATTGATGCTTAATTCTCCGCGTGGAATATTGTTGGATATTAATTCCAATTTATATGTAGCAGACTATGGTAATAATAGAATTCAGTTTTTTCGAACAGGACAATTGAATGCAACAACAATCGCAGGAAATGGTGCACCAGGAACAATCGATTTATTTTATCCAATCGATATTGTGTTTGATGGTGACGGTTACTTATTTATTACAGATAGCGCCAATCATCGCATTGTTGGATCAGATATCAACGGTTATCGATGTATAGTTGGCTGTTTTGGCAATGGTTCTTCACCTGATAAATTAAGTTCACCGCACGGTTTGGCCTTTGATTCTTATGGAAACATTTTTGTCACTGACTACTTCAATAATCGTATTCAAAAGTTTTTTTTGGCAACTAATTCTTGTAGTTAGTATCTTAAAATATGTTAAATTTTATTCAATAATATTTGTACTGTATTAATTTAGTTTCAACAACTATCTCACCAGAAACATCAAATTCACCTATTGCTAAAAGTAATTTTAATTTCATTTTAATATTTTACATTAATAACCCCCCGTCGCTACGTCCCTGTACAAAGCCAATTACATATTTGTAATCCTCGAAAAAAACTGTATCAGACACACACGCACACCCATAGAAAATTTTTTTAAAATGAACCTTTATAGGCTTTATCTGTCCAATATGAAAATTGGTCATTTTTTTTTGTTTTTATTACAGATGAAACTACAACTTCTGAAATACAACTAACAACAACTGTAAAGATAGGTTAGTATCAATTTTTTAGTTTGTTTCCATTTGATTTGAATTAACTGATTATTGTCATTCATAGAAACTTCAACAAATCATGATATTCAAACAACTTTTGATATAGGTAGTCAATTATCATTAGTTTTTGTTCCAAATACTTGTCCAACATCGACACAAATTGGTTCTAATTGTAATATATCTTCTTTTTCATGTGATATACTTCAACCATGTCAAAATAGTGGTACTTGTATCAATGATAATAATACTGTCAATGGTTATATTTGTTCATGTTCAATTGATGTCAATGGTACTCAATGTCAATATAATTATCAACTTTGCCAAATAAATACGTGTTGGAATAATGGTAAATTAAATAAATATATATATATTTATATGTAAATTGTATGATGAAATTTATAGGTACATGTTATAAAACATCCAATAGAACATTTTTTTGTGAATGTACATCTGGTTGGCAAGGTAAACATTGTGAAACAAAAGTTAATTATTGTGAAGATACTGTGTGTTTAAATAATGGTGTTTGTCAACCATTATTACTTAATTATAGTTGCCAATGTCTTGGTAATAGTTATTCTGGTAGAAATTGTGAAATAACATCAAATCAAATGAGACTTTTTAAAATCATTTCAAAATCATTTGCTTTTGTTGCAATCATTGCTATATTAACTTTAGCAATATTTATTATTACATTAGATATATTAAAATATTGTTTTGGTATTGATCCAATAGATCGAAAACTTCAATTAACAAGATGTAATATACAAAAGAAAAAAAAGAAACCTATGAAAATCATAAGATTTATTTATATTAATGCACCACCAAAAGATTCATTGGAACAAACGATTTCGACAATAGAAGAAACAATTATTTAAAAGTTCAAAAACTATATTTTTCTCTTGATTTTATTGTCATTGATATTCAATAGAAAATAATTATAAAAGTAAAATCTCAGTTGTCAGCAACCTTCAGCATCAATTTGATTGAATGCTAAATTTAATTTCTCGATTATTTTTGCAATTCAAGGTGACAAATTTACAATTCAATTAGGTAATGAAATTCGTAGATTGATCTCTTTGATCATACCATGTGCAAAAATACACTCCTATATTTTATTACATTTTCAAATGAATATAATGTTAAAAGTAAACTTTTTTTTTTCGAGAATACATAAATTAAAAATGAAAAATAAAATTAACATTCATTTAAAAAAAGATTTAAATATCCATGATAATGTGCAGTAATGATATCTAAACGACCATCATTGTTAAAATCATTTAAAGTAACAAATGTCGGAAGGTAAGAAGTGGATATTTCTAATGGTGATTGAAAATCTCCATTTCCATAGCCAAGATAAATAGTTACACTTGAATTTCTATTTTCAATAACAATATCTAAATAAGTATCTCCATTAAGATCACCTACAGATATTGAATATGAACAACCAATAGTTGAATGAATCTTTTGTTTTTCAAAATATCCATTTCCATAACCAATTAATACACTTAGAGATAAACTTTGACAACTGACTGTAACAATATCCATTATATTATCACCATTGAAATCTCCAACAGCTAATCCATTTGGTTTATGTTCAGTTGGAAATGAATTAGTTAATACAAAATTAGTATTATCAATTGCTATAAATACCGATATACTATTACTATAATAATTAGTTACAGCAAAATCTGTTAAATTATCATCATTAAAATTTGCAACAACTATTGATGTTGGACCATGAGCAGTTACATAATCTTGTGAAGATAAATATGTTATTTGTGATCCAATCATAATTAGTTTTACTCGATCAATCAATTTACAAGGAACTAGAAAATCTCGGTGATTATCATTATTAAAATCAGCAATAGCTATAGACAATGGATAATCAATCACATTGACTAATGGTGAATCAGTACAAGCAGTAAAAAGAATTTCATTTTGAAAAGTTCCATTACCATATCCAATTGATATTCCAACATTATTATTTTCATTATGAACAATAATAAGATCAGTTTGATTATCATTATTGAAATCATCTGTAGTAACAAAATAAGCAATATCATTCATTAAATGATATTTTTGTGATTGAAATGTTCCATTTCCATAACCTAATAATATATCAAGTTTATTTTCATTTAAACTTGAAATTGTAATATCCATATTTTTATCTCCATTAAAATCACCAATACCAATTGAAGATGGATTTATTAAAGTTTCATAAACATAAGCTGATGCAAATGTTAATGATTCACATTTTGGATCTAAATTATCTAAATAAAATCAAAATAATTAAGATATCTCAACTGTTTACTGATTTTTGAAGTTGTTGTTTGTGTCAAATTTTGAGATGTAACAATTGTCAACATATCAGTTGTTTCTAATTTTAAAAAAAATATCATTTCTTTTTTAAATCAATGTTTTTTTTTGACATACTTGTTTCAATATTTGATTGATCAAAAATAGAAAATGATCCATTTCGAATCAATGTAGTAATTATAGCCATTGTTCCAATTGTCATACTTACAATTACAATCATTTTTAAAATTCTTAATCGACATTTTCTTTTTTTTGCATTGCCACTTTAAAATAAAAGTTTGGACAAAAAAAAGAAGTTAATTAAAAAAATACGTACTGATCATTTGATTGGTCCTGAATGTTATTTTCGTTTGCCTAAAACGAATATTTTCTGGTTAAAAATTTCCAATGATAAACTTTTGTTTTTTCACTCACTAAAATAATTTCATCCATAATGATGATGATGATGAATATTGCCTTAATCGTTTGAAGAATAAATCATTTGCTTTTTGATTTCTCAAGTATATAATTAGTTTTTATGATTAAAAAAATTCTAATTATTATAATATTAATTGAAAAAAAAAGTAGAGCATAACATTTCTTATTTTAGTTTGACATGAGAAAGATGAATGTTAATCATCAATGGCAAAAATTGAAGAAGTATGTTCAAAATTTGAATTTATTTCCATCAATACCTGCTTCAACAAACGAATCAATACTTCAACAACAAAGAACTTCAACAAGATTATTTCTTCTTTTGTTAATATGGTTTTTATTAATTCTTACTCTATATAATTCTTTAATAAAAATAACTAAAAGTATAACGGTTAATGATCCAACTTCTGAAACATATTTTGAATTATTTTCAAAATATACTCGAACACTTACATGTCCTTGTAGGAAAATAGCAATTGACTATAGAAATCTTGTGAATATTAGTTATACGTTTCATCAATTGTGTACAAGTGATTTTATCAGTGAAAAATGGATTGGACTTTTACCTGGTAGTGAAGTACTTACATCGAAAGATGATTTTCGAGGTATTGCTCCATATTTATTTCGAGGATTAGCTACATTTTGCGAATCAGTAAATACAACTATTGTCGATAGTCTTGATAGTTTCTATACAAGACAATATATTGGTGATTCACTTGTATCTTTTGATTTATTCAAATCTCAAATGGATTCTCAAGTTATTGAATTCATTTCATCAACAACGAAAACATATTTATTATCATTGTCTATGATTCGAAGTACAACTCAATCGAATGCTTTATTTTCGGCATATCAAACTAATTATATATTTACTGCAGGTGATACTGATTTGTCGTCTATACGCATCATTCCAACTACATATGATAATTGTAATTGTATGATAACAGCAGAATGTATTGACGATGTTCCTATTCGAAGAGAAGCAACACATGAAATTTTATACAAAATACCTGGATTAAAAATTGGATGTTATATAACTGAAGCATTGATGGAATCAACTCTTGAATGTTTATTTATTGAAGAATGTATAGATCAAATTAGATATTATGTTTTTCCATTAAAACTATTTCCAAATCTAACAATTCTTAATTCTTCATTGAAAAGTAAATATTTACCAAATACAAAATTAAAAATAATTCTTGATCAATTAATGATTGAACAATGGAATTGGTCAATTATATATAAATCATATTATGAACAATGTCAACCATATCAATGTACTTTTACATTTGAAACCAGAAATGATCTCATTTTTATTGTTACTGTTATTATTGGTTTGATTGGAGGATTAGTTACTCTTCTTAAATTAATTATTCCATTTGTAATCCAATTTATTTTAGACGAAAGACAATCTCAAACATCTATTACAAGTAAGATATTCATTAATAATAAAAACATATTTTTTGATCATTTTTTAAAAATAGTTCAAAATTTCTTCGATAAGTTAAAAAATCTTTTACTAAATTTAAATTTATTTGGATCGATACCACCAACAACTGATCCAAATATATTGAAAACTGAAAAAATATCGACTAAATTATTTTTAATTTTATTTGTTTCATCAATATTTATTATTATTATTTATATATCCTTCACAATTATAACATCAACTATTTATGTTCAAAATCCAACAATTGAACAATATTTTGAATTATATTCGAAATATTCCGACGAATTAACATGTTCTTGTAATCAAATTTCTATAGATTATCAAAAGATTGTAAGTATTACATTTACATTACATCAAGTATGTACTAATGATCTTATCAATGGAAAATGGATGCAAAATATTAATCATGACATTGTCTATCATGTTTATGATATCGATGAATTTCCATCAGTTGCTCCATCTATGTTTCAATCACTCAATGCACTTTGTCAATTAGTTAATAAAACTATTTTAGATAATCTTAATCGATTTTATCTAAATCATTATATAAGTCCATCACTTACATCGAAACATATTTTACAATTACAAATTGATTCTTTTGCAAATCAATTCAAATTATCAACAATAGAAACATTTCTTCTTTCATTAGATATCATTCGAAATACAACTCAAGCAAATGGTTTAACATCAGCTTTAGAAACAAATTATAAATATTATATGGATATTTCATCTTTAAAATTAATGACAAATGCAAATTTATATTCAAATTGTGATTGTTCAATTGATTTGAATTGTGCAAAACCAACAGGTTTTAAAAATCACAGTAATAATCATACAATGGATTTTATTGTACCTGGTATGTACACAGCATGTTATCCTATTCAAGGACTTATTCAATCTTCTTTACAATGTTTTTATTCTGAACAATGTATTGAAAATGTTATGTCAAAAACATTCATGGATTCATCTATCTATCCTGCATCACTTGATTCATCTTTAACAAGTCGATATCTACCAAATACTTCTATCGAAACTATTCTTAATCAATTAATGATTGAACAGTGGAATATTAATAATCTTTATGAAAATTATTATACACAATGTCAACCATATCAATGTACTTACTCAATTAAACATAGAAATCATTTTATCTATATAATAACTACTATTACTGGTCTCATTGGTGGTTTAGTTACAGTTCTCAAGTTAATTTCTCCTTTGATCATTAAATTAATAAGAAAAAACTTTCGATCTACAATCGATCAACCTGGTAACTTATTACGTATTCGTACCATTTTTCAACAACTTAAACAACTAATTGAAAATTTAAATCTATTTCCAACAGTTTCATCATTAACTGATCCCGATACAGTTCGTAAAGAAAAATTAGCAACTAAAGTATACATTATTCTATTAATTGTGGGAATATCTATACTTTCTCTTTACACATATTTCATGATTGTTGTCAAAACAGTTCATATTCAAAACCCAAAAATAGATGAATATACTCAATTGTATCTTGAATATGAAGAACAACTCATATGTCCATGTAAAAAACTTTCAATAAATTATGAAGAAATCATTTCTATTAGAGTTACAATGCATCAACTATGTTCGAGTCATTTCATTACTAATGATTGGTTAAGATACATCAAATCTACAACAATCAATCTTAATTTTGATGATTTTAGAAGTTTTAGTATTTATACATTTGAAACATTACAAATTCTTTGTCAATTAGTTAATCGAACAATTAATACTAATCTAAAAAATTTTTATTCAAATCAATATATAAGTTCATCGATAACATCTCGAAATCTATTACAAACACAAATTGATTCTCTATTTACTCAATTGATAATATCAATGGAAAAAACATTTTTACAAACATTTCAATTAATTCGAAGTATGATCTATCAAAATGCTCTTACTTCAGCAACATCAACAAGTCATCATTTGATAAATGTTGATCTACTTGGAATTCCTCTTAATTTTTTCATTGCACGATCACGTATTTGGTCTGAATGTGATTGTGCTATTACAGCTAATTGTATTCAATCAGCAACTATTTATAATCATACAAATAACAATATTATTTCTACAGTAGCAGGAATGTTTATTGGATGTTATATTATTGAAGCTACTTTACAATCAACTCTCGAATGTTTATATGATCAAATATGTCTACAAATGATTACCTCTCATGTCAATAATTCTTCTACAATTCAATGGACAATTTTAAATTCAACAGAACATCAAAATCAAACAATACAATTGATTCTCAATAAATTAATGGTTGAAAAATGGAATTGGTCAATTAATTATGAGAATTATTATGAACAATGTCAACCAAATGAATGTCGATATACATATAAAACAAGAAATCATTTTCTTTATATATTTACTACTATAATTGGTCTTATCGGTGGATTAACAACTGCTCTTCGTTTTGCTACATCAAACATTTTTTTGCCTATTTTCAAATATATTCAAAGAAAAAAAAACAAAATCTTTCCAATTGTTTAATTAATTAATTAATTAGATTTTAAATAAATTTTATTTTGATTTTAGATAATTTTATTTTCAATAAAAAAAATGGTTTCGCTCTTAAAGATTATCTCCTTATTAATATTTTTCATGACAATAATATTAACAATCACTATTATATTCGTCATGCAACCTTGGTCAAAAACTTCTGAAATAGCAAGAGAACAAACTAGTAGTTCACCAGTATCTACAACAGAAATCAATTCATTAATCGTACGATCTGAGTATTCATCATCATTGAACATATTTAATCAAAAGTATTTTCGTACAAATAGTTATTCAAGTTTAAGTTATTATTTTGAAGCTATTCAATTGAATGTATCTATGAATGGAAATTATACAATTATAAGTATTAGTAATATAGATACATTCGGTTACATTTACAAAAATGCATTTAATCCTACTTTTCCTTTTTTAAATCTAATTTCATCAAATGATGATACTGGTGGAAATAGACAATTTAAATTGAAATTATATTTAAATATTGAAATCGAATATATTTTAATTGTGACAACATATGATGTTAATATAACAGGATCATATTCAATTCTTACAACTGGTCCTGCATCAATTAGATTTTCTTCAATAAATATTAAAAGTAAGAATTCAATATGTTTCACAAATTTTCTTCTTCTTCTTTTTTTTCAAAATGAAATGATTAGGTAATTCAACAATTGTCAAATCTCAATATTCTTCAGTTTTAAGTGCATTGAGTGAAACATTTTGTCGAAAAAGTAGTTGTCATGATTCTGATGATTACTATTATTATTATTATTATTATGATTATGCAGAATTCTATTATTATGAATCTATTGTATTAAACATATCTTTATCAGGAAACTATATATTTATTTGTAATAGAAGTACTATCGGTGTCATCAATACATATGTTTATATATATAATAGAACATTCAATTCGAATGATCCATTGACAAATTTAGTTATAGAAAATGGTAATATTGGTGATAATAAACAATGTCAATTCAATATATTTCTTGAATCATTGACTCAATATATTTTAGTTGTAACAACATATAAAAGCAATCAAAGAGGATTATTTTCAATTGTTGTGACTGGTCCATCATTGATTCATTTTTCTCCAATAGATGATTCAACATCTATGAAATCACAATATTCATCAATGTTGACAAAATCTAGTGAAATGTATTGTCCTAGTGATAGTTGTCCAAGTTCATTACATTATTATGAATCAATTGAATTTAATATTTCAGTATCTGGATCTTACAGTATTCTATGTCAAAGTAATGTTAGTATATCTACTAACATGTATCGAAACACTTTTAATCCGATATTTCGATCTGTTAATTATCTTCGATACGATACAACATACACTAACTGTGTATTAGGATCGAAAATAACTTTGAATAGTATGACAAAATATATTCTTATCGTAACAACAGAATATTATAATGTAATTGGATTATTTACAATCATTATAAAAGGTCCTAGTTCGATTCATTTTGTAAAAACGAATTCTTCATTGGAAATGTTGTCAAGATATTCGTCTGTGTTAACAAATACAAGTCAAAGTTACGCAAGACCATATGGAAATTTGGGTTCAATATATTATTATCAATGTATTGAAGTGAATGTATCTCAATCCAATAATTATAGTATTATATCTCAAAGTAATATGCGTTTATTTGGTTATTTATATGAGAATGATTTTAATCCTAATTTTCCATTTGAAAATTTACGTGAAATTAATTTTGGAGGAGCTGGAGAAGAACAATTTCGTTTAACAAAATATCTTGAATATTTAATAAAATATATTTTAGTTGTAACAACATATGAACAACGACAAGTTGGATCATTTTCAATAATTTTTGTTGGTTCATCATCAATAAGTTTTTCTCGAATGAATATCATAAATAATAATTGATTTTATATCTTATTTCTGAATAAATATGAACACAAATAAAGTTTTATTTATTTTGGCTTTTTCACAAGGTTAAATTTCAAGCATCATTTTAATTAGAGTATTATTAACATTATGAATTGCCAAAGATGAAGTAACTAAACTAAATGAATTATCTTGAAAAGAAAGATCAAGAAAAGTAACAGTATGTAAAACAGTATTATCTAATAATTGTCTACATATTAAAAAAAAACTAATTTTATTAATAAAATGGACGAATAATTCGAATAAAAATACTTGTGTGTTTATATGAATTCATAATAAGTCATAAATGTGGGCGTGTGACTCATCTACATGAGTTATTATATAAATACACAATGATTTTTCTTATTCTCTTCAAATTTACAAAAAAAAAACCAAAAATGGCAAGTGTAATATTTGGTTCATCTATTGATTCAATGAAAGATGAATTACGACGGGTACATAATGCAACTGATGATGAATTAATTTATCTTGAAAAAATTTTAAGTTTACGTATGAAAAAACGCGAAGCTTTATCTCAAGAATGTAATGGACATGCTTATCCATCAGTTATCATTGACAATTTTCTCTTTCATGGTGATTTAAGACAAGCATCAAATTTAAATATTTTAAAAAGATTTAATATTCAACATATAGTTAATATTTGTGATCATGAATTAAATCAATCAATTAAAGATAATCTCAATATTTTATGGATTCATTTTTATGATGAAATGCAAGAAGATATTAAACAACATTTCGAAAGAACAAATCAATTTCTACATGAATGTCAATTGAAAAATGAAAAAGTTTTAGTTCACTGTCAAATGGGTATTTCTCGATCATCATCTATTGTTCTTGCATATCTTATTAAGTAAAAGATTTTCATTTGATTTTCAATATTTTTATTTGTTTTCTTTTTTTTATAGATATCATCATGATACAGTTTATGAAGCATATGATTATCTACTTGAACGACGTCGAATGGCTGCACCCAATTTAGCTTTTTTATTACAATTAATTCGATATGAAAATCAACTACGTTCAGCAAAAGAATGTTTATTTTTAAAAATCTAATAAAGATATAATCATTTAAGATAACTTGATTTAGAAATCGATTTAATTTATTGTCATTATTATTCGAAGAAAAATCTCAGTGGCGGGCCGACATGATGGCATGGTATGGCACTTGCCACACCAAAATTTTTGTTTCTCACTGGTCACTGCCAAAAACTGAATCCTTCTCTAAGCTTGGAAGAGTCCTCTCGCTACTAAAACACTAGGATCGAAAAAGAGATCTTTATCTCAACTTGAAAGAATCCTCTCGCTACTAAAACACTAGGATCGAAAAAGAGATCCTTATCTCAACTTGAAAGAATCCTCTCGCTACTAA
>Ga0209914_1002845_pt1 | contig 13368 bp, 16 predicted proteins | sample ThiBiot_500_plan_FD_183949 | JGI IMG/M metagenome (GOLD analysis project Ga0209914, IMG submission 183949) | Wastewater bioreactor microbial communities from Cape Town, South Africa - Thiocy_cont_500_plan (SPAdes) | ecosystem: Engineered > Bioreactor > Thiocyanate-remediating > Anaerobic-Aerobic...
CCATCTTCGCTCAGTCGTACCACACACACAACACACGCGCGCATCTCATCGTACAAAGGGTGTACACTTGTGGTTGATCGCGAGAGTCGAGCACACGGCCATCGGTTCTGCTAGCATCTATCCATACAACACCACCCGCCCAGATGGACTCGCCTGTGCTCTCGTCGGCCAAGCGAAAGCCTGCGCCCACGCCTTCGAGTGCCGCCGGCGCCTCGAGGTTGGTGCAGTTGCAGCAAGAGGCTCGAGCTCGCGCTCGTAACTCGACCTCGACGTTGTTCATTCGAGACACGGTGACGCGGCCGAACATGACCACTCTCGTGCGGTGGTACGTGTCAACGAGGCACGGCGGGCTCGCTACGTCTGCGAGTGCTGACGTTCCTTGTATTCTCTCTGTTTGTGCCTCTGTAATCTCGCTCGTGTCACACGCGCCCTCGCTTGCGATATCGCGTTGGTTGTCGTGTGCGTGTATGCGCGATGGTGGGATGAAGCATTGCGACGGCGCTTGTTACGTGTATCGAGCGTGGCCACGAGCACCCTGAGCCTACGTTCGTCGAGATTTTTGATGAGCGCGTTCACCCGTTCTCGGTACGAGCACGACGATGACGACGACGACCATGCCGCCTTCGATGAGATACTGACGCCACACCCGTACCTCACGCGTACACGCTCATCGATGGACCAACGACGCTCTTGATCCCTCACATTCCAGGAGGATGAAGGCATCGACTTTAGTGTGCCGCCCGACTTGAACACGGTGTTCTTGTTCCTTGCGGTCATGTTCAACACCGAGCAGGTACGTGTGCATCTCTATCGTGGCCGAGCGTTCTATCTCTGCTGCTCGGTCGCTCACATGTGAGCCTGTCGTATATCGCTTGCTGTGCGGCCGTCATCTTCAATCCGTATGGCGGTTGGGTAACGCAATTGCCATCTACTAGCTGAGCGCTGAGAGTGGTATCTTGATGCTGGTACGTTGCGAGTTCGAAACGAACGAGATTGCTCGGTGGGATTGTTACGAGACCTGACTCCTCGTTGCTTGGTTGGCTCTGCTAGGCGTATATCGACCGCATCATTGAGACCTCGGGCTTGACGCTGCATGCGTCGAACTGGCGTCGTATCGTATTGTCTACGTTGCTCCTTGCCACCAAGGGTACGTCCTCCAAGAGAGAAGCAATGTGGGTGCCGTTGTACTTACATACATGTACCAGTTTGGGAGGACGAGGAAGTATGGAACGCTGACTGGCAGTCGGTCTTCCCGTCGATGACGAGCCTCGATCTTGGTCGACTCGAGCGTAAGCTCTTGACTTTGTTGCAGTACAACGTGAGTTTGAAATCAAGCGTGTATGTACAGAAGGATAAGCCGTATTGTTGTGGCTGCGCTTCGTCGCAGCTGTAACTGATATTCACTTGGACGTTGAAAATGTGCGAATCTCCACGTGTGAGGTATAGTTACGCCAAGTATTACTTTGAGCTCCGCTCGCTTGCCGAGAGTGAGGACCAAATCTTCCCGACAGAGCCTCTTGATCGCGAGAGTGCATTGAAGCTTGAGGTGCGCCGTGATGGTGAACATTGATTGACTTGGCGTGCGGTAGTGACTGATCGATCTCGCATTGGGCGAGTTGTATTGCTAGGCCCGTTCTCAAGCCAAGGAGGAGAAGATTCTTGAGTCGTTGAAGCCGACCGCGCGCGCCAAGAGCATGATGATCGGCAAAGCCAAAGCTCCTGCGCCGATGATTCTCAACTAGATTCACTTCATGCAGCCAGCTCCAACCCAGCCGCCAACGAGTGCTCCACTGCCATGAAACCATTGTCGGTTGCGTGAGCGCGTGTAGGATGCCGCTCTGGCCCACTTCTTGGGCGCTGCTCGAAACACCATTGTTCTGACGTCGTACTTACCAGCAAGGCTTGGTTTAGTCTCGTTCGTGTGTTCTTCCCTCCTCCTCCCTCGTCCCCTCTCGACCCTCTCCCTCTCTCTCTCTTCTTGTAGATGACCCTTTCGTTCTCGTGTGTTCTTTCTTTCATATTCTTACGAGCATCGTTTGCCGTGACCCTTCACGTTTCTCTATCTATCTCATCACGGAAGTGCCCATCCAACAACGCATCACTCTTATTCACGTTACACTTGTGTCGCTCCTCTTGCCGAGGGACCAGGGGAGGATGGTGCAATGGGTGGGTTGCAGCGGGTTGGTGGTTTATTGGCTAGCGAGTTTCGGGTGTGAAGCGCGCGGTATAGAAGCTAGCACGAGGAGAAAGCAAGAGGAAGCAAGCAACAACAACGACAAGAAGGATAGATATGAACGATCAGATACGCAAGAAAGAAATCTCAAGCGCATCATGGCAGAGAGAAAAGCGACAAGGTAAGATGCGTTGTGTAATTGCGGTGATGATGATGAAGATGAAATGTAATGCAACGGGAGAAGGGGGAGAGTGAAAGACGACGGTATTGGTTAAAACGACGAGTAGAATGAGGATGAGGAATGAGAGAGTTGGACAGGTAAACTTAGACACGACGCTCACCTTGAGCATACATCGAGTCCAGCAACTCTGCGTAGCGCTCCTTGACGACGTTGCGCTTGATCTTGCCGGCCGACGACAAGATACCATCCTCGGGAGTCCACTCCTCGTGCACGAGGCGGACGTTCTTTACAATCTCGAAGGGCTTGAGCTTCGCGGCTTGGCTGACCTTGGCGATCGACTTGAGCACAAAGTCCTCGGCGGCCTTGGAGGAGCAGAGGGCGGGGCCGGCGAGGGGCTCGGAGGGCTTGAGGTCGCGTACGAGGGCGTGTTCGTTGGGCGTCACGATGCAGACGGCGAAGGACTGGAGCGAGTCGGCGTAGACGCACACGTTGTTGACGTACGGGCTGTTGCGGGCGACCGACTCGAGCTTCTCGAACGCAATGTACTCGCCGAACGAGGTCTTGACGAGGTTCTTCTTACGATCGATGATTTGCAAGGTGCCGTTCTCGAGCCACTGACCGATATCACCGCTGCGGAACCAGCCGTTAGGGTTGCCGGCATCAGTGAAGGCCTCGGTGGTCGTAGCGGCCAGCTTGTAGTAGCCCTATGATGATGATATCAAGTAAGTATTACCAAGGCAGAAGTAGTAGAAGAAGCAGAAGAACGAATTCAGGGGGAGCAAGTGAGACATACCAAAGCAATGTTCACACCACGGAACCAAATCTCACCACGACCAAGAATCTTCTCACCATGAGAACCAACCGTATCGGTACTCAGGTACTTCATATCAGGTACATCGACGAGACGAATCTCGACAGATGGCACCGGCGGACCGACAACGCGGTACGCAGGATCGTCCTCCATCATGACGGTGCCGCAGCCGCAAGTCTCAGTGAGACCGTAGCCCTGCGAGACCGGGATCGAGAAGGCGGCGCGCATGAACTCGTCGGTCTTCTCGGAGAGCGGCGCACCGCCCGAGAGGATGCGACGAACGCGACCGCCGATGAGCTTGCGGAGCGTGCGGCCAAAGACGAGGTCCCAGAGGAGCGACGTGCCACCGTTGCGGATGGCGGCGGTCTTTTGCGCGTAGGCGCGTGCAAAGAGCCACTGCACGACGGCGTTGCTCTCCTTGATCTTGCCCTGCGCACCCTTCATGATGCGGTCGAAGACGGTCGGCACGCCGGCCATGAAGGTCGGGTGCAGGCTCGAGATGTCACCGCACGGCGAGACCGAAAGCGGGTTGTCGATGAGCGTACGCGGGCGGCCGTAGCCGACGCAGACGCCGAGCACCATCATCGAGATCTCACCGACGAGCTCGAGCACGTGGGCGAGCGGCAGGTACGCGAGGTAAATGTCGTTCGGCAGCAGGTCGATCACGCTGCGGAAGCCAGCGACGGCACCGGCCAGCTGGCGGTGCGTCAGCATGACACCCTTGGGGTTGCCGGTCGAGCCGCTGGTGTACATGATGACGGCCAGCGAGTCGGCGGTCGGCTCGATCTCGGCCGGCGTCTGCTCGGGCTTGAGCATGTACTTGGGAGCGTCGCACTTTTCGACGTCAGTCAGCGAGATGATCTTGTGGTTGCCGGCGGCCTTAAAGTCGCGCGGCAGCGTGTCGGTGAAGAGAATGAACTCGAGCGTCGGGCAGTTGTGGCCGTCGTCGCCGACGAGCTGCAGCAACTTGGTGACGTTGCGTCCGCTGGTCATCAGGTACTTGATCTCGCCCTCGTTCAACGCATGCAACAAGGCATCATCGCCGAGGTTGGTGTACACCGTCACGACCGTGATCGAGTTGATGAAGCAGGCATGTGCCGTCAACATCCACTCCAAACGAGTGTCCTCGTAAATGGCCAAGCGATCATTCGCGCGAAGACCAAGCTACAATCGCAATCCAATCGCAATCAATAATAAGTAAGCCAAGTTACTCGTTTCCCGTCCAACTCAATGGCCGAGTGAGTGTGTGTGTGAGAGAGAGAAGGCAAAGGCGGAGAGACGTACACGACGAAGTCCACGACCGAGGTTGTTGATGCGACGACCAATGACGTCATACGTGAAAAAGTCGTACGTGGGCTTCATCTTGAGGACGATCCACTCCTTCTCAGCGCCATCAGCGCCAGTCTTCTTGACGACATCCTTGCCGAGCTCCTGGCGGTAGCCCATGCATCGGCGATCCTTGTACTGCTCAATGCTACATCGAGCAAGAGAACACCAATCGCAGACACAGGAAGAAGCATGGATGGCAGTTACACACAGATGCGTTAGCAGAGAGGCTCTCAACAACGGCACCACCAGCAACGAACACAACATAACAATCAAGGCGACGATTCTCGAGTCGAGGCAACGAAACACACAAGACAGTAGCGAAGCGCAACCGTAGGCACGGTGAGCCGTGAACGTATGGAGCATACCTGGCCTTGAACAGCTTGCAGATCGTATCGCTTTCCTCGGTGGGGACCACGAGGTTCGGGAAGTCACGGTGGCGACGAGGAGCACCGCCCGTGATGGGATTGCCATCGCTGTCGGTCAGGCCAGCGTCCTCGGCCGGGTTCCAGTCCTTGGACGGGAGACTTTGGAGCTCCGAGTGGGTTAACAGCTTTCGGCGCTTGGGATAGAAGAGGAAGATGGTCGAGATGACGATCGCCAAGCCGGCGCCGACATACAACCCGATCGACATGGTGGTGGTGCGGACAAGAGCAACACCACTAAGGAGGGAGGTCGTAGCACAGAAGGAGGAGGAGAAGCAGCAACAGCAATGAGAGAGGGAGTGTGGGGGAGAGAGAGTGCCGGGCAACACACGCTACGCACGCTACACACTGAGGCAGAGCGAGCGAGCGGAGGGTGCGAGCGAGGCGAAGGAGCGAAAGAGAGACACGGACACCGCTGCACGACCAGAGAGGACCGCAGAGCGAAACGCACTCCCTAAGGCCGCCCCCGAGCCCGAGCTTTGCTCTCAGACTGACCCACCGTTACCCTCCTCCCCCTCTCTCTCTCTCTCTCTCTGTAGCTCTCGACACCACACCGTTCTGCGTTCTGCTTCGCTCTACGCCGCGCACGAGGCAATTTCGAACAATTCAGCTCGGCGTAGCTTCGCGTCACTCTCGGGCACGACAGCAACTTCTCGAATTTGCTTTGCGCCTTCGGTGCACCACGACGCGGCGCTGAGGAAAGAGCAGGGGCGGGGTACGATTCCCATACCCCGCTCCTCGTTTCGCCGACTGCTTTGCCTCGCAGATTCGATGCACGGCTGGCGGTTGTCGCTGCGCGGCAGCTTCGCGAGCGCCATAAAAGCGCTGCGCCTGGCTCATTCGATTCATCCTCTCACGAACCAACAATCCACTCCCGTCTCTCGTCCCCTGCCCCTCGCCACCGCCACACAAGTGCCTGTCACTCCAGCCGCGTAACAACTCCAACGCACCAAACCCACTCGACGTTACACTCCCTCACTTCAATCCAAGCCTGCCCACTTCCATCATGTCGACCGCCGACGTTTCTTCGACTCAGGAGCAGACCATGGCTCAGCTCCGCTCGTTGTTCCCTCAACTGCCCGACGTTGCCATCGCCTTGCTGGCCGTCGCTGCCGCCCATGCCACCTCGGTGCCGGCATCGGTAGCCGCTCCTGCTGCGCCCGCCGCCCCTGTTGCACCCGTCGCTCCGGTTGTGCCGGCGGCTGCCACTCCCTCGAGCACCAGCGCTCCGCAACGTGCCGACCTCCGAGCTGCTCTCTTGAGGGAGATCCAGCTCTGCCGTCCCAAGTTCGAGAACTCCTCTCGAACCACGACTCGAATTCCGGCGCCTCCTGCGCCTCCTGCTCCTCCGGCCCCTCGTGCCCCTCGTGCCGCGAAGGTTGTCGCATCGGAGGCTGCTTGCACGGCCGAGAGCGACCGCCAGGGGCTGATGAAGTCGATTCGCGAGTTCCGCCGAGCCAACGGCGCTCCTCGCGTCTCGCTGGGCCGAAGCCCTGTGGTTCGAGCATCGTCCTCGGGGCGTCGCGCCTATGCCAATGGCAACCACCGAACTGCTCTCATGAGCGCCATTCGAGGCACTCGCAGCGCGTTCGAGCAGCGTAACGCCATGCTCGCCTCGTCGTCTTCGGGCTCCAACGACGCCTGCGACCGCTCGGCGCTCATGAGCGCCATCCGCGCCGTCGGCCAATCGAAGCTGCACGCGCCGAACAAGGTCGGTTCGTTGCCGGTAGTCGTTACGCCGCGCGAGGCGCTTCTGAATGAGATTCGCAACCCGGCGCGCACGGTCGCCAAGCCGGTGCACCACCACGCGTTCTGCGACGTGTGCCGCAACACCATCGTCGGCATTCGCTACAAGTGCTCGCAGTGCGCCGACTACGACCTCTGCGGCACGTGCGAGAAGCGCAACGCCAACGGCGCCTACCACGACAAGCGCCATGCCTTCCTCAAGCTCCGTCGCCCTGTCGGCGACTCGATGATCCCCAAGCAGGAGTCGCACGAGATTGCGCGCCTGACCGCGCAGATTGAGGCCCTCCAGCGCCAGGTCACCGAGTTCCGTCAGACCATGTACCTGCCGCCGCCTCCTCCCAAGCCGCCGGTGCGCAAGCTCGCCATTCCGGCTGCGACCAAGGCCCCTTTGCCCCGACTCCACGCCGTGCCTCGTCCGCTGATGAGGCGCCCGGCCGCCACGGCCAGTGTGAAGCCCACCACCGTGGCTGCAGTTCCGGCTGCCAAGCAGCCGTTCCAGTATGCCGATGCTCTCCGCCAGCTGTTGATTCTCGGTGCCGGATTCAACGAGTCGCGTGCGGCCTTGACTGCCACCAACGGCAACATCGACGCAGCGGTCGAGCTTCTCTTCCCTTGAACAGCGAGCAAGGCTCCGTCGGTCCCCAACAATCTCGAGCGCAAGGGTGTTTGATAGATAGAACGCTCGAGATTGTTTGTTGGGGACGTGCTCTTGATGTCCAGTGACACATACAGTAAATAGAACTCGCCGCCCTCTGATGAGGGTCGAGCAGCATCACACAACAAACGCGAGCCATTCGTCTCATTGCGCTGTTGCTGCTGCATCTCCACTCACACTCACACTCACCATCTAGATTGCGCCTAGATGGAGAGATGGTTCGCTGAGTCAGCCTTCGGGTTCGAGTCCAACGCTCATACGGGCGTGAGTGGCACGAACCTGCTCGCTGCCGCTGCAGCAGCGAGTGCGGCCGCGACCGCATCTTCGTCGTCCGATGCCATCGGCTCGAGCTCGAATCTCTTGGGAGATAGTAGTGCGAGTAGCGACGACCTAGGAGCATTGGCTAATACTCAAGGGAGCACCAGCAGCGCCGCGAACGGTAGCGAGTGGATCGGCTTGATGCACGATCTCCCTCCCTCTGTCGTCGAGTCTCCAGACATTGCAACGAGCTTTGCGCAATGCTGCTTCATGGTGTTCGATAACTATGGAGCTGACGAGGTATTCAATCAATCTATCATGATCTATCGTGATCTATCATGATCTATCGTGATGTATCGTGATGTATCGTGATCTATCATGATCTATCGTGATCTATCATGATGTATCGTGATGTATCGTGATGTATCGTGATGTATCGTGATGTATCGTGATGTATCGTGATCTATCGTGATCTATCATGATCTATCATGATCTATCGTGATCTATTATGATCTATCATCTATCATCTATCATCATGAATCGTGATGTATCTTTCGTATACTGATCAAGATATCGGTGATAGACATCGCTCGAAGAGGACATCCTGCTGTACTTCCATCCCAACCATCCGGGCATCCCATTGCGCAAGCGATTGCTGCTAATGGGACAATGCCACGGTATCGTATCGTTCGCATCATCGTTCGTCGACTCGGCCTCGGACTCCAAGCATCGATCGAGATATTCTTCGAGCGACATCGTGGTCGTGCGATTGGGAGCTTGTAAGTTTGCCTGCAAGCGTATCGGTGAGATACAAATCGTACGCAATCGTGATAATGATGGTGGTTGTGATGGTGGTCTTGGTACCTCTGTTGTGACTCCAACGCGCGCGCTCGTCGGACAGGTCTTGACGGGTCCCATTGACCACACTGACTCGACGATCACGTCGCACCTCGAGGCAATGTACGCGACATTTCGATTCTTCCATGGCGACCTGTCGATGCTCCTCAAGCGATTCCAAGACAATCGGCCTCGTCTGGTCGCCGAGATGACGGCCGCATGGGATGGCATTCGGCCACTACTGCGACACTATCGCAAGACGCTGATCGCACACTTGGACCCGCTGCATGTTCTACCTTACACCGAGTTGCCGTTCAATACCACGCGCCATCTTGTTGCCGCCTCTCAGCTGCTCACGACGGTCTCTCGCGTACGTTGCACAACTGTTACTGTTGCTTGTTCTACTTGTCACCGAACAGCGTACCACCGAACTATGTACTCACTCGAGCGTCACTGTACCCCATATATGTGTGTGTATACGTGTGTGTGTGCAGCTGGGCAACCTCGGCGGCGCCATCTTCTACGAAAAGACATTGCTATGCTCGCATCTGGATCTCGACGTGACGCGCTTCATTCTGACACGCGTCGAATCCATCAAGACGCTCGATTATCTCGAGCGCCACCACCATCAAGGCCATCTATTCTCGAGCCTCGGCCGAGATCGCGACCGTGGACTCTCGGAGCCCGATTTCACGCCTGTATATATCACCGACGAGCAGTACAACCGAATGTTTGGTGAGCGTGATCGACGTGCTGCCGATGTAGCAGCCATTCCGGAGGTACGCGAAGGAGCTACTGCTGCTGCTGCTGCTGCTGCTGCTCTCCTTGGCGAGGCATTCGTTCACCGCGAGCCTTGTTGGTGTCAGTCGGTGCGGTACTTGCTCGACCCGCCACCGAACGGACTCTTTGTTGGCCTATGTATCATTACGATGACCGATGTGTCGCTGGCCGTGTTGATGGACCTTGAGCTGCTGTACGACAAGCGCCACATCAGCAAGTTGGTACGTCAACACACGCGATGAGGCAGTGTCATGCACGCACCTCTGACAAGCTCGTGTGGTACTCGCAGAGGCTTGCCGTCGACAACAAGCTCTACCAACTCGAGCAATCGATCTACTCCACCTTGAGGAAACAAGTGCAACAAGTGTCGCCCACGACACAGGCACCAGCGCCCACCGAGGCCAGCGGCCAAAACTACAACTGGATGCTGTACAACTCGCTCACCAGTACCGTCAAGCCCGGCGCCTCGCTCAAAGGCAAGTCCGAGGTCGACAATCGCTTCCTCACGGGTTGTGCCTTCGTGCACGACATGTTCGAGACGAACCGAAGCTCATCCAAGATCCTACTCGTGTACGTCGACGAAGCGATGCAATGCCATCGTGTGCTCTCACACCTTTACAATCGCTTGCTCACCAATCTCATGGCCCACACACACACAGCGACCATTGCGGCTTCATTTGCGGCAAGAGGGCAGAGAGCAAGGAGGTGTACTTTCAACGCTCACTGCCACTGTTCTCGACCATGATCGACTTTCGCGGACTCGAGCGCCTGGAAGACGATGCTCGAGACACGCTCGCTACCGATCGTCAGATCTTTACGCTTTGACGTTTCGATACCTGCAGACAAGCAAGCACGCATGCGCCACACAGCTCTCGCGCGCTCGGTCTCCTATCTCCCCGAGTGCCATCAAACAATACACCCTCAAACCCTCAAATGCAACCACCACTACCTGACTTGATACCTACGTGTGTGTCTCGTTCACTGAGATATTTCGCGATCGAGAACAACACGAGATTCTCGCGTTCTCTCGTTCCCGATCACTTCTCAGGTCCGATTACCTCCTGTGCCATTTAACCCGAGCCCCACTCCTCCGACATACCACAACCCCTCCTCTCTCTTCTCTCGCTCTCTCGACCAACCGTCCCTCACTCGTTGTTGTTCGTGCTCTCCGCATCGTGCCCCCTCCGAAAATGAGCGCCCCTCAAGTAGTATCCGCCAAACGCACCAAGGCTCGTCGTGGACGAGACGTGTACAAGTTCGCCGACGGCACCTCGCGCTTCGACATGACCGACTCGCACACCGTGCGCGTCGAGGGAGACAAGTCGATCACCGTCGACATGAGGGCCATTCCGACCCATGCTCGCGTCGTGGCTCATCGCTACCAATACGCCAAGCGCTACATCAACACTGCCGACGATTCGCCTGACTCTGCCGCCGACGACGACGAGGTCATCGACGCCGACGCCCGCGCCTTCCTCTACACCCGCCCCAAGGAGGCCGCCGCCGCTGCCGCCACTGAACAACAAGGCGTCGCTCCCACGCGAGCCGTCGCCACCAACGCCGAGGCCTTCCCGACCACGTTGTCGGCTCAATTGCAGCTTGCCAGCGAGAACTTGAGTCTGCTGGCGGCCCTCGAACCGACCGACGACATGCGCCTCGAGGTTCTGCAGACGCTCATCGTGCTGCGTCCGCTGCTCGAGTCAGCCCTCACGTCCGATGATGTTCTCGCTGACGAGGCTCTCTGCGCTCGTTTGCTCGATACGATCGACAAGATGTGATGAACCTCGCTTGCTGGCTGGGTTTTGAATTGCTTGTTGTTGCTAGTATCCCCTTCCTGTGTACACTTCGTCACGCTGAAGGCATGCAAGTAGGCTAGTGCAGTCTACGTGCGTGCGCTTGTATCGTAGTTCTTCATCATGATGGTAGTATCGAACGCGGCATCCTCGTTCGCCCAGAATGAGGATGCCATGTCTCTTGAGCCAACTCGCTAGCTCGTCTGTCAACTTCAACTCTATCAATCTATCTATCAATCTATCTTTCTTTCTTCTGTCTCTCCTCAAGGCTCATGAGAATATATATAAACGAGACCCATTCACGATATGTAATGAATTGTTAGGAACAGACAAACAGACAAACAGACAGACAGACAGATCGGCAAGTGGATATGGATAGCATCGGATCGACTCGGCGCCGGACATGGCATGGCAGCTCGACAGCACTCTCAGCGCCGCCGTTTGTTGCCACCGCGCCTGCCACGAGTCGGACTATGGCCGCCACCTCGCGGTGATCGACCTGAACTCAAGAGCTCGGCTTCCTCTTGCTCCTCGGCGAACTCCCACGAGAACCTCGTCGGTATCGCAAACACATCCGAGCGCTCCGAGAACACGACGCGCTGGCTGCTGCAGCGTGGAGGTGCGCCTTGCTGCCGTAGCGCTGGCTTGACGACCACCGGCGACGCCGGCGCCTCGTCAGGCGTCTCGTTCTCGCTATCGGCGTTGGCATTCTCGTCCTCGGCCTTGGTATCCTCGTCGGCTTGTTGGTCGGCAGCGCGTCTACCACGACGCGACGAGCTATTGGCACCCGCGCCGCCTCGTTGTTGGGCGGCTCGAGCGCGAGCCGCTGCGGCCTTGTTCTGCCGCCGCTGTTGCTTCTTTGATAGCGGCTGCTGTTGCTTGCGCATCGGCGGGCTGATGACCAACTCGGCGAGCATCGCTGCTTGTGCGGCCTCGGCGGCGTCCTCGTCCTCATCGATGGCTGACGGCGATCCAAGCTCGGGAGAGAGGTGCTCAGCCGTTGGCTCGGTGGGACTCGTGGATTGTTGAGGAGCGCTACGAAGCGCCATTGTGAGCAGCGACACAGTGCCGGCAGACGGAGGTGTTGGCGAGGCGGCACTCGCGTCCAGACAAGAGCCTGGTTGGTGCGGGCTGGCTGGCTCAATCGGCTGCGAGTCGACTGGCGCAGCAGTAGCTTGCTCGGCGCTCTCGATGTTGGTCTCATTGAGCGACGGCACCGGTTGCACGGTAGTCTCACCTACGACCAGATCTTGAGGAGTGCCAATGTCGTTGTCGGTGCTCGTACTCGAAGGCGACTCGACCTCGACCTCGACCTCGACCTCGGCACTATTGCTCGAGGAATCGCCGCTATCCACTTGTGACGACATGGATGGATCGGGAGCGTTCTGGCTGTCGTGTGACGGGACCATGGCGTCATCCTCTTGGTTGGTGTCGGAGCATTCGGGTTGCGATGGGGCCGTGGTCGGTGCGGCTTGCGCGAGGTCGCCATCGGCGGCACTCGAGGTCGTGGCGCTCGCCTTGGCCTTCTCAGCAGCGAGCTCCTCGGCACTCGGTACCGCCCACCAGGCAGCATTGGCTCGAAAGACTCCGGATCGACAGTGGACGCACACGTAGACGGCCTTGTGAGATAGCTGCGACTTGCGTACGAGTCCGACGCATTGAGTGTGCACCCACACGTGGCACACGTCGCATCGAATCATGCTGCGTCCATCGTTGTAGTCGGCGCCGTACACACCGCACTCACAATGAAAGAACCAATTGGTACCGTTCGGTACGAAGCTCGCGAGCTCGCGTTCAATCTCCCGAGCGACCGCTGCGGCTTGTTTCGCGGCCGCTGCGGCGGCGGCAGCCTTCTTGCCTCGCTTGCGACCGATCGACGTCGGAGGCGATGCCGAGTACTTGCTGCCTCCTCCGTCGTCATCGGACGGCGAGCCAGCGCCACCGGCTATACTCAATGACGGTGGCTCTTGATGTGAGATATCGATCGCTCTCGATGCCGACTTCTTTCTATTGGTCATTCGATCTATTCGACTGAGTAGCCACAACAACAACAACAACAACAACACCGACCTGGACACTGACGACAGCCGCGACCTCGACGCTCAAAGCGAAGCATAAACCAAGTGGTTATCGATTGGTCGATCGATAATGCGAACAATGCTACCAACGAGTAACTCACGTGTCCAAACTGACCAACTCGCTGTGGTTGCAGCAGGTGGCGGTGATGATCCGACGACAACGACGACACGACGACAATGATGACGATGATGCCCCGCGACCATCCATCCATCTGCATCCATCCATCCATCCATCCACCCATCCATCCATCCATCCATCCATCCATCCATCCATCCATCCATCCATCCATCCATCCATCCATCCA
>Ga0209914_1002866_pt1 | contig 13287 bp, 17 predicted proteins | sample ThiBiot_500_plan_FD_183949 | JGI IMG/M metagenome (GOLD analysis project Ga0209914, IMG submission 183949) | Wastewater bioreactor microbial communities from Cape Town, South Africa - Thiocy_cont_500_plan (SPAdes) | ecosystem: Engineered > Bioreactor > Thiocyanate-remediating > Anaerobic-Aerobic...
GCGAAGTATTGTGAAGATGCTATAAAGATTTTCAAGGAATGTTCGCTAACAAATCATCCTATGATGGCTACAGCCCAGAATAATATGGGTCAAGTATTTATCAATATGAAGAAAAAAAGTGATGCTGAGAAATACTTTAAGATTGCTCTAGAAATTGGAAAACAAGTTTTACCGAAAAATCATCCGGATCTTGAACAATATAAGAAAAATCATGCAATGTCAAAACTTTAATCTTTTCTATTAGTATATAATAAATTCATAGTGTCTAGATGAGAGTTTGACATTTTCATTTATTTAAAACAACATCCTTCGCAATAGCGATTTTTACATCTCTTACATTCATAAACATTACCTTTATGATCTTTACATTTGAAACATTCGAGTTTAGGTCCTTTGCAGTGTGGTTCACAATAGTGTAGAAGATCGAAACCATAGCAATGGCCAGGCTCATGATTGAGACCACAACGATTCAAACAATATTGATTGAAACAAACATAATGTGATTCTGCAGTTGGTGTTTTTGGCTTCGGTTTAACTTCTAAATATAGAATATCTAGTAAATACAATAGAACTAATTATGATTAAGATTTTACTTATCGATCCTGTTATATATAGTGTAGTGGTACCATATTGAGGAGATGTTTCAAGATGTGCTGCTGCTACATTAGCACCAGGCCAAATAAGAACACACTCTTTGCCATCAGCAGTATAATCTTTTATTGATTTAGCACCGACTGAGTTAAAAGAAATAAGCATTCCATCTGTTATACCTCGTGCATTAAGCGACTGTTGTACGTCTGCTTTCGAATTTGACAATAGATCCATAGCTGTATATAATGACGATGAATTAGTATTGATTTCGTCTTGTAATCTTTCATCATTTTCTTTTCCTTGCCAGATTTCACCAGTAGCATCGGGCAATTTATCAAATGCACTTTTACAAAGTTTCAAATATTTAAACCATGGTTTCAATTCAAGTGTTTGATTCGATTCCCATGCTTCTTGAAGTTTATCATAGACACAACCTTTTCCCCATTTCAATGTGTAGATATAGATAGCAGCTGATTCATCGAGTGTAAGCTTAGGATTTGATGGGTAAAAACATTTGGTTTTGGCTTCATGAATGTAATGTTTTAAGTGATCGATTTTGATGTTGAGAGGTGCCAGAGCTTCTTCGAGTGTGACCAGTGGTTCATTTTCATAACCTTTGGCATACTTAAGAGGATTAGTTGTACTTAGACCAGTGTGAGAAAATGGTGTTGTGGAAATAATTCTAGGCGGTGACGGCGGTCGTGGAGGTGGAGGTGGTGGAGAAGGTGGTGGTGGAGATGGAGACGGAGCTGCCGTTTTGTGCGATATTATCATTAATTTCGGGGTGACAGGCTTCGATGGCAAAGTTCTGGGTGTATGCACCGTACTAATTGGAGTAACAGGTATAGAAATAGATGGTGCATCATATAATGATATTGGTATATCTTCCGGTTCAGGATAATTATATACTGGAGCTACTTGTGTCGTTTGTTTTGGACTACCACAACACGATCCCATTGTTATATGTTTAAAAACAGAACTGATAGTTAAATAAGAATCATCTATTCAATAACTTTCACCGATTCGATAGCAACGACATGTATAATTCGAAAAGTTGCATTCGATTTTTATTAATAAAAGAATTCTGTCAGGTTTCTATTATATTAATGTGAAGAAGGAGAGAACATGCGATATGGCAATCTCTTATGAAAGAAAGAGAAGAAATTATTGTTTTCATATTGAATCACTAGAACTGTTTCTTCAAAAGTTAATTAAATATCACACAAAAGACTATTCTCCGCGAATTTGTCATCAAAATTAATCAAATCACTTCACATAGTAACACCTCTATGCCCGGTGTTTGTTTTCTCAAAAAATAGCTCGAAGAAATAACCGATTGTTTATTGAAGACAACATTCTTCGCAAAAAGAAAGCTCTTCAAATATTTGCATTATGCATGAAACCAATCATTGATCTCATAATTTAAAAATTGAATGACATGAAATATGAATAATTCTGACGCTTTTCACATTTTCGACATACACGCATTGTATGAGAATTACTATATTCATTTATTACGTTCTATATTGCTATTTGAAATATTCACATGATCATTTGAATAGAATGGACAAGTCAAATGAATAGACTTGAATTTTACCGCATCGAAAACATTTGATATCCGGAACACAATGATGACCACAGGTATGAAACATAAAATAACAGCCACGGCAATGATGGAGCTGATGGTTACCATCACAACGATTTTTACAAGACATTCATTTAGAAATGCTGTCGCCATACTTGAAATAAGAAGCCTCATTCAAAGACGAATGAGTATCACATCGAAATAGAATAACAATAACGATAGTTACGACAGACAAAATGTAAATCAGTTCTTTTAAGTTTTCCGACTGGTTCAGAGTAAGGGTAAGGGTAAGGGAGAGCTATAACTGAATAGAAAGAGATTCGTAAAGTTCGAAATCTATCAAAATACTTACCATCAGGTACTCCTGTAACATGAAATATCAATGAACCATCCGGATCCGGTGGATATCGGCCGGATACAACTATTTTCATACCTGGCCAAATTATAACCTCACTAGAATTCCTCACGCCATAGAGTGCTGTCGATTTACCACCGACACAGTAAAGTCCCACAAGAAGTTTCTTTTTTTGGCCATGATCATTGAGAGATTCGCTTACGACGTCCTGCGATGGTGAACACGAACCCATACCTGTGTACAATTGTGCTGTTTTTGAACGAAGCACTTCTATCATATGTATATTTTTGTTTAGTGATTGACCTTGCCAAACTTCAACTGTCGTATCTGATAATTTATCATATGCATTTTTAAATAATTTCAAATATCTAAACCATGGTTTAAGTTTTGATGGATCTTCACTTTCCCATGCATCTTGTAAGCAGTCATAAACACACCTATCACTCCATTTCATTGTATAAATATAGACAGCTGCTGATTCATCGAAAGTCAACTTAGGACTGGGTGGAAAATAACATTTGACTTGTGCTTCTTTGATATAACGTTGTAGATTAGTAATTTGATCACTAACAGGTGCGAGAGCGTCTTTAAGTGAAACGAGAGATTCATTTTCATAGCCGTCAATCAATTGCAAAGGATCAGTTGTATTGATAGTCACATTAGTGAAAGACGCTTCATAATCTATTTCATGTTGTATAAATGAATTTCTAACTCGAGATTTTCTAACAGGATTGTCTACAGCTATAGGAAATACGTCACCAGTTTGCGTTGCACAATGTACAGTTGAAGTTTTCAAACATGGACAGCATAACGCTCCCATTTCTATTTGAAACAATCTAATAAATTCTCCATTCTTTTTCTTCTTTTTCTTCTTTTGTTATATTTACTTATGCCTATGAACGGTTTTTGTATGGTATTCATAATGCAAATACAATCGTGCGAGATACATTATGCGTGCCAATGGCTTAATTGCAAAAGAACAAACTCAACTCAAGAAAAAAAACAAGCGCAAAGAATCTCATCGAATAAAATGTCGAGACTGAATCATGTTTGATTAATCATAGCTTAACAATAATAAAAAAAATAAAAATCTAATCTACTAATATTCCATAGCTACAACATCAAAACATGTTCGACACAAACTCAATTCGCATTTTTTACATCGACAAATTTCAGTAGCAGAAACAAGTTTGTCTATTATTAACCTAGAAGAATGAAACTTTCAAATCACTTCGATGTATGTACATCACATGGAGAATGAACAGAATTTATGTTTATGACAACGAAAGCATCGATGACCTGGACCGCAATGATGCTCGCAGTTATGAATAAGAACGTCGAAACCATGGCAATGATCTTGTTTATGTAATCGAGCACAGCGAAATGCGTATTCAAATATTATGCTCATCGAATAAATTGCAAAAAATTGCAAAATAGAACGTCGAATTCATGAGATTCGAACTACTGATATGATTACAAATGATTTGTTTCAAAATCTCGTTTCCTTTCACATGCAAAATTTCATTTCATAATACTCTCGACAATCAAACGAAAATTGTACAACTATCATGATCATTAAAACATTTGAAATGTTTCTCCGGCTCTGGTGCTGTTTTTTTTGGCTCTTCATTAAATGAAAATATGTGTAAATACATAAGATCGATATGACTTACAAAAATAGATTACGTACCATAAGATCCTTTCATATGAATAGTCAACGAGCCTGTCGTACTTTGTAATTCAATATCTGTTGTAGCTACTTTGCCTCCAGGCCAAAGAAGAACATCACTACCGCTTGTAGCTGCATACAAGTCGACTAACTTGCCACCGACGGATTTAAAACCGATGAGCATTTTTTCCTTGATACCTTTTTGTTCAAGAGATTTTTCAATAGCTTCTCGTGATGATGATAATATATCCATAACTGAAAAAAGTGGCGACTTTGACGATCTCAATTCTTGTTGTAATCTATCATCTTTAGATTTGCCTTGCCAAATTTCACCTTTGGCATCTGGCAATTTATCGAAAGCATTCTTAAATAATCTCAAATATTTAAACCACGCTTTGAGTTGTTTTGGATCTTCACTTTTCCATGCTTCTTGTAAACAATTATAAAGACAACCATCACTCCATTTCCAAGTATAGATATAGATAGCAGCTGATTCATCACGTGTTAATTTTGGATTTGAGGGATAGTGACATCTTTTTTCTGCTTGTTGAATATAATACTCCAGATCATCTATATCATTAATGAGAGGTTGAAGTGCGTCTTTGAGTGAGACAAGAGGTTCATTTTCATAACCCTCGATAAGATCAAGATGATTTGTTTTACTCATAGCAGTTCCATCAAGTGGCGAATCTTCTTCTTCTTCTTCAACTTCTATACTAGGCTCCGGCGTCGGATAGACTTTCGGATCTTCGATTTTGCAACATGGACAACACGAACAGCAAGAAAGTATTGCTCCCATCGTGAAATTTACAAATACAAAACAACGAAGATTGCTTCAATTGTTTAAGTAACTAATGCAAATCAAAAATAATATTTTCTCTTTCATCACATTGCTTTCTGCGAATGGAGTCTGTTTGGAAGAAATATAAACAAAAGGAAAGAGCGTATTTTCTTTTTCGCCGAATCCGATAGTCTTCCCAACTATTTGTTTAATTGTCATTGAATTGCTTCTTTTAGTTATTTCGATATGTACTATTTGTGTCATTTTTAGCCACAAATTTCAAAACTGTCCAGAAATGAAAAATATTTAAAAAGAAATAATAACAATTGCGTCATTGTCCCACAAATATTTCTTTTAAAACTTACAAAACAGTCTGATCCGTCGTGACACTATATAGTGATATAGTAACTTGATACATGTACGTGATCAATGAGCTTTTATGACTCTACCACATATTCATCTTTTCTTTCCGTATATAAATGATTTCCTTCGAAGTATCATATCTAGTTCTATCAAGAGAAAATATATCTCCGTATTGATTGACAAACAACAACTTAATCCTTGATCCTATCCAGTGAAATATGTTTCCCTTTCGAATCATTCCAACATTCGTCATTATCTACTCATTATGTTACACGAAATCAAATTCAATCACGGCTTCAGGTATATCGAAATTCGAAATATTTCTTACGTCTTTTGTTTTTACATTAGAACATCAATGTAAAAAAGATTCTTATACTTGGACATGTTCAGGTATTTAACAAAATAATCAAACAATAATATTTCAAAATTTGTTTATTTAGATTTGTCTGATTGTGGTGAAATATTTGGAATGTGTGTACCCAAAAATGACGAAAAATCAACGAAAACAAGAGACATTCTGATAATGGTCTCTCTGATTGTCACAATAATCGTTTATTCATGTGCCGGTATCTGTTGTTATCTCGTGAGACAAAAAAGAAGACGGCAAATGACTTATTCCTCCGAACAAATATCAAGCAGTCTGTCAATTTCAGACCAAGAATCATCTATTTTTCATATAAATCTGAATGCCTCATTTGAAAAAGAAACATCCGTTGCAGAAGGTAGCAATGTCTGATTGTGACTATTCATGATTTAATCCAATCTAATAAATTTGAATATGCGAAATATCAACATACGTCTTGAGACAAGTAAATGTACTTTGACTTTTTTTGTTTCATCGATTTTAAAGAGATTTTGGGTGAAAAATAATTGATTGAAGTGAAGAACTATCGAGATTTCAATTGAAATCAACAAAACTCCTCATGTGTAGTTATGGTAAAATTTGATTTGATTTCTATAATATTTTCTTTTTTATTTCTGACATGATGAATGTGTTCTTTTTAAACAAAAAAAGAGAGAGAGAGGGAGAGAGAGAAAAACAAACGATGAATAAGGTGTTGTTATGTGTAACTGAGACTGCACACGTCAATAGAAACAAAAGAAGAAGGAAAAAAAACGAAAACGACCGAAGTTGACAAACAGCATCTGTGTAGTACAACAATTAGGTATGAAAAAAAAAACGAAGAAGAAAAGAGAGAGAAAGAAAAAAGTGAATAGTAGAATATATATATATATTTATATAGAAATGTTGTGCTTCAAACTTAAGAAAAACAAACAAACAAAAGATATTCAATGAAAGAAATCGATGCTGATTGTCCAAACAATATTCTATCGACCAATTCACACACTGTTCACAGGTCGATCGATATTCATAGAAACTAATTATCGAAAAACAAAGAAAGAAAAAAAACGAAAAGAACGAAACAGATTTTTCGAGATCTAATTGAAACGGAAAATGAGGAACAGGTGCTGTACACTGAAGAGAAACGGAGATCTATTTTCTCAGAAGACGTCCAGATGAAGATCGACCTGTATCTGTTCCATTGGGGAGCGGTTGTTTGGAATTATTTGATGCGGACTGAGATATTGGCATTTGTTGAATATCTTTTGGATTTCTTCGATAGACACCTAGAAAATATTCAAACAAAAAAGAAATACATAGAATTCATTTGAATTGGCGTGTATTTTTAGAAGAGAAGAAGAACAATTCAAGCAAAAGCATTAAGAAATAAGAAAGCACAATGGCGTGTCAATGAAAATAACATCAATGTGCATGATAAAACATGATTTCTCACTCACATATAAAACTAAAAAGAGTTCTCATTCTCAGGTATTTTGTTTCTTTCTTCTTCTTCTTCTCTCTCTCTCTCGCTGAAGTATTTTTTCGGTCTTCTCTCATTATTTCATTCGGGATTTGCTTGTCGGTGGCTCCGACTCATCGAAATCTAAATAAATAAATACACACATACGCACAAAAATAGATTTCGTTTCCTTGGTTATCGAATAAAAGACAACATTTCGTTTTACCTTGATTATTATTACTCGTGTACATTTGTTGTTGAGCATTGTAACCATTTGTTTCAAGTTTATTTGTTGAACCTTCGTTTGCACTGTTTGTATCAAAACGTTGGCCACTCTAAAGTCAAATCAAATGATTACAAAAGTGAATGTTTTGGTTTGTTTTTTTTTCTTCTCGTACAAATTTGAGCATATTCCAATCGAAAACATAATCGTACGTAAAACCTTGACGATGAAATAGATTTCGAAATAATTGTCTTAGATAAGAATAATCTGGTTTGTCATCAAAACGTAACGAACGACAATAGGACAAATAGGTCGTAAATTCTATTGAATAGGTTTGTTTTTTTATTAATGTCTTTCAACAAAAAAGAAACAATAGTTGAATTCCTACCAGGAAAGCCTTTGCATAACTCTTCGATTGGCGTCGACATTTTCTTTTCACTGATACGTTCATATTTTTGACGTTTTGTTGCGGCTTTCAAGCCTTGCCACTAGAACAATAAATTGACATGCATATTATACTCAATGAAATCGAATATTTTCTACTGGAAGACTTCCACGGTTGAAATACATGAGTACATAACCAAGAGACTCCATGTCATCTCGACGACTTTGTTCTGAAAGAAGAAAACAATGAAATCGAGAAAAACAAATTGTTTCTTGTTCAATGAAAACAACAAACCAATGCCAAGATGAGTATTAATCGATGCATAACGCGCTGTTCCAGTTAGGTTTTTATTTTCTCGATAGGGTATATGTTGATGTGTGCGAGCATCGCGATATTTTTTCGCTAAACCAAAATCAATTATATAAACAAGATTGCCTTTACGACCGAGACCCATAAGAAAATTGTCAGGTTTTATATCTCGATGGATGAAATTTTTTGAATGAATAAAATCCACGCGACTAATCTAAAAAACAAACAAAAAATATTCAACGACAATTCAATCGAATTGTTAATTACCATTTGATCGGCCAATAGCAGCACGGTTTTGAGCGAAAATTTTCTTGAACAAAAATTAAATAGATCTTCCAATGATGGTCCAAGTAAATCCATCACGAGTACATTGTAATCACCTTCAGCACCACACCATTTAATCAATGGTATTCCGACGCCACCTTGCATCATTCGATAGATTTTCGATTCGATATGTAATTGAGGATGTTTGGTTCGAACACATTCTAATTTAATGGCAACTTCTTCGTTCGATGCAATGTTTGTTCCCAAATAAATATCACCGAATGAACCTGAACCAATTTTTCGTCCGAGACGATATTTGTGTCCAACACGTAATTCCATAGTTTTGTTTATTTTCTTCGACGATGAATTGTTTGTTGTTTTGTTTATTGTGAACTATTATTCATTATGGATAATTTTTTGAACACACGCATACGAACAAAAAGATCTGAATTTTGAATCTAAAATAAATACAACAACAAAAAAAGCTTTCGATGCGTAGGTGCATTGAACCATCATCAACATCTTGTCCTCATTTTTTTTTCTTTTCTACATTCGTAAAGCAACAACTGCTGATGTTGTTTGTGTATGCGGGGTATGCGTATGTGTTCGAGTTCTTCGCTTACTCGCTCTGTCTCTGTCTCTGTCTCTCTCTTTTCTCCGTTTTCTTTTTTTCTTCTTCTTCTTCTTTTTTTCTACATGAAATCAAATCTAACCAATCGATAGCTAAAAGCGCCACATATTTCATTTCGGTTGGTTTGATTATATGTGGCGCTGGATGTATCGGTTTATTTATTAAGAAAAGGAAAAAAACATCATGATGACTTTAGCTACGATTGTAAAATTCAAGTGTTTTTTTCTCTATTTTCTAGCCTAGAAAGATATATATTTAAAGAAAACAAAAATGGAATTTGAGGAAATACGGTCAATTATTAGCAAGGCTATTGAACAGACAAAAACACATCAACTCGATCATCTTATGAGATGGCTCGATGGAATACTTGTGAAATATCGAGAATCACCTTTATGTACGTTTATTATTGTTGTTGTTGTTGTTGTTTTTCTTTTTGTATGAAATTCGACACTGACGTGTTTTTAACCTATTTTAGCTTCAAATTCATCAATTACAAAACTCAATCATAGTCCTCGTTTTAGTTGTCCTTGTGGTCGTTCATTTTCGGCCGAAATAACCATACGTGAAACGACTAGTGTCGATACAAGTTCACCACCGGCAACGCCCATGCTTTCGCATAAAACTGATCTGAAACATGTACAACATTCACAAGAATCATTATCGAAACGTGCACGAGTATTAATGATTGATTCTAGTCAATCGAATGGAACAACAATATCAACGATAAATGCATCATCATCAATGTCATCATGGCCACCGAATACGATGAAAACATATGAGAATAGTCCCGGTAAACAACCGAATAGACTTGTTTTTTTTTCTGTTGTCATTTGAATACGACTTTTTGATGGATGTGTAGAATTATTAGCTGGTGAATCTAATCGAGCTGAAAGTGATATTGAATTATCCAACGATGGGTCACGTTGTTTAGATGATATTGAAGCTGTTCTATCGTCAGATAAACATACGATATCGAGTTTTATGTATTCAAATGATGTATGGACAGCAGCATCACTGTCAAATGTGGCGAATAGTACGCTTACAAATTCGACGACGAATCATGATGATGAACATCATCATCATCATCGACAACAAACTCTTGCATCTCAACAAATGATTACATTGAAACCTGTTTGTAACGAACCGATGTCGCCATCGCCTGGTCTTCTTCATGATACAGATTTGAATAAGACAGTGACGACGATCCATCGACCACCGATGTTAATAGCTTGTACTGACCCACGTGCATCGTCGCCCACAGGACCCACACATTTTCGATGTACTCAATGTCAAGAAACGTTCGATAGTCTTTTACTAGGACAAGAACATGCGAATAATGGCATGTGCATATCCGATGCTACTATTAACGTAAATAAAATTCATCGTTTTCGATTTTTGAAATATAAGTTTTGGTCTTAGGCACTTGAAAGTTCGGATTCTCAACCATCACCATCGAGTTCGCCATTGTTCGAAACATTTCAAGATGATTTAGTATTGAATTTTTCTTATTGTTTCTTTTTTCTTCACTATCTTTTTTGTTTGTAGGACGAAACAGTGCCCACTCGACTTGATACAAAAGCTGCATGTCCAGTTTGTAATAAAGTCTTTAGCAGTGTTCACACAATGATTCGTCATAAAATGTCAATACACGATCGACAAGTTCGATATGGATGCAATATATGTGGCCGTTTCTTCTTTCGCAAAGATAAATTGACTTCTCATATGGTTTATCATCAAGATTTTGATACTTATGTTTGTTGTTTTTGTTCAGTTGGTTGTAAATCTCGTATGTTTATGCGACAACATTTAAAACGAGAGTATGAACAAATGAATTTGTTTGTAATGATAAAAATATTTAATTTATCATTCTAGCCACATGATCTCGAATGAAGATTCTCGTTTTAATGAAATTCTCAATCGTTGTCAAGTGAAAAAATCCCTTAATCTAGAAACGAATATGTCTATTGCATATGGTGCTGATCGACCAATAACAAATTTAAAACGAAATCTTACAACCGAAAATGATATTAAACAACCAACTATAATTAGTAGTAAATAATATTATACATACGTATATATATATATATATTTTATTTTTCTTTCTGTGTATATAATACTGGGCGATACAGTTTTGTTTTGTGTCCTTTTCTCTCTCTCTCTCTCTTGTAGTCTTTAGATATCTGATCATCTATATGCCGATTGTAAATTTCTCTATTCCCGTTTTTCTTTTTTTTTCTTTTTCGTCTATATTAAAAAAAAGAAGAAAAATTAATTTTTAAAAGAAAAAAACAACAAAAACAATCGATTAATCAGCATCAAATGTTATTTGTCCTGGTCCACCACTTTTCATATAACGACGATAAGCTTTGTATTTGCCTGATTCGTTTAATTTTAATTTTTGCTCTTCTTCTTTCTCTGCTTTCCATTGACGAAAATTTTCTTTTATCCAAATTTCTCGTTGCCACATTTGATCATGTTCTTTATCAGGCATAGACTCGAATTGTTCACGGCTAATTTTCAAATAACAACACATTAAATATATCTTTTCTTCATCACCCAGTTCATGCTTATTTAAATGGAATTTAAAGAACCAACGGACTTGCCATTTTAATTTTAAAAATAAACTATATGGAAAGAGAAATAATTGAACCCAAAGAATGCGCTTGAGGCCTGAAAAAAAAACAAATTGTTAAAAGAAGAAGAACGAAGAGACATGATTTACTTGGCTTTTTATAACCACCTTTGATGTCAAGTTTTTGTTCGACAATTTGCTTTAAAATTGCATCTTCTTCTTGTTTACTTATTTTTTTCCCACGACCTTTTCGTGATGAATCATTACTACCTAACAATCCTTCTTGTCGAGCAATTTCTTGTGCTTGAATACGATATCTCGGCAATGTAACAAGAACATTTATTGCCGTATTATAATTACTATATTGACTAAAAAAAAAGCAAAAAATAAAAGATTCACATGTTTTTTTCTTTATTTTAACCTGTAATATTGAATTGCACTAATAACTGATATTAAAACGACTAAAACAATTCGAACATCAACTTTGGGTGCATAACGTCGACGATAATATCGATAATAATGCGAATAATATTCATCAGGATTATCTAACATTCGATCGTAATCAGCTCGACTTTCGTCATCTTTTAAAATTTCATATGCATTTGCGAATGAACGAAATTTGTCCGTATATTCTTCTTTATCCTTGATTGTTTTAGCCATATCGGGATGATATTTTTTAGCTAATGCTCGATAAGCTTTGACAACTTCTTGTTTACTTGATGAACGTGTAACATTAAGTAAATCGTAGCAATTGTCTCGGCCACAATAAATACTATCGATTAATGCATGAGTATTCAAAAAGAAGAGATTAATAAATACGATGATAGAAAGATATTTATTCATATTTAAGAAAAACACAAACAGATTCTATCTGAAATAAAGAACTGAAGAGTATTCTATGTACAAATGGGAATGTTTATATTGTTTTATTCGAGCCCTTTCGATGGCTCATCAAAAGCTTTTCGTGCGCGTTTTAATTCTTCGTTCATAGATAAAAGTTCTCTAACACGTGCATATTTTCGTTGATCATGTCGAAGTAAATAAAGAATATCATTGACACCAATTCGACCTTGTTTATTACTACCGATTTCTCCTGCTTTCAATGTCTATTTCAAATAGAAAATTTTTCATAAAAATGACACAAAAATGATTCTATTACCATATCTGTAATGTATTGAACAACGAGATCTTCCATTAAAGCTACAGATTCAGCGTAAGGATTTGGATCATCACCGAAACCATACATCATAGTTCGAACTAAAAAAATAGAAACTCAATTGAGAAGAAAAAGCCATGCGAAAACGTACTTTCTTTAGCAAATAATTGTTTACGTGCTTGATTGTCGCCTGTTGCTCCGCCCGATGGAGAAGGACGAGTTGAGGATGCATCAATACGTTTGTCGCCGAATGATTGACTAGCCATATGAATGTATTTCTATGGTTTGAATATTGTTTAAACGACGAACGAGTATGTATGTATGTATGTAAGGATTAAAAACAATCTGCAATACAACGATCGAATGAGAAAAGAAACAGAAATGTCAATGTCGCTAGAAGTCAAAAAAAAGATACATATATAACTGACATCTGTCTTTAATTAGTGAGAATATGAACTCTACTCTTACTATAAATCCTGCTAATATGCAGTTCCGATAAAGTATATTCTTTAGATCTCGTTAGACACAAAAAAGTAATTTATTTCATTAAGATTTTTAAATTATTGACAAAAACCGGAAAAACAAACTGACAGATAGATGT
>Ga0209914_1002872_pt1 | contig 13248 bp, 9 predicted proteins | sample ThiBiot_500_plan_FD_183949 | JGI IMG/M metagenome (GOLD analysis project Ga0209914, IMG submission 183949) | Wastewater bioreactor microbial communities from Cape Town, South Africa - Thiocy_cont_500_plan (SPAdes) | ecosystem: Engineered > Bioreactor > Thiocyanate-remediating > Anaerobic-Aerobic ...
TCTTTCGTTTTAACAATGTTTTGCATTTCTTCAGTGAATGAACGCAATTTAACTTCAATCGTTTGAGCATATTGCTGAATAAGATTTCGTTGTTCTTCAGCTGTTTGTCGAATTTTTTCGATGGATATTCGTTCCCATTGAGTAATTTGTTGTATTAATGGATGATTATTTTTCTGATCATTTAAAGTTTGTGCAAATTGATTTCGTTGATCTTCAATTTGATGAAATTGTAATTTCAATTCTTCACGATGTTTCATCAAATCATTGACACAAAAATATTTGGAACATCCCGTACACATATACGTTGTTATTTCTTCTTCACATGTATAGCATTTCATGATTGTATTTGATGTAGCCATAGTCGTTTTTTTTTGATGCACACTGTTGTGTTCTTTATTTTGTCAAGAGCTTTTTATTATTCTTTAACAAAAAAAAAAAGAAGAACGAAAATAAATGCCGATCGTTTTCGCTTTTCTTTTCTCTCACAAGATCGACGACTGAGTTTCGTCATCAGTAGATGTCTTCTAGGAAGAACGAGCACAAACAAAAATTAGTTTGACTTCGATTTGTTTCCAGTGACAATTAGTTTCCCCCGTACTATTCTGTAATTAAAATCGAACCGAATTTTTCTGGAGAATTTACGGTTTTTGAGATTCGACGTAGGCATATTTTCGTTAAAATTATTAATTTTGATGAATTAAAAGAAGATCTTCTATGCTGCTTGTCGACGTAACGCGACACTTCAGTTCGGATTTTGATTTGACTGACTATTGGATGTTCTAGAGAATACTCGAAAGTGTAGGAAAACGTATTTATAGCTGCAATTATGGATCATCACAAGAAATGATTCTATTAGCCCTTCACGACTCACAGTGTCCCTTTCAAATATAACGCCCATTAGTTTTCAAGGTTAAGATAGATCGATATTTTTTTTATTGAACAAAATAATTAAAATAATGTTTTCTTTTTAAATTATAATTTTCACAAGAGAACAATGGCGGATGTATTTATGTTTTTGTAATTGATACTAATCATAGTATTACATCCGAATACATTACAAAACCCAATGTGAAGTCTTAAAATGAATTTCTGGTATGATACAGTGTCTTAAGAGACATTCGATCATAAAGACATGGAGTTTTGTCTCAATGTAGAGATAAGTTTTTCTATGTATTCGAGTAGAAAAACATATTAAAAATGCACAAAATCTTGAGTTTATTTATGTGTGAAGGCAAATGGGCAATTGCCCATTTCATTTCGAAGTTTGCCCACTGAAACTTCTTTTTCTCTGAAGCAGTGTATATATGTGTTTTTGCTCTACCACTTCCTATAAAATTCTCTCTGAAATCCTCAGGTAAGACATGTGCACAGTTATAAACGATTATTATAAAAGACATCTCACTCGTTTGGTTGATACCGTATACGATTATATTTCATCGTGTGTAAAACATCGTAAATAATTGAATACTCGATTATCAGTTCCCTTGATGGTAGTTGTAAATTTGATACGATACGGTGATATGATCGTAATACGATTTCCCCGAAATGTTTCTTTTACGAGCAATAAATCATCGTCCTATGTAGTGTACATGTATACTTGTTGTTTTGTACTATTCGCCCATATAAAATTCTCTCTAGTTTAACTCTGATAGAACTCCACAGTTCATTACTTGAAATAGGCTAAAACACATCTAACTCAGGTTTAAAATCGACGTGTTTAATGCATTTTTCAATTAAAACAACCTCATTTAATTTTGTTTTGTATTTTTTCTATGTTATCAATCCTTCGTCGAACCAAGAAATTTTTGCCTATTGGTAAAATTACCGCCCATTTTGTCCATCGATTTTTTTCGATACAAGAGAAGTTTGCCCACTACTCGAAAAATCTTGATTGCGCCACTGGTCCTATTGCTGTATTATAATTTGACGAATATTTCTTGAAATTGAATGGTTTTCTCTTTGTTATTAAAGAAAATATGATACTATATGTATGCTAATGAATGTTTTCGATAAGAGTAACATTTATGCATTAGGAATTCAATTATCGATTTCATAGGTCTTTTTGAAGAAATTCGAAATAAATTGAAGATTTGTATAGTTGATCGAATCAAGTTCTTATAAAGCCATCTTCTAAATGAAATTTTCCATCTTTTTCATTTTTTTTCTCTACTGACGATGACACTTGATGTGTCGAAAGCTCTAGTTCGTGAAATTAATTCAATAAAATTATAAGAACTTGATTCGAAGAACTATACAAATCTTCAATTTATTTGGAATTAGGAATTCGTTTAGTTTCGAAAAATGGTGCCCAGAGATTCATCGGTTTATATAAGTTAGAAAACATGCTCAAATCTTAAATCGGCCATTTCTGTCCTGACTCAATTCAAAGAGCAAAAGTGTGTATCTAGAACAAATGGCAACAAACTGAGAACATTACAGACTACTTCTAGACATTGACCAGTAGTAATGCATTCGTTTATGTTTTAAATGAATTACAATGCTCATTTAACAAAGCGAACAAATTAAAATTAAAACTTTTTCTTATGGTTAAAAAGCCGTTTTAATTCTCTAGAAAATGAGCAAGAAAGGAAAATCACTCGAGACATTAGAATTCGAATTGAAAGATTCTGATTTTTCTATGACATGTGTAGCAACATGAGTTCTATCGAATGACATCTCAACGAGCTCTCTATCTGCTAAAACGGCCGATAGAATATATACGAATCATAATTGGATCAAACACCGAAAAAAGAAAATTCGATAAATTTCAGGATTTTTTCAAAACATTTTCTTAGTTCAGACTTTATCTTCACTGAAAAATAAATTTTTCGTTTTCGAGAATGTTCATTTTCTTCAGTTGAATCAAAATACTTGTCTCATTCTTCTACATTTATTTTCGAATGAGATTTGTTCTTCCGATTGAATAATATCAACCTAATATTCATCAATGAAAGTTTTACTAGAAGAGTATGAGAATATATTAATTACTTTTTCTATTGATCTTTGTCAGTGGCTGAACTGACATCTGATGAACATGAGGTAGAATTTCTTGACCTAATCGATGATTTGCAACAAGTAGAATTTGATTTTGTTGAATATACAGTAAAACCTCTCTATAGTGGACATCATTTGGACTGGTTAGAAGTCTTAGTAAGTAATACAAGAAGTCAGTTTCATCGGTATTTTTACTATTTTATTATTTTCACAATCAAAACTTAACAAAAATAAATAAATAAGTCAAGCACGGGAAAAATAGTTTGTTTCACTGCCTTCGAATCAAGGTAAATGTCAGTTAATTTAGATTGAAGATCGAATAAAGCATTCTACAATTGAGGTTGCTCAAGTAAAGCAAAAATATGAAGTTTTCGTAGCATTTCTAAAGCCTCCGAAATATTTGTCAGTTATTCACGTATAGATAATTCATCGTCGTCGTTATCTTCTTGATTTGACGCTGATTGAACAAGACAGACGATTCCTTTTTTCTTTCTTATATCCATAATTGAAGATTATCAAAGCTACACTATGTCTTTGATCGTATTTTTCACAAATTTTTCTGTTAATTTCAATTACTGTTCACCTTAGAGAGGTATTTTATATGAATGGGACTAAAAAATAGTGTCCACTATGAGAGGTTTGACTGTATTCCAAACACTGATCCACATTATGAAAACTTGTGATGGAATTATGAGAATTCCGTAGTTTATTTTCTTTTTCGTTCCTATCATTGAGCCATATAATATCGAATATTTCGTCATTTTCATATCATATAAACAACGCATATAAACTGTTGAAAATGTGCGCTTTTATTTTCGTTCGAATCTTAACACATTTCTGTTTGCTGACTCTGAAATTAAACAATTATGCTATATCGTTGAATTTCTAAGACATAACGTTTCCTTGAACTTTGACTCTGTTAGAAACTGATACATTCAAGTCGAAATCTTCGAAATCCGCCTTGTCCCTCTTCTCTTTAATATATTTACATTGACCAAAGTATTCTCTGTAAATTTCGCTTGTTTTTTCCTATTGAAAACAAAACAGAAGTTTCTATTCGAATACTTTCTCAAGATCTGCTCAAAGTTTAATGTTATTTCATCTTGAACAAATATTCCAAATAAATCGAGTGTTTTTTGCTTTTCAAATTATTAATTAAGAATAGAAGAACAAGAATGGGTCAATTACAGAATTTTAATCGTTACGCAATTTCATCTTTTCGAGCAATTTTCTATGGCAGTAATTCACATCTTAAAATTCAAGTGAAAGACACCGTTCACTCGCTTGCTGATTGTGCCAATATGTAAAGACAAAGCAGATTAAATTGTTTTTAAAAGGTCTTTGTTTAACTTTCACACGGAAGAAAGGCATGTTTCATCAAGACTATTTTACATTTTTATCACTTTCGAATTCAAATAAAACTTACAGCAAAAAATTATTTTAAGCCTCATCTAAATTTCAGATATTCCATCGCCGCTGATTGACAATACTTTATAATTATTTAAATTAACTTTTTTAGTGAAAAGAATAAAATTGTATAATACAGATATTCTGAAAGTGTTGACACCTTAGCGCGAGAGTTCTTATTGGTGAAATAAGAGTTTATTTGGGTACATCACCTTCTGATGATTCGATTATTGATCGTTCAGATCAAACTCTTGATTCAAGTATTTTTCATCAAGAACAAAAATAATTAAGGATGAGAATGCTTTTTGCTTGGTACATTAATTGATTATAAAAATTTACGTTAATAATCTTTTATTATCATATTTTAATTTATGTCAATATCAAATCGTTGAATTCGATGATTACCACTATTGGCAACATAAAGATTATTCGCACGATCAAATACTAAACCTGTTGGCTTATTTAACTGATTTGATCCTTCTCCTTGACCATTTCCACCGACAACAACATGACCTTCTTTCGAATCTGATGGCCAACACATAACTCGATCATTAGAATAATCTGCCACATAAACATCACCGTTTTCATTCACAACTAATCCTTCTGGCTGCGATAATTGTTTCAAACTATTTCCTCTTCCTTGTCCACCAGCAACAACAATTCCTTCTTTTGCACCTTTCAACCATTTCATCACACGATGATTTTTACGATCTGAAACATAGATAGAATCTTCTCGATCAACGAAAATATGTCCCGGAGAGTTGAGTTGATTGAGTTTATCTCCTTTTCCATTTCCACCTGCAACAACTATTCCTTGTTTTTCATCTTTTTTCCATTTTTTGACTTCACCTCTCTGCCAATCGGAAACAAACAAATCTCCATTGTTATTGATCATTAATCCAAGACATGAAATATGTTCAATGAGAATTTGTCTATCGTTTTGATTTTCTAATGACCATTGAACAACTCTTCGATTTCCAACATCACATATAATCAAAGATTTCTTATTTTTATCCAAAATCACATTACATGGATTATTCAATTGATCAATTCTGTTTCCTGGTCCATTTCCTCCAGCAACAACTTCACCATTTCTTTCACCAAATTTCCACTTAATAATACGATGATTGTATTCATCAGCAACATAAATAGTTTGTTGTTGATCATCAACATAGATTCCATTAGGCCAATCGAATTGATTTAATTGATTTCCTGGTCCATTTCCACCAGCAATCGTAGTTGCTTGTTGTTTCCATTTAAGATCTGTAGTAGTTGGAATAATATTAATGAATAATTTGTTAATAAATGTCGATGATGAATCTTGTTTAATTTGAATGTAATCTGTTTGATAAAGTTGATTTTTAAGATCTTCTAATTTTATTTGAAGTTTTTTCAAAATAATTTCATTGAAATCTTTCTTTTTAACAGTTTCTTGCATTTCTTCAGTGAATGAACGCAATTTGACTTCAATAGTTTGAGGATATTGTTGAACAAGATTTCGTTGTTCTTGAGCTGTTTGTCGAATTTTTTCGATGGATATTCGTTCCCATTGAGTAATTTGTTGTATTAATGGATGATTATTTTTCTCATCGTCCAAAGTTTGTGCAAATTGATTTCGTTGATCTTCAATTTGATGAAATTGTAATTTCAATTCTTCACGATGTTTCATCAAATCATCGATACAAAAATATTTGGAACATCCCGTACACGTATACGTTGTTATTTCTTCTTCACATGTATAGCATTTCATGATTGTATTCGATGTAGCCATGGTCTGTTTTTAAATTTAAATACACACCTTAGGAAGAACAAGCAAAACAAATGTGCGCCGTTTCTTATCAATTATGATAAACAAGTTCGGAAGAGAATTCGAGTAACTGCAATCTTATGCTTGCTTATCATCGTTAGATCAAAAAAGATGCGAAACGAAAAAGCAACTTTATACAACAAGCCGAAAGTAGAGAAACTCGACAAAATATATACAAAGTGTAATCTCGACAAGTTAAATAAGTCAATTCATGAATTCAAAAAACATCGAGTTGATCATAATCAAAAATTATTGATGAATTTGTTGTAACCACCGTGTTATTGAATCTTTGAATGTTTTTCTGTAGAGTTCCGAAGGTAGAACAAATACAGCAAAGACAAGCATTGGTGGTGTAAAAGAAATGAAATAACCACAAAGATATAACCAAGCATTTTCCAATGGATCGACACATCCAGATACTAATGACATGATTAAACGAGGCAAATCTAAGACAAGCAGAATAAAAGGACTGATTAGTAATTGTTTATGTTCACGTATTTGATTGATAACATGGTGTTTGAAGGATTTTTTATTTGTTTGTGCGATTGATCGTCGTCGAGCTGTACCAAAAATAATAAATAAAGCAGAGAAAAGATTAACAAGAAATGATATGACAAGATGAATAAATAAAGTAATTGTATTATAAGTTTGAACCGAACGAAAATATCGAATAACACACAAAACGATATGTTCATTTGTCATTGTCAAATTCATTGTTAAATTATGACTGATATTGATGGGATTATATTTGTGAGTTGTATATTCAAATAATTCATGATGAAAATAGGTAAGATCAGAATAATCCATCGAGCTGCATGTCTACTCATTTTCTTATCAAAATTAACTCCTTTTGATACGTTCACAGTTCGTTCGATAGCAACACAAGTATTTAACCAACCATCTAAATACAAGCAAAGTTTTAGAATAGGACCAATGAATACACAATCTGTTCGAAGAATCGATGAACGAACGATTGAATATAACTGAATAAGAACAACAAACCAAAATTTCAGTGTAAACATCGTAATTGTTAGAAGAGAAGTAATTGAAGATGCTAGTAAATATATTCCACAGCCAACTTTTCTTAAATTCTTTATTTCTAAATGTTATTAAAGAAAAGATACCATTAATGAAACCAATAACAAACATAATCATAGTGAGTCCAGCAGCTGTTTGTATCAAAACTGATTGTTTTCGAAATAATAGATTCGATTGAATTTTATTTCGTAAAATCTCATTAATAGTCAAACCGAGATAATCTCCTAATTCGAAACGATATGCACCACAAGTGAAATTGCTTTGTACGAATAAATTTTGATTTGGATATGATGGATCAAAATTATTCTCGTATAAATATCCAAAGAGTAGAATATTTGTATTTGCATCGAATGTATATGAACCACTGTATTTTGTATTGTTTTCAATGGTTTCAAAATGATAATTACCTTTTCCACATATTCGTGGATAAACTTGATTTTCTTTTTGTTAGTTCTGATGAATATGTTGTTCGAAGATCTAATGAAAATTTCGGTTGAAAGAGGAAATAGTTAATTGAATATTAGACTCAGTGATCAGATTGAAAGTAATATTATTGTGAGCAGATACTAATATTGAATAAGAACCTTCGGAGATCGAGAGATATATTCCCCTGATGAATATGTATGTTACACTAGATTGCAATTCAATTGTGATTTTAAATTCACGCTTAGGACAACCATTAAGGTTACGATCGATTAATCTTTCATAGGATGTATATTCACTAAAATGTTCTTTATACAAATAAAAATGTGAAGGTAGAATAAACTCATGATGACATTTCGAACGAATTCTAGTCTGTTGTGATGAATATAATGATTGAACTATTCTTGTTGAAAATAGACTTTTATCTTAAAATAGTTTTGTAAGTATTCAGTTGAAATCGATGTTTGTATACAAACTCATTTGTTTAATCTTAATTTCATTTGGTCCTTCAACAAACAAAGAGAATCGACCTTGCTGATTTACATAATCATAAGATGTTGTTACTATTAAAATCTATGTGATATTCAATTTCAAATAAGCAATTATTCTTAATTGACCAAAGTCACATGAGTCATCATTTCGAACGAATCAATTATCAATTAAATTCATATTCGTATAAATTACCAAATATATTCAAACTGCTTTCAGTTGAGAACATGTAGAAAGCAGATGTGTTCACATTGATCTCTAACGCTTCGAAATAATGATCTAATGGTCTACAGTTAAAACTTCTATGTTTTCGACTGTTATTAGTTAATTCTGACGAATAATTCGATTGAATGATTAGTAGTGACTATCATCATCGAATTTGATTGCGTTTATATTAAGATCAAATAAAGTGAAATTATTTTCATAAATATATTCAAGTAAATTTTTAGTACTATGACTTATAAATGAATAATTTCCTTCGTCTCTCATGTGAATTTCAATCATTTCGCAATAGTAATTTCCTAATCTGCAATCCTTAAGACGATGACATCTATGACTATTTATTGATATGTTAGATTTATTTCATTTACAATTCAATCTATTCAAATGTTTGACTGTGGCTTTACATAGAATTCATATTAGAACATCTCGTTTTCTGTTATTAGAAGATTAGTGACAAATGAAAACAAAGTTACTTGATCAATTAGAAAATCTGATCGAATCGAAACTATTCAATTTAATATTGATGTTTGTTCATCACCAGATGGGAATCGAATTTCATCAAACCAATTCGGAGATGAAATAGTAAATATCGTCTTTTTTATTCGTCCGAAAAAGCAAAGATTTATAAAATTATTTTGATTGAGAAGAAAATTCATTTCTCGTGACAAAGAGCAATTTGAGTCATTAGATTAACAAATTGATATTCTAAATTCGATAATAGGATTTAGTTTTAAATGTTGTTCATATTCACTTCTAATCATTGATGTTCCTAATTGAACAAGAATTGCTGATGTTATTCGTACGAAGACAAATTTCGATATTATTCGATGAAAAGAACTACGAATAGTTGTGTCTGAACTTCTAAAATTCGAAGACTCAATAGGAGAGTATTCACGCTGGAATATTGACAATTCATTGTTTGAATAGATTTTGATCATCCATTGATATCGATTGATTACGCTCAAGGTTGATTTCAGTTAGAATCAATATAAAACAATTGAACATATTATTGATTGAAATAACTGTTCATCAATCGTCGATTTCTGGGATTTGTAATTCTGTTGGTGTTTATTCACATTTAGAAATAATTAGACAATTGACACAATTTATCCTCGATATTTTACGGTGAACGTGCAACTCATATATTCACGTTAAAGTTCGTTTTATCGGTATCAAAACAATCAGTGCATTCTTAGATCGGTTATAAATCAATAAAATGACGTGATATATTTGTAGATTCTACTGATTTCAAACAGATTCTCTTGAGTTTTTGTGATTTTGGCGAATTTTCATGATTTATTTTGAGTAGTCAGAGATCAAAATTAGTTCGTAAGTCCACAAGCCGAGATCATTGCAATTTCTAAATGTTCAAAGTTTAGAATTTTCTGTCCGATATGAATTCATCTTAAATCATGAAAATCAATATGAACTGCTTTTCAGTCAAGAAAAATCATCAGTTTTCCCTAATAAGTTGCTCTTCGATATATTGAAGTGGAAAAATCCCTTTTTTCGAGTGTCAAAGAGAAACAACTATTGAACAAAACAGTTTTTCGACTAGTTATAGTAAAAGAAGATCATTTTTTCGAAAATCAATCTTTAGAGGTGAAAAAAACATTATTATTGAACTAAATAAGACACTTTTTCGAGAGTACGAACCACTACTTGTTAGTAAAACGCTTTTTTTTCGAAAATTCATCATTTTGAGGTAAAAAAAAACATTATTTTTTGATAAATCTCTCTTTTTCGAGATTTCCTTTTTTAACAGATCGATTTTTTTTCGAAAATCTCTCTAGAGGGATCAAAAAAACATCGATTTTTCCTAAGAACTTGTTCTACGACAAATTCAATTGAAAAAAATGCGTTTTTTTCGAGAGTCAATGGAAAATCACTATTGAATAACACAGTTTTTCGAAAATTAATCTTTCGAAGTCAAAAAAAAATATCATTCTTTCCTAAGAGCTTGTTTTTCGAAGGATTTAAGTAGAAAAATGACTTTTTTTCGAGAAATCACTATTGAATAAAACAGTTTTTTGACCAATTTTAATAAGAAAAAGTCTCTTTTTTCGAAAATCTCTCTATAGAAGTCAAAAAAACATAATTTTTTGTTGAAATTCCATCGAAAAATGGTCAATTTTCTGTTTAGTATTTAGCCTCGATCGAAGAACGAAAGATCAAGTCGTCGAATTGCAAATAAAGAAACTCGAACTCGAAAACATCATCGAACGACAACAATATCAATACGAGCAAATTCAATTCCATCAAGACGAATCTCTCAAGATCGACTAAACTTTATTGTTATTAAACGACAAATAAACATGAATAAACACTTCGATTGCCAGCTCAATTGAAAGTCGATCGAAGTTTCATTTGATTTCGACGAGATGTTCAACTGAATTTCAAACGCTTTTGCAATGTTGTTCGTTGAGAGAGAGAATAAGTAAACAGATATTTTAATCCAAACATTTAAATCTTAGGTAAAGAAAATGAACAAGGTTCAATTTCAATTCAGACAACAGTTCTTTCAAATAATCGAGCAAATTAAGCAGTTATTTATACAGAAATATTTTCTAAAAGTTTCCGCACAAATAAACGACGTTTCCAATCGATTTTATAAACAAACTTTTCAGGGATTTTAAGTACTCCAATCCCTGTTTCGAAAGAATAATTTCAGCCGCAGGAGCAACAACTTTTTGTGAGTTCTAGCCTTTTCACTTTAACTTATCTTTTTCGCACGGCCAATAGAACTTTGAATTCACAAGAACGAAACAACAGTATTTTTTTCTTTTCTGTCAGGCGCACTGACTATTAATGATTTACTTTTGGAAATCTTGTTTCATAACACAAAAAAAATATTATTTCAAGTTAGCGGATACACGTTCAATGTCTGCTTGGACTTTCAGTACATCTGGATGTTGTGAAGAGAATGCATGTTGACGAATCCTTAGTGCCTTTTCAAATAGTTCTAATGTTTCTTTCCATTCACGTTTTTCTTCATTAGTTTATTTATCAGAAGAATTAGACGACGAATAAAAACTGACGAAAACTGTTTAATGAGGTTTAAAATTAAAATCTTATATCGTTCTTAAGGTTGAGAATTCTTTTGATGAGTATATTTCTATTTTGATTTTCAAAAAAATTCGACATATTTTTTTATTTCAGAATCAAAATTAGAGTGCATGCAAAACTTATAAGAAAATGCATTTTTGGACTTGACTTGATTCAATAAATTCATCTCATAATAACCCATGTTGCACAAACCGGTCCAAAACCGCCGGTTACCACATTCGACTGCGGCTGTTTTCGTCATATTTTCTCCTTTCAAATTGAACAAATTTCTTTTTAATCTTAGAAAACTGTCAGAATTTGAGTCAAAATCGGGTCTCGTTATATTTGTAAGCGTGCTGAAGCCACATCGCCCAAATTTGCTTAGTTTTTTAGTTTGAAATTAATTAACGATGCTGCTAGAAAAAATACTGATTTGCTTGTCTTTGAACCTACGACAATGAATTTTAGAGATGTTTAGAAAACAGGTTTCGAAACATTGCAAACCTTGTTTTTTTTTGATAAAAACCAACGCTCTTATGAGATTTTCTAACGAAATTATACGAAAATCAGTGAAACTAAAGGCGTAAAATGAAAAATCGGTGGGAATCGACGGTTTTCTTTAAAAATCGAGAACATGGGAAAGATATTTCCAAAATCAACAGACGACTTCCCTTGATAATTTACAATAGATAAGCAAACACACTTAGTCTGTACATCGAGATAATATATCATCCCATATAGTTTGCTATTTTCCCATTATATTACTGTCAGTAGATTTCTCATCTGAATAAATACGCTCGCATGAGACGACAAATAATAATTGTGTATTCTTTGTTTTGGTACTGTGAAAATGTCGGGTAGATGGATATTTTTCTTTCTTATATGTACAACGATTATCTATGAAACTCATTCGATGTATAATGAAGCGTATTCCAATTGGAAACAAACGAGTAAAACAAAACTTGAAAACAAACTAATGCAACGAATTGATCGACTAGAAAATCGTTTGAAGAATTTGACTGATGAAGTAAGCGTAAATAAATGCTTGCTAAGGGTACGGTAAAATTTCTTTAATCTAGTTTCAACTCAAACAACAACATGTTGAAACCAAACAAATCGATGATCTATTCGAAAAGTTATCGGATATGATCGTAGAAAGTAAACATAGAAATCGTTTTCGTAGTTTTTCTCTAATTTATTTTTAAGAATTTTTCAATGGAACCAATGATGAAGAAGGAAATATGTTTCTTCGAGGTCCTCCAGGTATGCGTGGTCCTCCAGGTCAACAAGGCCTTCCTGGAATGCCTGGTCATCCTGCTCCTATGATGCCTGGCCCAATGGGAATGAATGGTCGTCCTGGTCCTCAAGGTGAACGAGGCTTACCTGGCATTCCTGGCCCTCAAGGTGAACGAGGATCATGCGATTGTCATTAAGTCGATATCAATTGACATTATTATACGCCCTTCATCAATTTATAAAACACACTTTGAATCTCATGCATGCTACCCATTTTTCATATCTTTATTAAAATAAACATCGACACCCTCATGGCTGTTCTTCACTTATATGTTATTATATACTCAGCGTGTAGGCTTGAACATCATGATAAGTAACAAATACAGTAAAACCTCTCTTAGTGAACACCTCTATAAAGTGAACACCTCCCAACTCTGAACAATGACCGCTTTTTTCGGTCCCAACTAGATAAAAACCTCTTTATAGTGAACAAAAACTAGATAACATTCAGACGTGAAGATAGACAAAAACGAAAAAAGAGATGACAAAAGTAATGGATGATTCTATTAAGGGACAATTTCACTGAA
>Ga0209914_1002873_pt1 | contig 13247 bp, 18 predicted proteins | sample ThiBiot_500_plan_FD_183949 | JGI IMG/M metagenome (GOLD analysis project Ga0209914, IMG submission 183949) | Wastewater bioreactor microbial communities from Cape Town, South Africa - Thiocy_cont_500_plan (SPAdes) | ecosystem: Engineered > Bioreactor > Thiocyanate-remediating > Anaerobic-Aerobic...
ATCATCAATCCAATCCAATCATCAATCATCAATCCAATCCAATCCAATCATCAATCATCAATCCAATCATCAATCCAATCCAATCATCAATCCAATCCAATCATCAATCCAAGCCAATCGGTTCTGCGGCCAAGTCCAATTAAGGAAGCACGAGAGCGCAAGTAAGCTCGAGCAGCAGGATTGCTCTACGCTGGGAGCGAGGCCTACTCTCTCGCTTTCGCTTCTTCGTTCCTTCGTCTGCTGCTCCCTTCCTCTCTCCGCCATCTCACTCGCTCCTGCGCTCCTGTTGCTTGAGCCTTGCCCGCCATGGCTTCCTTCAATCTCAATGAGTGCATCGAGAAGGTATGCTTGCTCGCTCGCCTTGCTTGCTTGCGGTTTGTGACACGCTGGCCCCATAAGCGTGTATTCGCTCGCTCGCTCGAAGGCCGCGTGCCATTTGATTGACCTTCGCTCTGCGTTGCGTGACATGTGCTCTCTCTGTCTCTCTCGCTCTCTCGACGATGGGCTCTGGGTGTGATTGGCGGTTTGGTGGCGACATGATGGCGATCATTACTCGTAGATGGAGCACCGCGATCCTGATTTCAGGTTCATGGCGCTCAGCGACTTGATTCCGGCGCTCGAGCGAGACACCTTCCGTATGGATGCGCGTCAGGAGCGCGAGCTTTGCAAGATGCTCGTGACGCTCTTCGCCGACGTCTCGGGTGATGTGCGTGGCCATGCTGTCAAGTGGTACGCCTCCAATCGATGCTGCCAAGCGTGCGACACGGTCATGCTCGACCTTGTCTCCGGTGCAGAACGGCGTCGCGCTCACTCACCAATCCATGTCGTCATCGTTGTCATCGTCGTCGGGTCGTTCTTCTGGCACTAGCTTGAACTCTCTCATCACTCGCATCTCGAACGCACAAGTCGAGGCCATGTCGAGTGGCTTGCTCGACATGTTGCTGACGCCCAAGGAGGTGCAGCGCGAGAAGCGCTCCGAGGGTCGCGACATTGCGTGCACCGGCTTGAAGGCCATCATCTCGACGGCGCCCGAGGAGCTCGGCCCGGTGCTCATTCGCCAGTGCACACAGCGTCTGTTGGCGTCGCTCAACAAAGAGGTCAAGGGCTCGGAGCAAGAGGCGCGCGAGATCCAGAACGAGAAGCACCACTCGGTCGACGTGCTCAACCGCCTCGTGGCGCGCTTCGGTCGCGGCATGAGCGACTCGCAGGACGCCATCGAGAAGGCCGTCATGCCGCTCTTGTTCTCGCCGCAACCCCAGCCGCGCAAGCAAGCCATCTCGTGTCTCGGTAGGTGCCTTCTTGCTCGCTTCGCTTCCGCTTGACGCGCGTAACCTAACCATCGTGACCTCTCTGCAGCTCACTTGGCCGTCTACCTGCCGCAAGCAACCTTCAGCAAGTTGGTGCACTACCTTCTGTCACAAGCCGAGGAGAGCACGCGTCCCGAGAACTCGCGTACCTTCTTGCAGGCGCTCGCGTCCATCAGCGAGAGCGTCGGTCCGCGCATGGGTCCCTTCATCGAGGAGCTGTTCCCGGTGATCGAGAGCCACGCCACCATCTCCAAGTTCGGTGCGCTGCGCGAGTCGTCGACCGGCAGCTTCGAGGGCGACGCCGAGCTGCGCGAGACGGCCTTCGAGGCCTTCGAGACGATCGTGACCGTGTGCCCCAAGGAGATCACGTCCTTCATTCCGCGCATCATTGAGTTGTCGCTGGATTGTGTCGGCTTCGACCCCAACTTCAACGAGGACGTCAACGACGAGTTCCCAGTCGACGACGACGACGAAGATCTGTTGCCGAGCGACGATGAGGATGATGGCAACGACTTCCAAGATGATGAGGGTACGTAGTTTTGTGCAGAGAGAGAGTGTGTATGTTCGCGATTACTCATTCATCGAGGGTGTGCTTGATTCCAGATATGAACTGGAAGGTGCGCCGTGCCAGTGCCAAGACGCTCGCGGCAGTCATTGTTACGCGATCAGAGTTGCTCGAGGAGTTGTACAAGGAGGTGGCGCACAAGCTCGTGTCACGATTCAAGGAGCGTGAGGAGACGGTGAAGCTCGAGGTCTTCCAGACCTTCAGCCAGCTCCTGACGCGTACTCGTGCCGCCAACAACCCCAAGTACGCCCCCGTTTCCCAACCACAACTTCCACCACAACTTCGTTTTCGAGTGTAGGTTCGTTCACTCATTCTGGTCGTTGTAGGGTCAACCAAGCATTGCGCGTATTGGTTCCCGAGATGGTGTCAGCCTTGACCGACCAACTCAAGGAGAAGTCGATCAAGGTGCGCATTGCCGTGTTCCACTTGTTGAAGCAAGTGATCGGCGTGCTGGACCATGCGCTCGCTGGCCACGTGGCGGCCTTCGTGCCGGGCATCACGTTCTGCCTCACGGACAAGTCGGCCAACTCGAACCTCCGTACCGAGGCGCTGCTGTTCCTCCGACTGCTGCTCGAGTCGCAGCCGGCCGAGGAGTTCCAGAGCCACTTTGCCGACATCTCGGGCCCGGTGTACGCGGCCGTGCACGACCCGTTCTACAAGATCACGGCCGAGGCGTTGCGCGTGTGCACGGCCTTCGTGCCCGTGCTGCGCCCGTCGGACATGACCGAGTTCAACTACCAGCCGCACGTCAAGCCGCTGTTCGCCGCGTGCCAGAGCAAGCTCGTCGCGCAGGACATTGACCAGGAGGTCAAGGAGGCCGCGATCCTGTGCGCCGCCGCCGTGGTGGCCAACCTCGGCAACGAGCTCGGCGACGAGCTGGCCGGCGCGCTGCGCACGCTCTCCGACCGTCTCTCGAACGAGATCACGCGCCTGACGGCCGTGCGTGCCATCCGCCAGATTGCCGCCTCGAGCCTCAGAATCGACTTGTCGTCGGTGTTGCGCGAGGTCACCGAGAACCTGGCGCTCTTCCTGCGCAAGAGCCACCGAAAGCTCAAGCAAGCATCGTTGACGGCCTTGGAGGTCATTGTGCGCAACTATGGAACGCACGAGGCTGTTGCATCACAACTTTCGTCAGTGATTCGTGAACTTGCACCTCATATCAAGTATGTTCTCTCTCTCTTCTCTTCTCTCTTCTCTCTCCTCTCTTCTCTCTCACTTGATCGTTTACTCACTCGGAATGGAATAGTGTCGGAGATCTTCACTTGGCACACTTGGCATTGCAACTTGTCGTGGCTGTTTTGGAAGCTAGCCCTGCGTCGGCGGCACTCATCAAGAGCGAGGTGTTCGACAAGGCGCTTGGATTGCTCGAGAGCCAGTTGCTGCAAGGCTTGACGCTCGAGTCGCTGTTGGCACTCTTTGCCATGGCGGTCAGCCGCAACCAGCGCGACTTTGGCTTCGAGTTTTTGTTCGAGGCGCTGCTCGGTCTCGCGGCCAAGAAGCTCTCGCGCCAGTCGCTGTCGTCGATCGCGCAGTGCATCGCCGTCACGTGCGTGCACGCCGACGCGTCGCAGCGCGATGCCACGGTGCGCCGCTTCATCCAGAACCTCCGCCAGGCGCAGGACGAGCTCTTCTCGCTGCAGTGCATCGGTGAGATCGGTCGCCGCACCGACCTCTCGGAGCACGGCGACGTCGAGCAGGTGATTCTGGCGGCGTTCGACTCGGCACACGAGGAGATCAAGTCGGCCGCGTCGCACGCGCTCGGCAAGTTGGCGGTCGGCAACATTGGCCGCTTCCTGCCCGTGATCCTCGACAACATCTCGACCAACGCGCAGCGCCAGTACCTGCTGGTCGGCTCGCTGCGTGAGATGATCTCGCGCTCGTCGTCGTCGGCCGCCGGCATCGCGCACCTGCACCCGGTGCTGCCGCAGTTGTTGCCGCTCCTCTTTACGCACTGCGAGAGCTCCGACGAGGGCACGCGCAACGTCGTCGCCGAGTGCCTCGGCAAGTTGGCGCTCGTGCAGCCCGATGCGCTCGTGCCCGAGCTCCGCACTCGCATCGATGCCACCAACGTCGATACGCGTGCCACCGTCATCACCGCCCTCAAGTTCGCCATCGTCGACCATCCGCACCCGATCGATGATCATCTCAAGCTGGTCATGGAGAGTTGCTTGCGTCGTCTGCGTGTCGAGGAGCTCAAGCAAGGATTGGTATGTGTCGTTGTCGTTGTCGTAACCACTGAGTGTACTCACAGTGTGTATTCTCCGTGTGTACTCACTCTCACAAACTACTGATTCACAGAGCGTTCGCCATGCCTGCTTGCTCACACTCAACTACGCCACGCACAACAAACCGAGCTTGGTGCGCGACTACCTCAAGGACGTGCTGCCTGACGTGTATGCCGAGTGCAAACCTCACGCCGAGCTCGTGCGCATCATCATCATCGGTCCCTTCAAGCACAAGGTCGACGACGGCATCGAGACGCGCAAGGCCGCCTTCGAGTGCCTCTACACGCTGCTCGAGACCTGCCAGGACTGCCTCGACGTCTCGGAGCTGATTGCGAACGCGCTCAGCGACGGCCTCAAGGACGAGCACGACGTCAAGCTCCTCTCGCACCTGATCCTCAGCCGTCTCGCCTCGTGCGCGCCGGTCGTGCTGTTGCAGAGCCTGCCGTCGCTCCTGCCGTCGCTCAAGCTCACGGTCGAGAAGAAGCTCAAGGAGAACGCCGTCAAGCAGGACAAGGACCGCAACGACGAGGTGATCTTCTCGGGCCTGCGCGCCATCGTGTCGCTGAGCAAGATGCCCGGCATCGAGAACTGCTCCGAGTTCTCGGACTTTATGAAGAACACGGTGCTGAGCGAGGACGTGGCGCCCAAGTACCACAGCGTGCTCGACGCCGAGAAGGGCTCCGAGGACATTGCGCAGTAAGTGCGAGCCATGGCTACCTCCTACACCAACGACGCATTGCGTCATGCGCTGCGCCACCACCTCTCGCTCCCTCTCCTGAAATGACTAAATCACACTACTCTGCCGTTCCAATCCAATCCAATCCAATCCAATCCAATCTATCCACCAATCTCTCGATGGTTGCGTCATATCATTCAAGCACTGCACTGCTACGTCCACACGCGCTTTCTGCACCAGTAAACAATCGATAATCGATATTCGAGATATCGTGTTGGTGTTGGTTCATTCGCTCGTTCCGCCATTTGCACGCATCTCGTTCTTGCTCGATATCTCTCTCTCTCTCTCTCTCTCTCTCTGGGCACGATGCTCCGACACATGTACATCAAACTCTCACCATCACTACTCGAGCGTTCGAGTGATCAAGATGAGAGCAAGCATCCCGAGTTCTGGACCAACGAGTACGCCATCGTCGAACTCCAAGGCTCACTCGTAGCGAACGACACTGAAGAGGCGTCGCTCGACTCGATGCACCTTGGCTCGTTCACCATCAAGGCCAATGTATGAGTGCTCCATTGTCAAGTAGTAGTAACAGCAGTAGCAACACCCGCTGACAGCGCTACTCTGGCTGTGGCTCGTGATCTCCAGGGCGATCCGGTGTTGACTGTCGGCAACCTCCAACTCGACGGCCGCGTCGTGGCGCTGCCGAAGCCGCTCGCCATCATGCAGCGCGTCGAGGGCGAAGCGTCTCGCGCAGAACATGAAGGCCATCAGTATCACATCGTCGGCATCGTGCGAAGCAAGTATCTCTTCAAACATCGACCCAAGCCGGTCGCCAACGTTGCATCATCATGATGAAGCGAGAGCAACATCGAGTGTTGTATTGTACATACAAACAAACAAACAAACAAACAAACAAATACATTGAAGTAACAGTAGGAGTAGTGGCAGCGTATGGCGTGCATCATGTGTTGTTCATCGGTGTAGTGAACACGAGCAGGTCGGCTGGACCATCCTCATCGACCGTCGCCAACGAGTCGTATCGCAGAATGACGTCTTGCGTCGTGACCACCTGCTCCGAGAGTCGAATGTAATGCGGCATCACTTGCTCTTGCGATTGGTGCAGCCGGAAGCCGAGATGCGCCAGCACCACGACCTCATCACGCAAGAGCTCCTTGTGCGACACGGACATGTTCTTGCATATTGTCTGCGATGCATAGCGAGTGAGTGTGAACCCACCCAATCAGCGGACAGAGAACCGCAGCATACCTCGATGAATTGACGCACGAATGCCTTGGCTGTTGTCGAGTGATCGAACTTGCCAGCGAGCAGCAGGCTCGTTGCTGCAGACACGCAGATCGACGTCAGAAACGCGCGATGCCATTCTGATTGTCAAGTGTACGTACCAGCCTTGAGCTTGGCGTTGTCCTTCGAGACTCGGCGCTGGACAAGTACAACCGGAGAGGTCAGAATGACTCCAACTGATCGGAGGAAGCGAATGTGTGAGCGCATCTCTCGTACCAACAAGATCAACCGCTCAAAGTAGATGTGGCTCAAGGCGATGGTGCCAAAGTTCAGGCGCTAGCACCGACATACGTAATGAGTGCGAGCTCGTGCGATCTCGCTGCGTCGTGTACGTACGACCAACTGAGCGGTCTCGAGCATCTTCTTCTTGAGCTTTCGAATCATGGTCAACGTGAGTTGCGCCGGCAAGTCCGGATGTTGCGAGTGGAACTGCTCGTTGATAGCCTCTTCGAGCTCCTTCTTGCGCACGTAGGGAATGATGGATTCCTAGTGCCAGCGACAACAAGCGAGCGAGAGAGAGACGTCATTCGATTAGTCCAACAAGGAGCCTCGGTGATGCTGCAACATGAACGAGTGCGTACCCGCATGCCAGGCAGCGTCAACACGACTCGATGCTTGCCGACCGTGAGTGCTGGATCGTCGAGGAAGTCCGGTACGTAGGAACGTGCATCTCTGTCGATCGAGCACGTCAGCATCGGGCCCTCAACGTGACGTACGAGCTGTCGCATGTGCCGTACCCTCCACCTTGGACCGTGCCAGCGCCTCCCTTGCTGTAGTATCCATTCATCGACACCAATCACGATCAGTGACAAGATCGACGAGCTCGGGGCGACCTTGGGCATCGTACCGAACTTCGAGTTTGATCGGCTTCTTCTTCTTGTTCGCGTTGTAGCCAATGACCGACGACACTGCGAAGGGCGATTGCTGTTGTTGTTGTTGTTGTTGGTCATATTGGACCCGTCAGTAACTCATCGCCATCTCAACGTCAATCGGATTCAATCGGATTGCATACATGCTTCGCTGTCCGGAAGACCATACGGTAGTGTCTCTCGAATCCATAGTTCCTATCCACATCGAATATTCGATCCATCCATCAAGCATTCGATCGAAGCAGTTAGCAAGCATCTCATCGAATGATTCGCTCAATCGATCAATATCGAGCCAAGAGAGTCTCGATCCATACGTGATGAACTCGGTCTTGTCTCGAGGAGATAATAGCGCCAACGGTGCAGGGACTCTCGGTGCTTTCGAGGGCGAGATCGGATTCATGAGCGCAGCCGCGACAGCGGCGTGGTTCTTCAAGATCGACGAGGGTCCGACAGCTGGCGAGCCAGGCTCCGAGCCCGATGATCCTTGCGCCTCGGAATCCGAGCCACGAGTCGCGTACTGTCCGAAGGGAGTCGGCTTGATGGTGGGTACTTGCTGGTGTGGAGCTGTGGACGTGCGTCCGCTCGTTGGTTGGATGGATCGTGTGGTCGCGATCGTATCTGCGCAAGCACACACGTACCTGACAGCAGCGGAGGCGTTGCATCTGCGCGATGAAGCGCTGGCTTGCCCTTGAACCAGACTCAAAATCAGCTATCGGTGATCGATTGGAGGGCGCGCAAGATATAGAGACGCCGAGTACGCACCACCATGGTCGAAGGTAGGTCGTCGAATGGTCGGATATCGACGCCGTTGAAGCTCTGCGACACGAGTCTGCGCGAGGTGTCGTCGACCGAGCCCGCGACATTGCGAGGCGATGTGGGTCCGACGCCAACGCCATGAGTCGAGACCTTTCGTTTGGATGGTTGGATCTCGATCGGTGCCGTGGGAGGCTGCACGAAGGCCGACTCGGGTATGGGCGGCCGCTTCTTGGGAGCGGTCGAGGCCTTGACTCGATTGGCCGAGCCCGTGAGCGAGATCGAGGTCAGTAGATTCAGCGCGTCGAGCTGGTGCGCCATGACCGCTGGAAGTTCTTCCCTTGTTCTACGACTACGATGACGGACGTGATTGAGAGGTGGTGTTGATGAGAGAGTGAGGGAGTGAGAGAGAGAGATGGGTTCAGGGTCGAGAGAGTGGTTGTGGTTGGGAGGTGTGCGATGCGAGAGAGCAGCAAGCGAATGATGCTGGTGAGGCAGTTCGCACTCGCTTATCTATCCAATCCACCCAATCTATCCAATCTATCCAAGCTGTCACTCGATTGGTATCTGCTCCATCGTCGGTCGTCGGTGGCTACTCATGGAATCCATCCTGAGAGTATATTATTACATGACGATGCAGGTGCCTCCGCCGTTATCGCCGAGTGTCTCCTCGTGCTGCTCGTCGTCTTCGGCATTCGCGTCCCGGTCGTGCTCGTCAACGGCAGCGTGGTCGGCTTGCGGCACCGAGTTGGCCGCGGCATTGCTGTCTTGGTCAGTGTTGAGTGGTGCGTCGGTGCTGCCATCGAGATTGGTGCCGATGCCAGAGGACGACGACTGCAGGCTCTCGGACATGGGCGCTGACTCATCGTCGTCGTCGTGGTCGTCGTCGCCATCATCATCGACAGCCGAGTAGGTGTTGGAGGTGCGCCGCTTGTCAGACGACTGGTGCTGATATAAGCTCGAGGGCGGCATGCGAGTACCGAACATGGCAGAACGAGGGAAGCCTGTGAGGCTGCCTGGATCGAGCGGGCATGAGGGCGGCGACTCGTCGTCATCGTCGTCATCGTCGTCGTCATCGTCGTCGTCGGCATCGTTGTCGGAACGCGAGAATCGACTGTACAAGCGCTTGCGCTTGCCGATCTTGTGCTGATAGAGATTGCCGCTGCCGCCGTAGGCGTCGCTCTGGTAGGCGTGGTTGTCGTGGTGCGAAAGAGACACCGATACCATGCGCGACGGTGTGGTGTCGGTGTCATAGTCGCCGTCGATGCGGTTGCGCTTGGGCGATGGCGTGCTGAACGAATGACCCCAGCCACCGTGTCGCGAGCGAGAGGCTGCCGACTCGCTGCTGCTGTTGCTGTTGCCGCCATTGTCACGACTCGAGAACAGCGAACTGAGCTGCTGCTGAGTACGATGGTTGCGCGACATGAATGCGACGCCGTCGGTGTGCACTGGTGATGGCGGAGGCGCACGTAGATGCGGCGGCTGCTGCAGTGGACTGGATGCCGAGCGCCCCACTGAGGCGAACGATTGCGTGGCCTTGCCGTTGATCGAGGTGCTAGCACCATTCCCGTTGGGAGATGTCGTTGGCGACGATCGAGTCGACAGCGGCGTAGTCGGCACTGCAAAGAGTGGCGACTCGCGCTGTCGCCTGTCGAGCTGGGGTGAATGGAACTGCAACGATCCGAGAGAGGCGGCCGCGGTGGGAGTCGACTCACCTCGTGGCGGCGTTGATAGCGACAAGGCAGCAAGGGACGCTGGTACGCTCGCCGACGAAGCAGGAGAGCTCGTACGCGCGAGCGGCACCGACGACGACGACGACGCCAGCGCGACAGCAGATGATGGTGCTCGCGTCGTCACGTGGAAGGCGCCATTCGACGGGAGACCCAGCATCGCAACCGCGCTCGATTGACTCGGTGCTGCGACGGGACTCGAGATCGATGGCGCGTCGGGTTGCTTCATGAGTCTTGCGCCGAACGAGTTGACGGGCGACACGAGAGACGGCGACGCCGGCATCGATGACGTAGCAGCGTGTCGGTGTCGATGGTGTCGATGCTTGGGCGGTGTCGTCGGGCTGGCGACAGCCTCCAGGACTGTGGTCGACTGACGCAGCTCGGTGATGGCCTTCATGAGGCACAGCCGATCGAACAAGCGCGAGATGCCCATGGCCTCGAGGTGCTTGTCGTCGATCATGTTCTGCACGCGTTGCAGATGCACTGTGGTCTCGAAGCCGTGTTGGAACAGTAGTTGCGCGATCGAGGCATCGAGACCGTGCATGCCACACCAAGTCGTAATATCCATGATGATCGTCTTGTTGATGTCCCACTCAATCTCTATATCACTCACTGTTCTTGACTGGTGCCCGAATCTCTCGCGAGAGTGAGATCTGATCCGATGCTGCCACCAGATATCCGAATGCACCCAGGGAGTAAGCGAGTATTGAATCAGTGTATGGCAGCTCCCCCAGAGATGAGAACACAACTGTAAACTCGATCACATAAGAGTGAAGCGGAGTGAGTGTGAGCAAGTGAGCGAGAGCCAGCAACCAAACAAATGAACCTGCGCTGAGAGTGAGAGAGAGCGAGTTCTAGGAACAGTGCCATCGCTATCGAGCTGCTTCATTCATTCGATCATTCGCTTGCTGCCTCGCTACCGCACGCACACACGTCAGCTACTTTCCTACGTGTCTGATCCATCCATCCATCCATCGATACTTCTACTCGGTGAGATCGACTCTTATCTCGTGCTTGTCGAGTGCTATCTCCTGCATAACATGGGCTTGTACGTATCAGTATCAATCACGGTGTTTCTGCGTGCACTATGCGTTCGTTCCTCGTGTTCCATCCAAGCTCGGCGTCGATGCTCATCGTTCGATCGATCGACGACGGTATAGCCTCTTCAATATCCTGTTTGATGCTGCGGTGCTGAGCTCGGCTGCTGCTGGTCTGCGACGAGCGACTGGTATCAAGTATGTTGCTGGTAGTGCTGGAACGCTCGCTCGCTCGCTCTAACCCACGCGTTGCAACGACAGCCTGAGCCAGATGGCACGAGCGCGAGTACAACATCCTGGTTGGCAGGCTGCCGTGCAGGGATACTTTGGTGTTGGTACGTGCAGCATGTGTGTGAGGGTGTGCGTGTCCCAAAGTGATTGGATTGGATTGGCATCTGATGTCATGGCGATGCAGGTGAGTGGATCGTCACCAAGTCGCTGGAGTTTGTGAAGAGGCAGCAGCCGAGTGCGCCGCCGCCGCCACCTCAGAGCGGCCGCTCGATCACCGATCGCGACAAGCCCCAGAACTAGATGATGATGATGTTGTTGTTGAAGTTGTACCCCCTTACGACGCGTGTATCGGATCGCCATACATTGTACTGAATGGAGGAGATTCGCGTATCGAGGTTCTTCTTGAGTTGTTATTACTACTACGGTTGCGGTTGTTGAGGTTGGGTCGCTCTGGAGCATTGCGGCATGGGTTCAGCTTCGCTTGCTCCTGGCTCTGGCGGTGGCACTGGTCGATCGCGTATGTTCTATCGCAGTCGATGCGGGTTGATGGCTCGTTCATCTTCGCCCTCCTGCGTGAGCAACAAGGGTAAGCAAACGAACTCGCACTCGCATGAGGGGGTTGCTTCGGACACGTACCACTCCCCAGGGCGCGGGGGAGTCGTAACGATTGAGCCGCTTGACTGCATACGAGTCTGCTGCGGGCACAGTCGATGGCGCCGCGGCCGCGGTGGCAGCAGCAGCGGCGGCGGGAGGTGCTGGACGGCGCTTCTCGGGCGTCACGGGCGCCGTATCGCCCCACGCAAATATGTCCATCGACGAGGTCCTGTCCGACGCTGGTCAGCACCACGATGCGCGCGCAGTATTGTTATTGTGCGTACTGTTGTCTGCTGTCAGCCTTGGCCGGCGTGACCTTGATCTCATCGACCGCAGGCTTGGATGTGTCGTTCCACACGAGCAGATCGTGCGCCGAGCTCGACGGAATCACGGTGGCGTTCGATACCTTGGACTGCTGGTCCTCATCGCCCTTGGTCTTGGTCCATGCAATGACATCGCGCTCGGCCCTGTTGGTGGCATCGCACATCATCACGAGCAGCAGCAGCAGCGACGAATTGAGTGAGTGTCGGTTCGAAGTGCCGGTCGCGCGGCCATTCGTACTGTCCATCGGCCGTGTAGCCACCGACTGAATGCAGGCCCTTGCCGCCCTCAGACAGCGGCTCAGGCGCCACCTTGGGTTGGCTGTCCCAATCAAAGATCACGCCCCTATCGAGTCCACAACAACGAGTCAATGAATGACGGCGAGGGATGATGAGTGCCGGAGGCCACCGGCACGTACGAGTGCGAGGTGTGGTGCGCCGCCTGCACGACCTCCTTGGCAGCGGTCGGTGCACTGACGGGTCGAAGAGCCGAGGTCTCGCGACACAACTCGACGAAGGTCACGCGCTCTCCCGAGCACAACCGCGCCAGAAGCTGAATCGTATCAGCGCCATCCATCATCAGCATCGGTTCAAAGTGTGGAATGAATCGAGCATATTGCGTGTCGTACAAGGTTCAGGTGCGCAGAGGGCTCGAGCTTGGCGTGTCTCAGCCACGAGTGGAAGGTCGGTACGTTGATCTCGTCGTTCAACAGCGCTCGAATCGCCGAGTGGTACGACGCTCTGCGAACGTGAGTGTGTGAGAGAGTGCGATCGAGTGTGTGTGTGAGAGAGTGCGATCGGGTGTGATCGAGAGAGTGTGATGGTCGTACCCAACCAGGTTATCGGGCAATGGATGGGCCTGTGGTGCTTGGACCTCGTGTCGCTCTCGTTCAAGCTCGGGCTCCTTGGTCCACGTGATGACGTCGGTGTCTGAGCACGCCGCAATCGAGCACGATATCAGCAACGAGCGATCGATAGCTAGATCGATAGTTCGAGAGGGCGGGATGCATCGGTACCCGAGTAGGCGTTGAGCTTGGTGCCTGAACGTGAGGTCTCGAGCGATGGCGTGTGATGGAGAGGCAGGATGTCTGTGCTCGAGCTCGGGACCTCAGCTTGATGCTGATGGTGCTGTTGCTGTTGCTGTTGTGGAGGTTGCTGCTCGTTGGACGCGACGACAGGAGCAGCAGCAGCAGCAGGTGGTGCAGAGTCTACAACAGCGGGTGTAGCAGCAACACTCACAACGACAGGTTCGGCGACTACAGGAGCCGGTGGTGCCGGGGGTTCGGAGTAGAGGGCCTTGAGCACACGCGGCCACGGGATCGAGGCGCCGGCTTCGACCTGCTGCACGAGCTCGACGTAGCTCGCTGGCTCGAGCGATACTCCGAGCTCGCGCACCTTGCGTCGAAAGTCGGCGGCGCTCGCGAAGCCTAGTTCGAGACGACCGAACTCGCCTTCGATACGCTTCTCGAGCGCTCGAAGCGTCTATGATCGTGGGGAGAGAGTGTGTCGAGTGAGCGAGCTTGTGTGAGTAGGTTGGATTGTCCATCATCGTTGATATCGAGAGATTGAGGTCGAGTTGAGGTACCTGAACGTGCTTCTCGTATGACATGGTACTGGAATGATCACTTGAAGGAG
>Ga0209914_1002885_pt1 | contig 13205 bp, 9 predicted proteins | sample ThiBiot_500_plan_FD_183949 | JGI IMG/M metagenome (GOLD analysis project Ga0209914, IMG submission 183949) | Wastewater bioreactor microbial communities from Cape Town, South Africa - Thiocy_cont_500_plan (SPAdes) | ecosystem: Engineered > Bioreactor > Thiocyanate-remediating > Anaerobic-Aerobic ...
ATAATAAAGATATAATTAATTACTATTTGTAGATTTTGTTCTGATGGATGTTTTTCGTCGTAATCGTTCGCTATATATATTACTATTAATATTCCCGTATTTATACATTTTTAATTCCATTTTCTTTTCGTCGTCGAATCCAGTTGTAATTGTTTCAAATTTAGAACGAGAAAAACCGGTGATTCCATCGTTGAAATCTACTGATACAGAACGTGTTTTAATTATTTATGTTTGGGCTGATACGGACGTATCTTCACGTGGTAATTTAGAATTTTTTATTCGTTATGGTGTTCATGAAGCACAAGCAGCTGATTATTATTTCATTTTACAACAAGTCGGAAATAAAACTGTAAACGAATCAAGTTTACCGAAATTACCACCGAATGCACATTATCTTCAACATGAAAACGAATGTTTTGATATGGGAACATTCGGCTGGTTTTTCGGTAGTAAAATTGTCGATATCACTCGTTATAAATATTTCATTTTAATGAATGCATCGATACGAGGACCGTTCTTTACTGTCTATTTTCCTAGCGAATACTTCTGGTGGTATCATGTATTCACACGACGTTTAACCGATGAAGTTAAATTAGTTGGACCGTCGATAAATTGTGAACAAAAACCTCATGTACAAAGTTATCTTCTAGCTACTGATCAAGTCGGTTTAAAGATTCTAACTGATAAACAAAACGGTGTTCTTAGTTGTAAAACCGATTATACAGATGCTGTTGTCAACGGTGAAATCGGTGCTAGTCAAATTTTACTCAGTGCTAATTATCAAATAGCTTCATTACAAATCAAATATCAAGGCGTTGATTTTCGTCTGAAATCAAATTGGAATTGTAATAGTCGAGTTAGTCCGATATTCGTTGATAATTCCGTCGATGGTATTTCACATGATCCATATGAACTTGTTTTTGTTAAATATAAAGGTACAATTCAAACATTCGATTCAACTTTGGAAAGACGAAGTTATATTTACGAAAAATGGTTAAACGAACAACCAGCTGCTGAAAAAGAACGACAACGTCGTGTTTAGATACCTAGTTCATTTTCCTACTGAATACATCATTAACGTATTCCTGGAGAATTCAATTAGCTCGATTATCACTCATCGACTTTTCCCGTTGTTAACCTTTTATTTCAACAGCTAATTGATTATTTTCTCATCAGGTTCACTGACTAGAAATAGAAATGAATATTGAGAGTTTTTTTTTGTTGTTGTTTGATTTGTTTTTAATTAAATTTCTTTCAATATTGCATGATGACAAATAACAGAAAAAGAAAAAAAAGCGACGACAATAGTGCACACGAAAAAAAAGATTAAGAATAATGTATATAATTTTAAAATTATTTAAAAAGAAAAGAAAAATTGAATGAATGAAGAAGAAAAAAGAAAATCTTGTTTTTTTTATACAACAAAAAAGAAAAAATGATCACAAGCACGTTCGCTGCTCAGTTGATATATTATTAAGAAGAAATGAGAATAAATAAAGTAGAAGAAGAAAGAAATCACAAATGAACAGCGAATAGGACAGATTTAGTTTTCGTTGGACGATGTTGACATTTGGCTAGTCGATGAATTCGTAGAAGAACCAGGTAACCAACGTGCTTTGTGATCATTTAGACCGAAACCAGCTGAATAATTTCCTTTGATAGCAAATAATTGAAGAAAATGAGGTTTACAATAAATTTGACCGTCATTGGCTGTATAATTTCCGAGTCTAAACAAACAACAAAAGAATGATTATCAATGGTCTAAACTGAATTCATAACATTCTCTCAAATATCATGCTGGTCATTCATTCATATATACATATGTATCAAAAAAACGCGAGACTGGGGAGAAAAAATTTATTCAAACAAAGCCGAAAGTCGCCTACGCTTGATTGTTTAGACAAAAAAATGTGTATGTGTGTTTTTTTTGGATTCTAAAATAAGATAGAAAAATGTAGATCGTTCGTTTCGGGTACGTACTTTAATATGGATTTACAATGCATACATTTAAAACATGATTTGTGATAGATTTTTTTGTCAGCTTCGATCTATGAAAAGGAAATGAATGTGAAGAGAAAGTACTGTTGTTTGTACCTTTTCCATAGCATAGACAGTTTTTTGACAAGCAGAACATTTGTTTGGATCAACAGCTGGTTCGACACCAACTTGTTTTGGTGCAGGTGTATCCTATGAAAAAAAGACAACAGTTCGATTGAAATCTTATTGAATCAACATACAACAAATCGTTTCGGTGTGTGTTTGATTTTTGATGATGCCGTTTCGACTTTAAGTGCATCTTTTTCGAATTCAGCAAAACGATTTTTTAATGATTGTGCTTGACCTTTGGTTGGAACAATTTCTTCATTGTTATTATATTGTTCAGCAATAGCACTTGAATTGCCGCTTGTCTCCGGTGGTGTTAATGATTTTCTTTTAGAAAAAAAACAAGAATTTCGATTAGAAATTAAGAAAAAAACGTGTCTCATCTACCTTCGTTCGCCTTCAGGTGGTGGTGTAATTTGTTTTAATGTTTTTCTTCCAGCTGTTACTGTATTGTTTTGTTCAGCAGTTTGCATTAATCTTAACAGAAAAGACACAAAGAATAATTATGCAAAGTAAAATAAACAAAATCGATTTGTATATTGAACGAAGAAAAAAGGGATAGATAAGATAAGCAAAGCAATTGAAAGACATGAGCAGCCATCACCTACTCATCCTCTTCGGATTCTGTTGTCATGCAATTATTAACCATAGACACAAGATTGTCTATAGTAGCATCCTTTTCATCATCGTCATCATCATCATCACTATAGAATGACATGCATTTATTATTATTAAAACGAGCTTTCAATGGAAAAGCAAAATGATCGAATCGATTTTCAATACCTTTCTCGGACAGCTTTTGCATGACCTGATTCGATATTGGCTTTATCATCTGCATAACCGGGTTTCCGAGATGCTGTTTCATCCTAAATATGTAGAGAATGAAAGAAAAAAATAAATCACATTTTTATATGAAAAACATACATCTTCAGGATCGGGTAAACGTCGTTCGTTATCAGGCGGTGGTGTAATCGCACGTGGTCCTCGTCGTTCAGGTGGAGGTGTATTTTCTTTATCCATTGTTTTCCACTTTTGAACAAGATCTTTTGCTTTACCTATATTAAACAATTTCAAACATTTTATATATGTCTTTATTCTTTTTGTCTTTATCAGATAATTTTCTTTATTTTCGTGTAGGTGTCGATAAAAGAAAGCACACAGAAAAGAAAAGAACGTAACTAAGTTCTTTTTTTTCTTCGCTCGATTCCTTTTCAAGTAAGACTAAATGTCATACCTTGCTGAAGTATTTCCGCGTCACGTAGAACTTGAGCGTCGGGCGTGTCTCGATCGGGCGAAATTTGTTTTGTTTTCCACTGTTCAACCAACTGTTTCGTTTGGCCCTTTTCGAAATAGATTTCGTCACGTTTGTCACTTTCACGTACAACGTTCCCGTTCTCCTATGAATATATAAAATTGAAAAAAATGGCATCTAATATATATAAAACAAGAACCGAGAAGAAAGAAAAAAAGAAAAATAAAGGTGATTCAAACATACACACCATACTTCTGTTTAGTAACACACGTTTTCACTCGTCTCTCTCCCCCCACCCCCCAAAAAAAAGAAACGAGTAAAGAAGAAAAAGAAAAGTATATAATGTACAATCAATCACCCAGCTGTTGGTTAAATAAAAGAAAATTAAATCAGTAAAGATAAAGAATTCTTCTTCTCCGGTGTTCTTTCGTTTTCTTTTTTTTTCATGGAATATATGAATAATAAAAAAGAAGAAACTACTCACAGTTTTCATACTTTTGCTTATATGACTTCTGAATGACATTGATGAATTTCAAGAATCGTTTGATCTTTTTCTCTGCGTATAATGTGTTCAATTTGATGTCCCCTTCTTAATAGTTAGTTGTAAATAGTAATAGTCCGTCAATACAACTCTTCTTTCTGAATGACAAAGAACGGATAAGAAATTCTTTGCATTCGGTTTGTTTTTTTTTATTCGAGAAAAGAATAGGAGAAAAAAAGTGGACGAGAGAAAAGAAAAATGAATATATGAACGGACATTTGTACTCGCCTGCAAATGATCGAAGGTTACTTTAACTCTTTCTTTCTTTCTTTCTTTCTTTCCTTCTCATACAAGCATCTCTTATGCAACTGTACTCTTGTATCTCAATCTTATTATTCATCGATCGATTTATAATATGTCCAAATGCATATCGATCATTTTTCAAAAAAAAAAGAAAAAGAAAAGAAAGAGTTGACTTCACCAATAAAATAATCTCTCTATTATATGTATCGCATGACTGAATAAGATTCTCGTTGTACTTTTTTTTTTTCATCTCAAATAACTACGTATGTATGTAAGAAGAAGGTAAATTATCGTGTTAAATACATAGTATATTTATCACAATGAATAAATAAGCAAATCTCTTCGAATATTTAGCTTGTCAATAAAAAGAGGAAGGTACTATTTACATGACAGACGAATCAAGAGGTGTGAGATTAAATAGAAAAAAGAGAAACTGTTATAAACTCATAAAACATACTTCATTATTCAAATTTTGTTGTTTTTGTTATCTGAAACTATCTATTGAATATAAAGTACAAGCACACAAACGCATTAATGTATTCTCTCTCTCTGAAGTTCTACGTTGTTGAAATAAGTAAAAGACCAAAGTTATAAAAAAAGAAAATATTTTTGTTAAGCATATGAAGAAAAGTAAATTTGTTGTTGGTTTTTTATTTGAGATCATGATTTAATATTTATAGATGGAAAGATTTGTTGCGATGGTGCATTATGTTAAAACACAAAGGAAAAACAAAAAGCATGTCTGTGAATACATCGTGAAAATATAAAAATAGAAGAAAGCATTGATCTACTTTTAGCAGTTTACCAGTCGCACGCACACACACACAGAACAAATGCACACAAATGTATTCTTTTTTTTATTAAGCACACAAAATCACTCGATTGAAATAAAAATACAAATAATATATGTATGTATGTATATATAAAAGAGAAAATAATACGTGTATTTGTGGATGTAATCTTGAGGGAATATACACAATCAGTGTACCTCACCAGTAGTATTTTTGTCCGTATCACTTGATTTTATCTTCAGTCTTACACTCATGTTGACAAGCGTGTCAGAAAATTCGACACGCTAAAACGAAAACAAGAGGAGAATGTGTCAGATATTTTCTGTGTGTGTGTGTGTGTGTTTCGATAGACGCAAAAATGGGGATTTCTTTCTCTCAGATTTTGGTTAGATAAATTCTCCCAATAAAATGTTAGTAAATGTTGTTAGAAGAAGATCATTCCCACTACGTATTAACTAAATCAAGAACCTACATAGACTTGACTTTTTCGTCTCAATATCGAACCGTTGATCGGTTGGCACACCGAAACGTGCCATCGAAAATCTTTTAACTTTTCAGAGAAAGACAAAATATGTAATTGATCATCGAAACATGAGGTGGATAAAATAAATTATAGTGAAACTTACATCAACACGAATCTTTGGATCGATACTGCTGCCTGGACCGGCTTGCGCACCACTTTGAAGATTTTTAAACATTGCTACACGTTCTTTAGCAACACCACGTTCGAGCAATTCATTATCAATTTCAACTGTTCGTTTAATCTAAATAAAAACGGTTGTTTATTATAATAACCAAATCGATTGTTTATATTTACTGTAGATTCATCGGGATTTTCGAATACTGTTGCACGACTTTTAGCTAAGCCACTTTCGACAGACACAGGAGCGCCTGTTGTTTTTGTTACATTAGTTTTACTTGTGTCAGCAATGTATTGTTCTTTAATTGTACTCGCCAGACCTGCTGCTACATCGATATGTTTATCTGTTGCTTTGAATTCATTATTTGCCAACGATGTTAATTGTTCACGTCGTGCTGTTGCTAAGCCTTGTTCAGGATCGATATCGATATGTCGATCACCTGAACGTAAAACTTGTTGTTCAGCATCGATTTTCGATAGTAATTCCGAACGTTTAGCTTGTGCATGACCTGTTTCGACTACCGATGAAATTTCATCGCGTCGTGTCGGTGTTGTCGATCGATCTGCGACTTGTCCACTTTCGAATTTCGCTTTGTTACCTGTCGTTGCGCCAACAAGAAGATCAGCATCGGCTTGAACACGACTGGAACCTAATTCATGATAATCATGGTCGAATTCACCTTTTTCAAATTTGGCTTTCTTCTCAGTTGCTGCACCAGCTAGCGCATCTCGATCGATAACAACCATTCGAGTTAGATTGGCATCGTTTTCCAATTGATTTTGTTCGAATGCTTGTTTTTTTGCCGATGCTAAGCCAGCAACAAGATCTGTATCGATTTGTACTTTGCTCACATGTGATTCGACTTCTTGTTCGAATTCACCTTGTTCGAATGCTTGTTTTTTCGATGATGCTAAACCACTTTGTACACGAACGTCAAGACGTTTCTCGGCACGTGGTTTATCACTATCGACTAAGCCTTTTTCGAATTTATCTTTAACTTCAGCCATTTCATGATAGGGTACGTGTTCTCTCGGTGCTTTTTTCTTTCGTGTCGATCGAATAATACCATCGGATTCATTTGTCTCATTATCTTCTTCTTCGTCTTCATCTTCTTGAACACCATTTGATGAAGCTATTTCTTCAAATCTAAATTTAACAAATCGGTAAAACAAAATATTCATTGTCAGCCTGTCCTACTTCTTATTGTTCTTAAATATCAATAGACAAAGACAAAAAACTGAACTGATCATTAGTTTAACTATGAGAAGGCATGTCATTAGAAAGAATAAGAAGACAATAATTAAATAAAATCTCCAAATATATTCGTCGACTTCTTCGGAATCAGTCCAAATCGAAATAAGAATGTTACTAATTATAATGAGTGGAGAATATTGAAAAAAACTACTAAATAGTAGCATAGATGAAGTTAAAAGAAGATATTTGATCATTTTCAGTTATTGAATGTTTGTCCAACGTACGCGAGTCGATAGAGAAAGTAAAGAGAAAGAAAACGAACTATTCGAGGTTGATGATTTTTTTCTCGATTCTTTAGTAAACATCTTTGGTTTTAATTTTTGGTTAAGATGTTTTTTTTTATCGTCTACTCGAATTTCTTTACTGATTCAATAAAAAAGAAAAAGAGAACTTTGAATCTATGTCATCTGATTATTTGTTCAATGTTCGAGAAATAAAAACTTACAACTTACAATAGAATCGTTTTCTCGATCTGTTTAATCATATCAAATACGGATTGAAGAGGAGTACAAGACTTACTTTTGAAATGTATTTTTAATTTTGTCACTTGGTGCAAGTTTTTCCATTTTTTTTAATTGTTGAGGTTCGTCATCTTTTGCCGTAAACATTTTCGTTATATTACGTAGTCGTTCTAATGTATCGCCATCATCAGCACCAGCGGTATCGATGGCTGTTGAAAGAATAAAAAGAAAAAAAATATAAAATCTGTTTCCTCGAGTAAAATATTTTTCTATTCAGACTGTTTCATGTTTTCTCTTGCGAAAATATGTTTGTTTGTTTCTATTTTTATTTATCACAGTCGAATAACAAGTATAGACTGTTTGAATACTTACACGAATCATCTTTTGAATCTGCCATTGTGTGCACTTAGAGCAGAATTGTTTCTGAGGAAAAGAGAATCTGCTGGAAATAATCGTATATCGTCTTATGTGCCGCTTTCGTCAACAACGACAACTGTAGTGAAGACTGTACAGTTGTGTTATCCTAGATATTTATGTTCTGTTCGCCCTCGCATTTTTTTCTCGTTCTTTTTCTAACTATTTCCTTCTTACGTCCTACGTAAATTGTATACATAACTACAACAAAAAAAAACGACATAAGAGAGAGAGAGAGAGAGAAGAAAAAATGTGCCCGCTGTGTAAATCGTATGAATAAACAACTAGTATCATCCATAATTGTTGGATATACTAAAGGAACTAGGAAAAAAAGAGCGAGAGAGAAGGAGAAAAAAAAACCAAGAGAATAGAAGAAATCTAATCTGCTCTATGGTGATTATTCTTTCGTTCTTTTGCTGATGAGATCATTCCGTAATAGAAAATCTGCAGAAGAAAAAGAAGAAAAAAAAGACACCAAGAGGTCATCAACAAAGTAGATATAGATATACGTAAATACGTATATTAACTCGATAAAATATTATTTTTGTGTTGGAAAATAACTGTCAGGGTGCAAAAAGAAAAGGAACCTAATCTATCAAAGTGGAAAAAGCAAGAAAAACAAGACAAACGAATCATTTTTGCTATATTTGTATTTCTTTTCTGAATAATTGTCAACTGTTAGAGAAGATTCTGGTCGAATCAATGGTATGTTTGCCTGTCAAACGCCCACAAAAGATAGTTACAGTAAAAAATTGATGTAGAACGTTTGTTTCTTGTTAATGACGTCAACTTCGCTATACTTTGTCAACTAGGAAATCCATTTCTATCCATACAAACTATCTAATTGAATTAAATTAATATTCATAAATGAAATTTCTATGGCTTTCTTTTTCTTTTATATATGAATGTTCATTTTACAAGAATTTTACTTGTATAAATTATTGAATTATAATATCGTGAAACCATGAGAATTTCTCGTTGAACAATATACGTATATACGGCTATTTATATGTAAACTTCATGGTATATATAATCGATTGCTATACGAACAAAAAGAATGAAAGAAAGAAAGAAAGAAAGAATAAAATCTCATTGAATAACAAAGCGTTCATAGATCGACCTTTGTTAACGAGAGAAAAGAAAATATTGTATTCTGACGAAAACTAAGCTCAATAATGATTAATTGATTGATATTACGTTAACTTACATCCGGTCTTTGTTGACCAATGTATCGAATAATTTTCAATGAGTCGTCGTTTTTTATGTAAATGCTGTTGTTCATGAGACATCGAATGGGAATGTTCATCCATTGACATATTCTGTTCATCGATATCACTCAATGTTGACAGATCGTCATTAGTGGTTGTATCACCATCACAATGTCCATTAGCACTTATTGATAACGATGATGATGTACTATGTTTATGTTTTTGTTGTTGACGAATTATTGAAATAGCTGCACGACGTTCTTCTTCACTAGCAGCTTCGGATATTGGATCAAGTAAATGATATGATGAATACTGTTGAATATACGGTTCTTGTACGGATATCAGCGGCGGAATAATGAGATTTGAAGGTGTGATAAGAGGTATAGGTCTTATATGATGACAAAAATCTTCGCTCTCATCATCATAATCATCATCGACATCAACAAAACCATTGTTTAGTCGACAAAGAATCCCATCATCTGGATCGGAAAATAGAAGATTGACTTCATCTTGATCAATATGAATTTCATCGAGATCATCATCATCATCGTCATTTGTATTTTCATTCAAAAATGGATTTGTAAATGTGAGATTCGCAAGAAGACCATGCGATGATAAAGTTTTGAGAATTGTTGTTTTTGTTGAACTTGATTGTCGCGTTTGAGATTGTTGTTGATCGATATTAATCGAATCAACTAATGATGACGATGATGTCGACGAGAGAAACGATTGATCATCATCGTCATCATCGAACATCATCTGATGTTTTAATAATCGTTGTTCTAAACTGTCTGGTGAGAGACTTCGTTCACGTTGTTGTTGTTGCTGATCGATTGGTATCATTTGTTCATTCGAACTGTTCGTAGTCATCGAATAATTTATTGTTCGATTAGGTGGTAATATGAACGGCTGAAATTTGTACATCGATCGTTCAAAAAAAAAAGAGAACAGTGGAAATGAATGAACGATTTAGGTTGTTGTTGTTGTTGATGATGGAGGTGATGATGAACAATGGAATATTGAAGACAAGAAATAACGTTATTTCATTTCGTTTCTCTTCTCTTGTCTCTTTCGTTCTCTTTCTTTCGGCTTTTTTTTATTCTCATTCGTTTTATCGATTCGTCTCTCTGTTCTTTTTCTTTCCTAATCGCAGCAACAATCGTCCAAGCATACGCGCAAGCAGTTCTTAACCTGTAGGCTTTATCGATAAATTCGTTTTCAATTCTTTTCACTCTCCCTTTCTCTCTCTCTCTCTCTTTGACTACTGACAGACTTTAAATCAATCTACCCTGAAGATAATAAACGGACGAAAAAAAAAAGGAAGGTCCTCGAAAACTTTTTCCTTGTAATTTATTTATGTTAGCTTATAAAAAGGCGGTGTTTGTTTTGAGAATTTTTCAGACGCAAGGTCTTGATCTCAGGTTCATTCGTTTTCTTCATTGACATCGTTGCAATCGATTGTTTATTAAGAATCAACGTCAAGTATCAGAATTGTGAAGTGAAAAAGAAAACAAAACGAAACGACATCACTTATCAATTAGTAAAATACACAGAATAAAAGTGTGCCCAGACGATTTCGTTTATATCCAATATACATGAATATGTCTGTCTTTTGATTTTTATCGAATGATTCTCACGGCTTTTTTTCTCTGTTTCTCCTTTTGACCTACCTTGTTCATTAATTTTATCATAATTGTCATCAGTTTTTTGGCAAATGAATATTGTATGAATGATATGCCGACGATAGAAGAATATGGTATAAAACCATTGATGCATAAAATTCCAAATAAGACGAAAAATTGTATTCGTACAATTGATCATGATCGACGTTGGATTATTGAATGATGTTCGCATATGAAATCAAAACAAAATGCCGATTGTTGAATTTTGTTGACTAAAGTGATTATACGATCGATGAACCTTTACCTCTTCTCGTTTGTTCTCTCTCTGTCTCTCTCTTTTCGTTCGATGTAATTATCATTTGTTCTACAGTAGGAGATTTTACTGATCAAACGAATTTTATGAAATGTGAGAAAGTCAAATGTTCACATTAACATTGAGGTTAATATATAATGGATCAATGAATGCTTTCTCTCTCTCTTTTGTGGTATGTAATTAAAAATGAGATTTGAATACAGAAAAAGGTTTAGAGCTATTGATCTTTTGATGTTGATTTAACGAATGAACAAATCATTCAGCCAGCTTTTATTATCTAATCACACGTTTATTTAAATTGTCCGGTGATAGTTGAAACCTCAGAAGTATATTTTTGGATGTGTAATATTGACATTTATTTATTTTAAAAAAATTCTGATGCGACTTCTTCAGTTAATGTAATTACATTTTAATACCTTGTATATAAAAAAAGGCATTAGGCTAAGTAAATATCATTAAAATGAAATGTGTTTTATGATAAATCATTTAATCATTATTTTCATTTACATGAGTTTGTTTTATTGTTAAAAACGATGATACATCCATAGAATGAAATTGAATAGCTAAAATAAAACAATGATATTCAATTGCTTTGGATTCAATCGATTTGTATATATTTGCACTTGTCAATGCCGAATAACAATACGAAACCCTGCGTAAGGCCAGAAAAAACTGATCTTAAACACATTTGAATGTTAATGACCTAGAATTCGGTGCACCTGGAACTCCAACACGAGTTGCAACAATGAAAAGAATGGAAAAAAGTTCAAATATTGAAATGCATAGTATAACGATGACATGAATTCTATTCTATGAAAAAAAGTTTATTTTCTAATGCCAATGACAACGAAGACAATCTACAATTCTTTTATGTAAAATATCTCGAAAATATTTGCTTGTTAAAGTTGAAACATAGAATGAAATTGCAAAATTAAGATAATACAATGATACGCCCAGTTGTAAAGCAAAACCTTCGGCAACACGTTCCTCGATTGTTTTAACTTTGGTCATTGTCAATGCCGAATAAATATAAGCGCCGATTCGAAGTGAAAGAAGAATTGCACTGACTAGAACTTGTAGGACAATAATCATGATAATATGAGTTTCAAATCGATGTGAAGTTGCAGTCGAATGTGTATGTACATTTGAAACTTGATGATGACTATTAGTGCCAGGTTCAATACGTCGTTTCGATCGTTTCATATTCACATAAGTTAAAACACAAAATATAAACATTAAAATATATGGTGCAATAATAACAACAATTGCTGTATAAGCAGCAACGAATAAAACATATTTTTCATTGGTACTAACTTGACACGTACCATTATAGATAGTATAGAATACTGGTATATAAATGTTGGAAATAAATGCTACAATCAAAAGAAGAGCACTTAGTCTATGTGCGAATTTCAATTGGGACAAAGCACGATATCTAACACTTTCACATGTAGCTAGATATCGATCCAATGTGGATAATAATAAATAATATGTGGCTAATTCAGGTAAAGTTAATACTAGATAATATCGAATTTTACAAAAGATAAGAGATTCATTCTCAAGACGACTTCCGAAACTATCCAATGCCATTCGAGTTGGAACAATAAAGAGAATGGAAACTAATTGAAATATATTGGCACATAGCAAATAGAAGACACAAGCATTTCGACGTAGTTGTGGAGCTGTAAATATAACTAAATTGAAAATACTGCCAAACGTACCAATAATAAGCGAAATAAAGTTAATTGTTAATGAAAGATATCGAATAGTTGTTGTTAGAGTTAGAACATATGTATTCGAGGTTGACATCGTGATAAAGTGAAACGACTATTCTCTATAGAATGAATTCTATGCCAAAAAAAAATCTTGAAATATTTTTAATTAAAACTATCTTTATATCTGTCTACGTAGCTAAAAATTGTCAGTCGCTTAGTATTGGAACATGTTCTGAAGGAACATTATTTTGATTAGATGTTTTTTGCGCAGAAGCAGAAAAATATGAACTGTTACTGAATATCTAGGTTGTTCTGTGAAAAATTATGCCAACTCAAATATCAGAATCTCCCACTCATACAACTGATTTTGATTAAAAAAAGTCAAAAACATACTTATTTTGTCTCCATTCTAATTGATAACCCTTTTTGAAGTACAAAAAAACCTAGCTTCTAGGAAAAGAAATCTTTTTATTCTGTCAAAACTTCAATTTATCTAGCTAAATTTTTATTTGAAAAAGATCAATAAATTTATATTTCATAAATAAATTTCTAATTCTTCAAATGTTCAATGTATCAAATATTTATAAAAATTAGTTATTTTCATGTATTGAACTTTTGAAAAAAGCTAAACAGAAAAAATAATAATG
>Ga0209914_1002894_pt1 | contig 13145 bp, 14 predicted proteins | sample ThiBiot_500_plan_FD_183949 | JGI IMG/M metagenome (GOLD analysis project Ga0209914, IMG submission 183949) | Wastewater bioreactor microbial communities from Cape Town, South Africa - Thiocy_cont_500_plan (SPAdes) | ecosystem: Engineered > Bioreactor > Thiocyanate-remediating > Anaerobic-Aerobic...
TCGATTTATACAATCAATGGTCAAAACGGACGAATTCTCATTTGGATGAATAATTCAACTGATCCAAATTTGATTTTATATACAAACTTATCATCATACGCATATTCAATATTTGTAACAACAAATGGACAAATTTATGTTGGAGATTATCCTTCAATTAAACAAATAATTCAATTCTCGAATTCATATTCAAATCAAACCACTATATGAAACTTCTTTTATTTGATGTGTTTTCAAACAAATGCACAGATCTTAGAACAACATAAGTAAAAAAACACATTTGATTAACGGAAATTATCGCTAATATGGATTATATCGATGATTACACGTTGATTTTGCCCATTTACTAATGCCATTGGTGGTAGTAGTACTAGTAGTAGTACAACTACATGTTGTTCCATTGTTAGAAACTATATTTGAAGAGACAGACTCAGGCCACGGTATAGCGGGACTGAACGATCGGCCACGTCTTTGACCAAATGTTCTCGACAATGAATTTGTGATTTCTCGCACTCCTATCACATAGAAGAAGAAAAAAATAAGAGTCATATTTATAAATAATTAGAATTTGTTATTTACCATGTAACGAGAAATGACCATTAGAATTTACGAGTAGATCTTTGCGTCGAATCCATAAATCCAATCGATCGAATGTACTTAATGTATAACTTGTTGTAATATTATTGATAGTGTCGATCTTCTTTTGAAACATTTCAGTTTCTTCCATTGTAACATTAAACGGATTTATAGGTATAGGTGTTAGCCATACACGATAAGCGTCTTTACTATTCTCCTTTAAATATTCGTTGAGATAATTTAAGTAAATGTCCAATCGATTAATGTATCCATTAAAATAAGTATCAAAACAGACACTTGACGACTTCAATTTGCGACTAAACAAAACGAAATGATTTTAATAACGATTAAAAAAATGTAATTTAATCTTACTCATTCATATCGCAAGTGAACGAACAACAATAAACGACATCAATGCATAATGAAGGAAAATTATCCTTTAAGAACCGAAATTCTCGTATAAAGCTCTCATTCATTATTGAACTTATATAAACATAGAATATAGTTATTCCATCATCTGATAGAGTAAATTTATGAATATCCCTATAAGAATCGGTTCCAATTTTACCATCAGTTAAAAGTGTAACTTCTCCTAAAATGCAAAAAACTATTTACTATTTATTATAAAATAATATTCTCTCATTACCATCGAGCGGCTTATAGAGTCCATTTTGTCGATTAACTTCAGTAAAGTCTAAAAGTCGACCATATTTAAGTTGTTGACATAAATCGCGGTATACCGTTCGTATGAAATTATCACCAAGAAATAACACAGTATTATTTTTGTAGATGTTTCGGCAGTCAAGCATAGATAATGAGCAATTTGAGAAAATCGCTTTCGTCGATCTTCCGAGATGTTCTTTGTCTTTCTCTAATGCTGATCTTGTTATCTTCTTGATCTTCGGCAAGGAGGATAGATCCATTTTTTTACTCTGATCAAATCTAAAACAAAACATAGAATATCTTAGATAGACTACCACAACAAAAAAACCTATATAATCAACTTCAATTAAACTCTTCCAAGTAAAACAAAAGCAATAACAGATAGTCTCTATTCAATGGTGATGAAGAGAGCGATAGAGAGACAGAGACACAACAACTAACTGATGATATGAAACAAACTCCTTGAAAAGTGATGTAAAAAGATAATAGGAGAGGAAAAACTCAAACACGGAATGAAGATACTTCGTTCTCTTCTATTTTACGGTATAGAATAACTCTAATGACTTTTCTCTATATCCATAACAACAATAACAAAGATTAACACTAAATGAACCTAACATCCGAGTTAGAAAAAAAAACAATTGCCTCATTTTAACGGATAAATATGATTGATTGATATTATTCCTTTTCTTTTGAACCGACTCACTCAAAGATCATCTTTTATTACAAGCGAAACAAGAGAGTTAGACAAAACTACGTGCGAATATAGAAGAAAAAAATCCAGTTAACCTATACTAACTGTCCGTTTAGGACCATCGGATTGAAGAGAAATAAACACAGGAGAAAAAAAGCTAACCTCTACTCCCTCAAGATAGGCGGAAGAGATCCATTATCACTGGAAAAGGTCTTCATCAAGCTCCCTTATCCCCTCCAAAAGTTTCTCTCTAATAACTTTATCATTTGTTAAATGAAAGCAGACTATCATATGTACATATATATATAGGTCTAACGTATAACACTAGTTTTCTATAGAAAAGGTGTGGTGCCATAGAGAAAAGATGTAGTGCCATAGAGAAAAGCTCCGGTGCCATAGAGAAAAGGTGTAGTGCCATAGAGAAAAGGTCTAGTACCACATAGAGAAGATGTAGTGCCATAGAGAAAAGCTCCTGTGCCATAGAGAAAAGGTGTAGTGCCATAGAGAAAAGGTCTAGTACCACATAGAGAAGATGTAGTGCCATAGAGAAAAGCTCCGGTGCCATAGAGAAAAGCTCCGGTACCATAGAGAAAAGGTCTAGTACCACATAGAGAAGATGTAGTGCCATAGAGAAAAGGTGTGGCGCCATAGAGAAAAGATGTAGTGCCATAGAGAAAAGCTCCGGTACCATAGAGAAAAGGTCTAGTACCATAGAGAAAAGGTCTAGTACCACATAGAGAAGATGTAGTGCCATAGAGAGAGAAGATCTAGTGCCATAGAGAATATCTAGGGTCCGATCGTAAGACTATATATACGCTTCTATTTTTTAGATAGCACTTCATTCTTCCTTTTATAACAACAGCGGCTATATCTAGTATAGGTAAATATAAGTTTTCTTTTCGGATTTGACTTAGCGTTTTATCCTATGAGTGAACGGTATTAGAAAAGACTTCTTTCGTTACTACTATATCCTCCGATTTCTTCCTAGTTTTTTTTTCTGTTCTTCTTGGTAATCATTGCTACAAACAATTAATATACTTTATCTTTTTAGATAATGTTTCCTTTGTAACAAAGCAACGACAACAGCGCTTCAATAAGTAAATATAGCTTTGGATTTGGGGTTTGCCTCAGTCTTTTTGAGCTTTGAGAAGGAGAGAGGGGGAGAAGGAAGAAAAGACTTGTGTTTGTTACTAGTGTAGCAGATAATTCCCCACATTTTTTTTGTATTTTTGTGTTTGTTTTCCTTTTCTTCTTGACAGTCATTGGTCTAGACAGGTAAAACTGTCGAAGTGTGAACGCGGAAACCGTTGTCCAGTGATAGCGGATCGTTTCCTGGCAGCCAAGTTCTCTTGGTACCAATGACTGTCATTCTTCTTGAGATACCCTGGGGTTTGAGAGTTTCCCTTGAGCTACCACAGTCGCCAACAACAACAACAACGACGACAACAACAGCGGCGATTTGTTTGTTTTCGTTTGAGTTGACAGAGAGAGAATATAGCTTAGGTCTTCTGGCTATCTGAAGTGGCTATACCACCAGATAGAACAAGACAGAATCAAAGTTAATTTTTGTTTTTTTTTGTATTTTAATGGAAAGGTTAGAATAAGTAATGCTTTGTTTTGAAATTCGTGAGTAAAATATATTGTAAGTTATGTTTTGTGATGATAATCTTAGAGCAAAGATTAGCAACTATAGGTAATTAGGAGTCATTTTTATTTATTTATTTTTTTTGTTATTGTTTATTTCTGTGTGTACTAAGAGAGCTCTTAATGATGATTTATTTTTTATGTTTCTGAACGAGCCTCTCATACTTTCTAAAGTTAATTTTTTTTCTTGTAATTATAACTATTCTTTTAATAAAATAAACAATATTACATGGTTATTTTTGACTTTTGAATATGTCTCATATCAAATTTAGATCTTTTTAAACTAAAGCTATCATGCAAAGACAACAAGAAACAAATCTAAATACATGCGATTTAATTAGTGAGCATAAATTCAATTGAATCAATTTAAGCTACTACTATTTGTTAAAGGATTTGGCAATACTGAACCTGTTTATCATATCGATACAGTGAATGATAACAATATACCTGTGATCGATTTAACAATTGAACAGGAAATTCCTTTGATCGATCTTACAACTGAAGAGGAAGAAATACCTCTGATCGATTTAACTAATGAGGAAGAAACAGATGAGCCAATCAACACAACACAAGAGACGAATTTTGAAGTTTTTAATATCAATTATGAACCTCCTCGTCCATCATCACAAGTCATTGATTCCACCAGCGAAGAACAGATTAACCAATAGTTATCGATTATTGATTGATCAATAAAACATTTTTTGTTTTCTTTTGTTTTCCTTTATTTTTGAACTATTTCAAATTGTTGATTACTATCTTTTGAAACTACCATTTCAGATAACATTAATTGTTTACTAACATTCATTAACTATGTCTCATTTATTCAATGATATGAATTGTGTTATTCCTTCGATTGAAAATAATACAATCAATATAACTGCTGCAAATGAACAACAACACTCTGATGATATTGATTTGATTTCCTTTTCATTAAATCCTTCAATTGTGCGATATATTGAAGAATTACCATTCGAGATCAATCCACAAGATCAGTCAGATTTGCTAAATAGTAATCTATCACAAAAGTTCTAAAAAAATATAAATTTTTTTAAAATTCTTTAGCTACAGATCCATTCATTGATATTACAACTCTCAATAATACACAAAATACTATACCACCCTCAAGTAGTGACACAGATAATGGTAACTAAGATTTTTACATTCAACTCAAGAGTTCATTTTCTTTGTTCTATTAACAGATACTGAAGATGAGAATTCAAATCCTTATGCTGAATACGGACATCTAAGTATAATAAAAGCCGAAATAAATATCAATTTAAATTTGAGTTTCTTAGGTCTTAGTACCATTGCAAAAACTCATAAGTTTGACTTGCGAGGTTCAAATACTATCAAGAAACGAAGAGATAAATCGATTAGAATTCGATTTTCGTCTAGTTCTTTTGCATTTCTAGCAAAAACTAATATTCCTAGTAAGACAAGAGTTATTCTTTATTTTGTTCTTTGCAATTTCTCGAATTGGATAGACTTGGATTTAATGGAATGTATTAAAAAAGAACTTCATTCTTTTGGTAAACTTGATTATATTTGCGTTGGATCCAATGAAAGCATCGAAGAATTAAAAAATAAAAAAATGATTCAAATCATTTTTAATAAAAAAATTACTTTTCGAAATTGGTTTATGGATAGTATAACAAGTAAACACTGATCATTACATAGAGAAGCTAAAAATAACATTACATTCTCTTAACAACTGTTTAGATGACACTCAATGCTTTTATAATATAACAAAAGATACACGCCCATGGAATGAATATATAAAACGAAGTAGAATACAGATTGAACAATTTTCATTTGCAATAGTCTTGTTTTATATGCGTAGATCGAAATTATGTTGAATATGGAGAATTTAGATCTCCCGCTGTAAAAGGAAAACTATTCTGGCAGAGTAGTCCTTTTGTTCTTTCGCAGACATCAACGACTTCTCCTCCTACTACTACTACTACTAGTACTCAAAGAAACACACAAGAAAAAGGTAGAAAACACTATCTAAGAAAGTGATTATACAGTTCAAATACTCTTATAGAAACACAAACAATCAATACGATTAGTGAAGCCACAACAGATAATCATGTTCAAGAACATAGTGGACTATCACAAGAAGATCGAATAGCTGCTCATGCCCTACGGCTTGCTCGAACAAGTGTTCCTCAAGCCATCCTATATATGGAGCAAAATATAGCACCTAGCAAATTCATCATTGAATGCCCAAAGTATACTGATTTCTCAGAAATCTAATTGAATCATATTCTTTTCGATATAGATACTTAAAGACATTCTCCTATATTCACAAGATACATCATCATCAACAATAGCCAAATTATTTTATTTCTCAGATAAACTATTTTCTCTTAGTTTTTTTTTATTTCATTTTCCTATCAGATTATTATGTTTTCTAAATCAGATATATCAATAGATAGCTGTTATTTCTATATGTTATTTTTACTTTCTAGATTAACTCTATATAAATTATTATTCTTTTCCTTTATTATCAATGGATAATACAACTACGAAAGAACAAATTGATCAATTCAATGATATTCTTCATGCTCAAGGTGATGATGAAGATGTAAATGATGATGAAGATATTGATTTTGATTATTTCTTTACCGATTTCGATAAGAATGAAGAAGAACCAGAATCAAATAACATTCCATGGTTACAATCAGCACTTGCTGCTGCTAATACTGCTACTACTAGTAAAAAACGTACACCATTAACACCAACAACACCAACAGCTGCAACAGCATTAAAAAAATTTAAAGAACAAGATCTACCTAAATATCTTTCTCGTAATATTAAATTCTTCGAAGAAAGTATTATGCCATTGGTAGTGGAGATAGTGACGGTATCACAAGATACAACTATGACTATGGATATTCTACTTGAAGAATTTCGGCAATTGGCATATCTGGAACATCAATTGCAAATAACAAATTTGGATATCGAATTATGGACAGTATATTTACAATCGGGTACTGGAAAATTGAATGTTGGCTTTGGTACAGGAGAAAATGAAGTCGATGAACGATCATTACTTCAACAACTACAATATCCACAGCCAATATCACCATGTATTTGGCCAGACAAATTGAAAACAATCATTATGGATGATCCTGATGTATCTGCAGCAGATAAAGCCAATCTCAATAATTCCATTTGTTTGACCTATGTCAATCGTATGTTAACACAATTTCGAACAGAATATCTTGCCTATGAAACACAAATTAAAGAGAAACAACAAGTTTTACAGGCAAATCTTAACAAAGAAATCGAACAAATGATTCATACATTAGTGATGGATTATGGTACGGCACTCTATGCCATTGTCAATGAAGGTTACATTGCTGCCGTTCGATTTACATTCAAAGAGCAAATGATTGATTCAGAATTTGAACGCGAAGATAAAATGCGTCTATGTATTCAAGCTTTTCGAACAGTAGTCAAAAGTAAAACAGCAGCTGAACGTGCTAATATCGAAGTGAAAATGTTGAAAGAACGAGTTGTCCATCAACAAATAGCTCCTATTCTTGGTTCATTTCAAATATCGACACCAGCAGATATGCAAACTATTCAAGATGATACAACTCGTCAATGTTTAACCTATCAATATGAGCAGCTATTACAACGTACCAAGTCTGAATTAATAGTAATTCATATTCGTATCGCAGAAGCGAAAGCAAATGAATTATTGAAACAATTCGATAATGATCAGAAGGAATTCTTTCAAAAATTACGTGCAAGCTATAGTGAATCCTCAATGAAAAAAACTCTAGCTAATTTAATGAATTCTCGTCTCAATGTAATCGAACAACGCCTACAGACTCTTCTAAATTTGAAAGTGCGTTTTTTCGTCAAAGCTCCGACGGTCAACAAGTTCTGAGTTTGAGCCGTCGGAGCATTGATCTCTCACCAACCATGATTCAACATGCTGCACATCATTTTACACTTGAAGAACTTCAATTTTTGAATCGTGGTCCTACTTATGTCATACCTGGTCAAATGCATTTATTCTCTATCTATCAAACATTAGAGACCACACTTACACAACAATTGTTACCACTGCGAAAGCAATTATTACATGTGTTTACCAATTGTTCACTCGATCTAGCTCGACAACAAATATTTCGACGTACAATCGAACAACAATTCTTCGAATCGTTCTCTTCTTCTTCTTCTTCTATACCGATCGATATTCGACAACGTGCTTTTCATGAACAAGCCTTACTACAATCGATACAAACTAAATTACAACAGGATCATCTCATTTTACGTCGTACTGCTGATAATTTCAATACGTTTTACTTGGATCATACCGATCATTTCAATTTATTAATTGAAAATTATCTACAAACAAATACGTGCTTTGAAATGATCGGTACTCTTGATCCCAATCTTGTAAATGCCGAAGAACAATATCGTACACGTTTAATTGAAGTAATGGATAATATTTTAGAAAAACTTCACAGAAAGAAAGAAATTCATTCAATCTATTATGAAAAATTACAATTGGCAAAAAAGAAAAATCTTTCATTACCGTATTTATATTTCTTGCCAACCGTCCATAGTCATTATCAAACACTTCTTCAACCGCGATTATCATCGTGCCGAAATGCACCTATTCATACAATGACAAAATTTCTTGATCGTTTACTTCGACCATTATACGAAAATTCATGTCAATCAATAGCATTTCTCGATGGTCATGATTTCATACAGAAATTACAAGTCTATTGCCAACTAGATGCAAATCATTTCACTGTCCATACAGAGTTTGTGACCTTTCAATTGCATAATCTGTATACACGTGTGTCTCATCGAGATTTATTGACAGCATTAAATGATTTTCTCATTCAACAACTGCCTAGTAATCGTTTTCAATGGTTATCTATCGAAACAATTATTAACTTGGTGAAATTTTCATTAGAACATCATATATTTACTTATGAAAATATAATCTATCGATATAAAAAAGGTAGTCCATTGAATTATAAGTTTACACAGTTGTTATTCGACATTTATATACAACAATGGCAAACGAAACTTGTTCTACGAATACGTGCAACCGATCAATTCTATGGTCGATATCATCATCTTGGCATATTCACTTGGAACACATTAAATGAAGATTTACATATGTCTATCCAAGAATTGAATGAACAAAATGCTGATATACAATTGACAATAACACGTGCCAATAAAGTAAACTTCTTAGATGCGTATATTGAAAATCGAAATGGTCAACTTTATACATGTGTTTATCGTGATGTTAAACAACAGCAACCATTCTTGTTGCCATATTCAGCTGAACATCCACGTAAACTTCATCGACAATGGTTTCGATTTCGCATAGCACGCGCTATACACTATTGTCCATCATTTGATGATTTTCAAGAAGAATATCTTCGATTGGAATTAACATTTCTTGCCAATGGATATTCACTCGATTTCGTTAAATATCTTTGGGACAAATGCCTTGAACGTTTCAAGCCACTCAACTATGTTTATATACATAATGCAGTCAATTATAAATCATTTCGTCTGCATGTAATTCGTTATTACAATCAGAAACATGCTAATTCCAGACGAGAATATCAACTAGATCGATTACTCACTCAGCCTAGTACAATTTCATTCTTTTATCTTTATGATTGGGGTAATAGAATTGAATTTAATCGAAAATTTCTTCAACTTTGGTCGGACGTGATTATGAAAGATCCAAAATTTAGTCAATTGGCTTTGAAAATGTCTCTTCGTTGTAAACACTGTTTTTCTTTGCATACACTATTGATTCACTATCGACAATAAAATCCTATTGTTAAGCACTGTAGTGTTCTTCTTCTTCTTTGATTTTTTTTATTCTAGATATACGATGTCACAATCTAATGATGATAATACCACCATCACCACAAAAACACCAACTATCACATCGTCTACAATTTCATCAAATAAACGTAATCGAGATATGATATCTAGCGAAGATGTTGATCAATATGAAAATTCAATAGTGATTAGTTGTCCAATACGTGACAAATATCAATATCGAACATTGAACACAGATAATGATACACGTATGGCAATTCTACCAGTGTTTCCATCGACATCCTCTCATACACACACTGAACCTGACAAAATAGTTCATTTACTTTTATCAAATGTACCAAGTAAGATCATAAATCATTTTTAGAATGCATCATTCTACTATTCTCTCATTCTGTGACAATAGTTGATCTATTGAATACTGAACAGTATGCACGTATACGACGTAATACTTATCCTATACCGTTTAAATTGGAAATGAATACGAATATAACCGATCGAAATGATTCATTTTTGTTACGATTATATCAAGATTTATATGTTGATTTAAAACAACGATTAAAAGTCGACATATCTCTTTTGGATTTTAATCTTACACGTTTACGTTTTTGTGTCGATCAAGTCGTTACACACTATCATCTCGAACAAACAATGCTTCATTTAAATGAATTAGCTTGTGCATTGGAATTCTATTTACAAATTGATGGTCTGCTAATTTTCGTTTTTTTTATACTAATAGCGCAACATATCATCATCTATTCTAGTCGATTTATTCTATTTAAAAACATGTTCATTCAATGGTGTCAAACCACGTCTTTTCGAAAAACGTTATTATGAAGGTCTCTTTTGTCTTAGTGCACCAACAACACGTTTTTATATTACACCGTGTGGAAAAACAACATGTCATTGTTGTCATCCACCAAGTTTACTTCAAAATGCAGCGACAATGATTCCATTTTCATTTCCACATGTTCATCGATTTGTCAATCAATATGAAGCTATTCTTAATTGTCAAGCTACATGTGAAAGTAAAAATTGTATCTATGTTTTAACATGTCCATGTGGACAATTTGATTTTATTGGCGAATCAAAAGTGTCCTTCGCTGAAACAATGATATGTAATTCTTACGACGATAATATATACACATTGATCTCATTCTACCTTTTTCTTTTCAGTACATCGAGAAGAAGGTAATCGAATTGTTCGAGAATTTCTTATGAGTAAACGAAATGTTGAATATTTAACACAAGGTTTAAAATCAGAAAAGTAATACTTATCGACATATGCATACACACACACACATTGTGATATCGATTTTGTTGTAACTAGGAAGAAAGCAAATGATCTCTCATGGTTATATCAACATTCAACATATTGTTCGGTTGCTTTACAAATTTTCTTGAATGACAATCCGGAATATTGGTGTTTTGTGCCAACAAAAAGTGTCGAACGACCATCAAATCAAGAACAAATCGTACGAAACTATTTAGCTCGACAACGACAATCTGATCGTGAATTATCATCATCATCGAATTTCGATTTACTTACGACATGGCATCGTAAGGATGATGAAGTTCATAGACTCATAGCAAATCTACCTGAACCACCAGTTGGCTATTGTTTTACTTCCTATCAACGTCAACAACAAGCTAATTTTTTCAAATGGACACAAGATCGAAATGTACCTTTACATAATGTCGATCTATATAAACCAAATATTGTCGCTATCTTACCCGATAATGCTTCGAAACTCTTTCGAAAATTAATCGAATCACTTCTTATTACACATGCTGAATGTAAACTCAATCAAATGGGTCATCTTCTAACAAATCACACGACATCAACTATCAATCCAAACCGTTCACTGGAAAAGAGTTGGTGTGTCAATATTATGCATCATCCTCAAGCATTGACATAAACTTCTATTTTTTTTTCATTTTTTGATGATTTTCATTGATTTATTACTTGGACTTTTGCTCTTTTAGATTATTTATTCGTCATACTATATGATGGCTTACTCTCAATCTCAACGATACTCCATTGACTTTAAAATCAATTTCAACTCAAACAAATAAACATATGATATCAATCTTTATTTATCTCTAGATAAATTTATCAACTACACATATTTGTCCAGCTATTAACAACATGTAGTATATTTCATTTGTCTGTTCTAGATAATGAATAGTAATCGTCATCGTGATCATCAGTTTTCTCACAAGACTGCTCCACTTTATATAACACTTTCATCGGATGAAAGTGAAAATGAAAATAGAGATAAAAATAAACCAACAACTAAATTGCAACCTACCACAATAGGAAAATCAATTGATTATATACCTAAGACTATTAATACATCAAATCAAATGCGTCTATCTATTCTACCGATGTTTCCGACACCATTGAATGATCATGGAATTTCACGTTTATTGTTAGTAAATGTATCTGAAACATATTTATCTGCTGAACAATTAACATTACGACGGCACTATCAGGATCAACAAAAACATCCATCATTACCACATATTCTACATAAACAAGGTCGTGCAATACCATCAGCACTATGTTGTTATTTTGAAATGCATTACCAATTTTTTATTGATCTATTTAAAATAAATTGGCGTGTATTAGATTATAATTATATACGATTTAATGATTGTTTAACAATATTTGCAAATGAACGTATGTCTCGTTTACGACAAATACCTCATGAAGTACATTTATTGGAACAAGAAAAATTAATTGCCATGGAAATATTCTTACAAATCGATGTCGATCTTTTCTATTGGAAAACGTTTTCTAATCGTCATCGAACATTAAATTATACTCATGCTGATATCTATGAAAAAGATTCGAGTATTTTTTCTAAGAATGAGCCACAAATTCGATTTTCTATGGCACCATGTCGACATCCTAATTGTAATATCTGTTCATCAACAAATGATATGACACGTCGTTCATATTCATCAGTTACTTTTGAAAATAGTGGCATATATCAGTTTTTAAACGGTTACAAAACTATTCTCAATGCTCCAGGAATGTGTAATACAAATGGCATTATATACGTACTTAAATGTCCTTGTGGTCAATTTGAGTATATTGGCGAATCAAGTAACAATCTTCTGTATACATTAGATCGTCATCGTGTTAATGGAAGTCGTATCATGCACTATTTTCTTATTGGAGAACGTAATATATCAAACAATAGTCCTTTTCAAATGAATTCCTTTGAGTAAATATTCAATTTGAATATCAAAAGGCTCTAATCAATATGTTTTTCGTATATAGAAATTCTCAAAAGAATAATATGCGTCTCTATCAACATTCACCTCGTTGTACTGTTGTCATGCAAATGTTTCTTAGTTGCTATCCACAATATTGGATATTTGTTCCTATGACAAGTTCTTTAGCACAACAGGATAATGCCAATTATATAACACGCGAATCTATGGCATCAACAACATGGAGATCTGCAACAAGACAAGCTATTCGTAATGACAATGAGATTCAATCATGTATGAAAAATATACCGATACCACCACCAAATTACGAGTTTTCAAAAAAACAATATGATCAACAAGTTGATTTTTTTCGATATAAGAAAGATCAACAATTACCAGATCAACCGTTATATCTATATGATGCATCGATAATAGTCGTATGTAAGTAATTTATATTCATTTCCAGTAGAGCATATCATTTTTATCCGTTTGAAGTACCTACAAAAAC
>Ga0209914_1002905_pt1 | contig 13072 bp, 11 predicted proteins | sample ThiBiot_500_plan_FD_183949 | JGI IMG/M metagenome (GOLD analysis project Ga0209914, IMG submission 183949) | Wastewater bioreactor microbial communities from Cape Town, South Africa - Thiocy_cont_500_plan (SPAdes) | ecosystem: Engineered > Bioreactor > Thiocyanate-remediating > Anaerobic-Aerobic...
TTCTGCATCGGCTGCATATCAATTGATCTGGCATCAAACACAGAGAGAGATAGGCGATTTTATTTTTGAGACCTTAGATGAAGAGAGGGTTACTATTTGGTATCCCCCCATATGCCGGGTATACCCTGCCTTCATCTAAGCCCTTGTCATCAAGGTTCTCAGAAAGGCCTAAGTCTCTTGCTGATTGTTGTTTTATCACATGGCATACAACACGTGCAAAATAAACGAGATCAATTTTTTTGAAGTTAAAAAGTGCTCAAACCGAACCTCCGGGGTCGACGACTTTTGGGTTTATTGGGGTTCTCAAAAAGACCTAACTCTTTTGCTGATTGTTGATTTACCGCATAGCATTCAACAAGTGCAAAATTGGGATGACAAGAAAAAAATCCCAAAAGTGCTCAAACCGAACCTCCGGGGTCGACGACTTTTGGGTTTTTCATGAAGTCTCAAAACGCCCTAACTCTTTTGCTGATTGTTGATTTATCGCATAGCATTCAACACGTGCAAAATAAGGGGGGCAAAAAAAAAAATTTCAAAAGTGCTCAAATCGAACCTCCGGGGTCGACGACTTGCAAACTGCTATTTTCGTCCCTGAGTATATTTCGTCCTTCCCGCTAAGTGAATATGAATGCTATTGATCGTAGCGTTCTTTAACAATTCCAAAAAACTCGAGAGTCCGTTTACTCGAAATCCGGTTGGCCCAATCGGATTCTCAGCAAGCCAACTATGTCAGACCAGGTTAGGCCGAAAACAAGAAAGATGGTCCTAGGGTAAAGCAAAGCATAATAACATATATAACCAGAAACGTAGAAACCATATTCGCTTAGCGGGAAGTCTCCAATCCACTTCCTTCCACTTTTTGAATACAACGAAATTTTTGAAAAAAATCCCCCCCCCTACACACCCCAAAAGGCCGGGGTGGAAGTCCGTCAAGACCAGTGTCCATTGGGGGTCATTTCCCTTAGCCTAGATAAGGTACTCGGACAAACCACCGACCAAACAGGTCGGCTCTCCTTTGGTGCGTGCCACCTATCCAGTACTTCGGAACTCAGTGACACGCCCTCAAGAGACTCACCGATAGAAAACTTGCACTGAGTGCAAGCTCACTATCGATGCCAATGCAACGATATAAGCCAACAATAATAGAAGGGCCGAGTACAAAGCGTGTCATCTGGTGGGGGCAACACACACCCTCCCACCAGAGCCGCAATCCCTCTAAGCTGCCCACGCCCCAAGGTAAAGTTCAACTCTACTTGTGCACACCACTCGGTGCAACTGGGCTATTCTTTCGTTTCTTTCAATCCATCATCCTTGACAAACCCGAACTACATGAGTCGGAGCACCTTCGTCGGACCGGTGCCTCAATATCACACACTGATGAATATTTTGATGTGTGCGGGCCAGTGTTTTTGGCCGCCGCTCATGCACCTAACATTTCAGTCCAACTCGCCACCTCGGCGGATAGGGTACCGCCCTATCGGCAACAAAGTGCTCGATGCCAGCCGAATACACTGCCCGACAGTGTTTGGCCAGGTACAGTCACTCCACCACTTTCGACTCTGTCAACCCTCTGCATGTCCGGTGAACTTCTCTCATTTGCACTAACCCTTCTCACTCATGTTAACCTTTTTTGCGTCTATGTTGGGCTATTTTTTTGCACCTATGTTAGCCATTTTTTGCACTTATGTTGGCCCACTTTTGCGTCTATGTTGGGCTATTTTTGCGTCTATGTTGGCTCATTTTTTGAGTCCGTGCTGGCTATTTTTTACACCTATGTTGGCCCATTTTTTGCGTATGTGCTGGGTTATTTTTCACCTATTTCGGACATGCATGGGCTTTTCCCTCTGGGCCTGGCGGGCCCCTAACCCTGTGTGTGACTTGTCACCTGACCGGTGGCCCACCTGAGACTCCATCAACTGACTTTTCGTTGACGTCTCACAATGGGTTACACCCACTGCCGTTAGGCATACCCGGCTGATAACGGGTTCTGTCCTCCACGACACACTTATCCGCATTCACTTAGCTTTGCGTCTTGTCATCCCTACTGCATCATCATGTCCTTGTTATGGGGCAATGATCCCGTTTTACGTCTAAGACAACACCGCACATGAATCTCTTGCTATGCCCTAGGACGGGGGCACGTGGAAGGCTGGAAGGCCACGATGTTACGAGCCGCTCAGCCCAAACTGACCGGCATCCCCGAGTTATGTTTGGGGGATGGTGGCGTGGGCGGGCTGTTTTTCGTGAGCCGACCCCTGTCAAAAGACTGTATCACCTCGCCGCGATCCTACCGCAGTGATCCTAATTACCTCTCGGGTGGAAGCAGATTATCATCCAGTCGGGATGCCCACCTGTCTGTCAGACAGGTGGTCTCTGTTTCCGGCCACTCACACTTCTCACTCATGTTTTCACTCGTGCTTCTCAAAACCAACACACTTATTTTCACACTTTTTTCACACTTATTTTTCACACTTATTTTTGCACGGTGTTTTTTCATCGTCGTAACTAAGCCGCGGCCAAGTTCACTGCACTGCGAAGCACGCAGGCCCGAGAGTGGCGGCTGTCACTTGGTAATTAGGCCGTGACGCTAAGTTTAGATGGCCTAGGCCTGAAGGTTGGAGTAACCCACAGTTTGCATACCATCATCGGTCCATGTGCCGTATAGAGGCTGTCTCTTCGTATAGAGCCAGTTTCCCAGCTCTATAGTTGGACTTCGCAAAGTCTTTCTGAAATGTTAGTGGTCGGCCTCCGATGGCTAGTGATGTTGCCTGCATCACTGCCACCTTTGACCGTTCGTCGGATGAACGGATCTACTTGAAGTAGAATTTCCGAGTTACGCGCCTCTTAAAGCCCAGTCGTGCCAAATCTCCATTGAGATGATGGTGAGGGCGGGCCGTGTTTCTGATTTGTCTACACGAAAGCTAGTAACCAGTTGCACCAAAGTCCCCCACTTATGGGGATTACCTTGGGTGTTTAAGGAAAACTCTGCCACATGGCAGGAACCTACCCAACTTCCCAATGGAAATTATCCCAAGTCAGGTCTGTGTGACATTCAGTCAACAAGGTCAAACTGCCAACCTCGGCTGGGCAGCCCCGCCTCAAGGCCACCCAACGTACTATCAACAGCCCTCGCTTGCCAACTCTCCTGTCACGCTGAATCATCCTTCGACAAAACTCCAGATGTTCGTTACTCGTGTGGGCGTCGCGTGTTGGGAACACGCTGCCACAACCCGAGCCCGTTCAGAGTGGGGTGATATTACGGATCCAATCTAACAGGTAGTACTTTAGTACGGACTACACTCGGAAACACACCTCACTGAAAGCCTGTCATTGACCGTCAGCGGATGTGCCGCCAGCACACACACCTCGGACCTTGGGCTCACCTACGCATAAACTACTTGCTCAGCATGACACTATTGATGGCGTTGCGGAATGTTGTAGAGAGACCAAGCACAGGACGCCAGCCGAACCACCTGGCGAAAGGTGTGCAAGGGGTCTCTGATTTGCCTGTTTGGACCCACCCACGTTACCTGTGCCCCATTACAAGTCGTCGCACTCCGGGGCTATACGGAGCTCCTACAAATCCCGTCAACCCAAAGCAGCGTACCGCACCTATGACACCTATAGGCGTGCCAGCCTCGGGTCTCGCCTGCGTAGGCTCCCCCAAACGATCATCCTTGCCAAGTATTATCTACCAGCCTGGGAGTGACGTCAAGCCACTCCCAAGTACGGAGGATAGGAATAGCTAGTCACAGCTCTATTCGGACTCCTAGACTTCCTACCTCACCATCTCGATCTTCTCCCCAATTTATCTCACCCAATGTCCAACTAATGATGACATGGACACAGCACGCACTCCTATTCATGGTCGTAATCACCCTTCCATCGAGACACTTTGCCTCTTTTTCCAGATGATCCGGTTCCATTTTCTAACCGGGTGGCTTGAGATCTCATAGGTCGATTAAAGTCTCCAACGGAAGACCATCTCCCAGCTCACTTTGTCCTTACACACGTCGCTATTACATGGGACATGGAGCTCTGTTAGCGCTGCAGTCTTGCGAGTTCCCCCCATCCAGGGGTGTGCCACACGTCTTATTGCCTGGGTGCATTCAGGCCCATCGAGCGTGGCCAGCCCACTCATTCACTTCGACCGCAGAACCCCATCTCTTCATTCATCCGCCCCAATACGTAATGAATGCCTCCAATGGGCCCAGGACTACCTACCGCCCGTGTTGGCGGCGGCATCCCTGACGGCATAGAAATCAAGCCTCCCGGGAGCACCACCAAATTGTCTGTGTGTGTGACAAGCACACACAGGTTTGGCCGTGCTCTTGGCCGACACGTATGACGACGCATCAGCGTTTGAGTTGTGTCAGATCTGCCCATGACGGGCCTCACTGACTGCCTCTTCGACCCAGACGTACCCACGCTGGAAGTACCGAGTCTCATTCATCGGAGGTCCTTGTCGACCACCGACTGTGAGGTGTGCCAACATCGAAACAACACACACCTGGTCGGCTGGCAAGTCGAATCGCTCTGGCAATTCAGTTGGCCAACCGCCCTGGGCCATCATCTGCTTGCACTGACAGATGTGTACCCGAACAACACACGTTGGCCAGCGCACCAGAGTGCACTGGGGTGAACCCAACTGGGTGTGCTCCATTCTCGCGCTGCACTTGCGAGATGTCTACTTGCTGGGCAAGTGCTGCATGTTGCACGACATCTTACCTCAGCCAGACCGCACAAACGAGTCTACATTACGCTCGACAGGACTCACATCCTGTCTACCACTGAGGCATTCCACCTGCCACCTGGTTGTTGCCGTCGGTTCGCCTCTCCAGGTCAACCATTTCCCATTACTCGCACATGTGGTGTACATCGCTCAAAGGCGCTCTGGAACAATGACCTTCCCAAAGTCACTTGCACTTATTGTGCTCTTCGTCAACCACGACCAAAGGCAGCATCGCCTCCATCGGCGTCCGTCCCGGTTCCAGCTTGTCTTGCGACTATTACAGCCTACATCGAACCTAATCGACGCCCATATGCGCTGGCCATTCCCGCCTGACCGGTTGGCCCGGCCTACCGTCGCTCACTCAAACCTGCAAAGGTTCTTGCCATTGCAAGTGTGAGATTGCGACTAGTTGTCGGATGTCCAATCTGCAAAGGCTGCTACCATTACAGACGGACTACTGCTCATATGCGCAGCCCGACTTGCGACCGGGTTACCCAAGTCAAGCAGTACTTCCGGATCCAGGTCATCTTCCGATGGATTAGACACTGCCAATAAATCTACTTTAGAATGGCAGGTGTTGTACCTCAACGGCCGACCTAAGTCAGGCCTCACAACGGTTTTCTTCCCATCGCAAGTGTCCATGCAAACACCTGACCTACGACTCTGGACCTATGGCACAAAGGTTGTTGCCATTATGCCACCTAGCCACTAATGTGCCATCTGGCCTACCTCAACATTAGGTAAACCTACGCAAGAAGCCCAAACCACTTCTTGGGGAACTAACTCCGGTCTCATCCCTTGGCCGAATCTCCTCCCAGACCAGCCTCAGGCTTATGACCTTTGTTAGTCGAGCCCTCACTCATTTTTGACTATAACCATCGGTATATTATAGCCCGGTGTTAGTCGACCTCATACATAACTGCCAAGCCAGATCCCAGCAGCTAACCACCCGCCTATTGGCAGGCAGGCAGGTTGGTACCCACTTACCCAACCTAGCCTTAGTAAGTAACCCAAAACTTACCAGGTCATATGAGGCTAACTCTATGTCTAATTGATACCATGCATCTTACCTCTCAGCAGATAGAGAGGCAAGTCAATCAGACATAGGGAACCAGTCGACCTAAGTAGGCCGACATGGCCAGGTGAGGGACACCACCCCTCACCATGTATATATATGTACCGACCCAGGGTCCGTTCACATGGTATGTCACCATGTACAATCTGGTTAAAAATATAAATCTGAATGCTAGCATATCGTTTAGCTATAACTCCAGACAGAATCCCAATAGGCCCTCTAGATTTTTTTTTGCTTAGATGAAGAGGGGGTACTATTTGGTATCCCCCCCATATGCCAGGGTATACCCTGCCTTCATCTAAGGTTTTCAAAAATTGGCGCATCGCTATTCCGTATGGCTGCACCTGTTGCGTATCAATTGATCTGACATCAAACATAGAAAGAGATAAGTCTCAACTATGAGTTTGAAAAGTATATGCCCAGGGTATACCCTTCCTTCATCTAAGCTTAGATGAAGAGAGGGTTACTATTTGGTATCCCCCCATATGCCGGGTATACCCTTCCTTCATCTAAGCTTAGATGAAGAGAGGGTTACTATTTGGTATCCCCCATACACTAAAGTGAAACCGCGTATCATTCCATTAATTCTGCATCGGCTGCATATCAATTGATCTGGCATCAAACACAGAGAGAGATAGGCGATTTTATTTTTGAGACCTTAGATGAAGAGAGGGTTACTATTTGGTATCCCCCCATATGCCGGGTATACCCTGCCTTCATCTAAGCCCTTGTCATCAAGGTTCTCAGAAAGGCCTAAGTCTCTTGCTGATTGTTGTTTTATCACATGGCATACAACACGTGCAAAATAAACGAGATCAATTTTTTTGAAGTTAAAAAGTGCTCAAACCGAACCTCCGGGGTCGACGACTTTTGGGTTTATTGGGGTTCTCAAAAAGACCTAACTCTTTTGCTGATTGTTGATTTACCGCATAGCATTCAACAAGTGCAAAATTGGGATGACAAGAAAAAAATCCCAAAAGTGCTCAAACCGAACCTCCGGGGTCGACGACTTTTGGGTTTTTCATGAAGTCTCAAAACGCCCTAACTCTTTTGCTGATTGTTGATTTATCGCATAGCATTCAACACGTGCAAAATAAGGGGGGCAAAAAAAAAAATTTCAAAAGTGCTCAAATCGAACCTCCGGGGTCGACGACTTGCAAACTGCTATTTTCGTCCCTGAGTATATTTCGTCCTTCCCGCTAAGTGAATATGAATGCTATTGATCGTAGCGTTCTTTAACAATTCCAAAAAACTCGAGAGTCCGTTTACTCGAAATCCGGTTGGCCCAATCGGATTCTCAGCAAGCCAACTATGTCAGACCAGGTTAGGCCGAAAACAAGAAAGATGGTCCTAGGGTAAAGCAAAGCATAATAACATATATAACCAGAAACGTAGAAACCATATTCGCTTAGCGGGAAGTCTCCAATCCACTTCCTTCCACTTTTTGAATACAACGAAATTTTTGAAAAAAATCCCCCCCCCTACACACCCCAAAAGGCCGGGGTGGAAGTCCGTCAAGACCAGTGTCCATTGGGGGTCATTTCCCTTAGCCTAGATAAGGTACTCGGACAAACCACCGACCAAACAGGTCGGCTCTCCTTTGGTGCGTGCCACCTATCCAGTACTTCGGAACTCAGTGACACGCCCTCAAGAGACTCACCGATAGAAAACTTGCACTGAGTGCAAGCTCACTATCGATGCCAATGCAACGATATAAGCCAACAATAATAGAAGGGCCGAGTACAAAGCGTGTCATCTGGTGGGGGCAACACACACCCTCCCACCAGAGCCGCAATCCCTCTAAGCTGCCCACGCCCCAAGGTAAAGTTCAACTCTACTTGTGCACACCACTCGGTGCAACTGGGCTATTCTTTCGTTTCTTTCAATCCATCATCCTTGACAAACCCGAACTACATGAGTCGGAGCACCTTCGTCGGACCGGTGCCTCAATATCACACACTGATGAATATTTTGATGTGTGCGGGCCAGTGTTTTTGGCCGCCGCTCATGCACCTAACATTTCAGTCCAACTCGCCACCTCGGCGGATAGGGTACCGCCCTATCGGCAACAAAGTGCTCGATGCCAGCCGAATACACTGCCCGACAGTGTTTGGCCAGGTACAGTCACTCCACCACTTTCGACTCTGTCAACCCTCTGCATGTCCGGTGAACTTCTCTCATTTGCACTAACCCTTCTCACTCATGTTAACCTTTTTTGCGTCTATGTTGGGCTATTTTTTTGCACCTATGTTAGCCATTTTTTGCACTTATGTTGGCCCACTTTTGCGTCTATGTTGGGCTATTTTTGCGTCTATGTTGGCTCATTTTTTGAGTCCGTGCTGGCTATTTTTTACACCTATGTTGGCCCATTTTTTGCGTATGTGCTGGGTTATTTTTCACCTATTTCGGACATGCATGGGCTTTTCCCTCTGGGCCTGGCGGGCCCCTAACCCTGTGTGTGACTTGTCACCTGACCGGTGGCCCACCTGAGACTCCATCAACTGACTTTTCGTTGACGTCTCACAATGGGTTACACCCACTGCCGTTAGGCATACCCGGCTGATAACGGGTTCTGTCCTCCACGACACACTTATCCGCATTCACTTAGCTTTGCGTCTTGTCATCCCTACTGCATCATCATGTCCTTGTTATGGGGCAATGATCCCGTTTTACGTCTAAGACAACACCGCACATGAATCTCTTGCTATGCCCTAGGACGGGGGCACGTGGAAGGCTGGAAGGCCACGATGTTACGAGCCGCTCAGCCCAAACTGACCGGCATCCCCGAGTTATGTTTGGGGGATGGTGGCGTGGGCGGGCTGTTTTTCGTGAGCCGACCCCTGTCAAAAGACTGTATCACCTCGCCGCGATCCTACCGCAGTGATCCTAATTACCTCTCGGGTGGAAGCAGATTATCATCCAGTCGGGATGCCCACCTGTCTGTCAGACAGGTGGTCTCTGTTTCCGGCCACTCACACTTCTCACTCATGTTTTCACTCGTGCTTCTCAAAACCAACACACTTATTTTCACACTTTTTTCACACTTATTTTTCACACTTATTTTTGCACGGTGTTTTTTCATCGTCGTAACTAAGCCGCGGCCAAGTTCACTGCACTGCGAAGCACGCAGGCCCGAGAGTGGCGGCTGTCACTTGGTAATTAGGCCGTGACGCTAAGTTTAGATGGCCTAGGCCTGAAGGTTGGAGTAACCCACAGTTTGCATACCATCATCGGTCCATGTGCCGTATAGAGGCTGTCTCTTCGTATAGAGCCAGTTTCCCAGCTCTATAGTTGGACTTCGCAAAGTCTTTCTGAAATGTTAGTGGTCGGCCTCCGATGGCTAGTGATGTTGCCTGCATCACTGCCACCTTTGACCGTTCGTCGGATGAACGGATCTACTTGAAGTAGAATTTCCGAGTTACGCGCCTCTTAAAGCCCAGTCGTGCCAAATCTCCATTGAGATGATGGTGAGGGCGGGCCGTGTTTCTGATTTGTCTACACGAAAGCTAGTAACCAGTTGCACCAAAGTCCCCCACTTATGGGGATTACCTTGGGTGTTTAAGGAAAACTCTGCCACATGGCAGGAACCTACCCAACTTCCCAATGGAAATTATCCCAAGTCAGGTCTGTGTGACATTCAGTCAACAAGGTCAAACTGCCAACCTCGGCTGGGCAGCCCCGCCTCAAGGCCACCCAACGTACTATCAACAGCCCTCGCTTGCCAACTCTCCTGTCACGCTGAATCATCCTTCGACAAAACTCCAGATGTTCGTTACTCGTGTGGGCGTCGCGTGTTGGGAACACGCTGCCACAACCCGAGCCCGTTCAGAGTGGGGTGATATTACGGATCCAATCTAACAGGTAGTACTTTAGTACGGACTACACTCGGAAACACACCTCACTGAAAGCCTGTCATTGACCGTCAGCGGATGTGCCGCCAGCACACACACCTCGGACCTTGGGCTCACCTACGCATAAACTACTTGCTCAGCATGACACTATTGATGGCGTTGCGGAATGTTGTAGAGAGACCAAGCACAGGACGCCAGCCGAACCACCTGGCGAAAGGTGTGCAAGGGGTCTCTGATTTGCCTGTTTGGACCCACCCACGTTACCTGTGCCCCATTACAAGTCGTCGCACTCCGGGGCTATACGGAGCTCCTACAAATCCCGTCAACCCAAAGCAGCGTACCGCACCTATGACACCTATAGGCGTGCCAGCCTCGGGTCTCGCCTGCGTAGGCTCCCCCAAACGATCATCCTTGCCAAGTATTATCTACCAGCCTGGGAGTGACGTCAAGCCACTCCCAAGTACGGAGGATAGGAATAGCTAGTCACAGCTCTATTCGGACTCCTAGACTTCCTACCTCACCATCTCGATCTTCTCCCCAATTTATCTCACCCAATGTCCAACTAATGATGACATGGACACAGCACGCACTCCTATTCATGGTCGTAATCACCCTTCCATCGAGACACTTTGCCTCTTTTTCCAGATGATCCGGTTCCATTTTCTAACCGGGTGGCTTGAGATCTCATAGGTCGATTAAAGTCTCCAACGGAAGACCATCTCCCAGCTCACTTTGTCCTTACACACGTCGCTATTACATGGGACATGGAGCTCTGTTAGCGCTGCAGTCTTGCGAGTTCCCCCCATCCAGGGGTGTGCCACACGTCTTATTGCCTGGGTGCATTCAGGCCCATCGAGCGTGGCCAGCCCACTCATTCACTTCGACCGCAGAACCCCATCTCTTCATTCATCCGCCCCAATACGTAATGAATGCCTCCAATGGGCCCAGGACTACCTACCGCCCGTGTTGGCGGCGGCATCCCTGACGGCATAGAAATCAAGCCTCCCGGGAGCACCACCAAATTGTCTGTGTGTGTGACAAGCACACACAGGTTTGGCCGTGCTCTTGGCCGACACGTATGACGACGCATCAGCGTTTGAGTTGTGTCAGATCTGCCCATGACGGGCCTCACTGACTGCCTCTTCGACCCAGACGTACCCACGCTGGAAGTACCGAGTCTCATTCATCGGAGGTCCTTGTCGACCACCGACTGTGAGGTGTGCCAACATCGAAACAACACACACCTGGTCGGCTGGCAAGTCGAATCGCTCTGGCAATTCAGTTGGCCAACCGCCCTGGGCCATCATCTGCTTGCACTGACAGATGTGTACCCGAACAACACACGTTGGCCAGCGCACCAGAGTGCACTGGGGTGAACCCAACTGGGTGTGCTCCATTCTCGCGCTGCACTTGCGAGATGTCTACTTGCTGGGCAAGTGCTGCATGTTGCACGACATCTTACCTCAGCCAGACCGCACAAACGAGTCTACATTACGCTCGACAGGACTCACATCCTGTCTACCACTGAGGCATTCCACCTGCCACCTGGTTGTTGCCGTCGGTTCGCCTCTCCAGGTCAACCATTTCCCATTACTCGCACATGTGGTGTACATCGCTCAAAGGCGCTCTGGAACAATGACCTTCCCAAAGTCACTTGCACTTATTGTGCTCTTCGTCAACCACGACCAAAGGCAGCATCGCCTCCATCGGCGTCCGTCCCGGTTCCAGCTTGTCTTGCGACTATTACAGCCTACATCGAACCTAATCGACGCCCATATGCGCTGGCCATTCCCGCCTGACCGGTTGGCCCGGCCTACCGTCGCTCACTCAAACCTGCAAAGGTTCTTGCCATTGCAAGTGTGAGATTGCGACTAGTTGTCGGATGTCCAATCTGCAAAGGCTGCTACCATTACAGACGGACTACTGCTCATATGCGCAGCCCGACTTGCGACCGGGTTACCCAAGTCAAGCAGTACTTCCGGATCCAGGTCATCTTCCGATGGATTAGACACTGCCAATAAATCTACTTTAGAATGGCAGGTGTTGTACCTCAACGGCCGACCTAAGTCAGGCCTCACAACGGTTTTCTTCCCATCGCAAGTGTCCATGCAAACACCTGACCTACGACTCTGGACCTATGGCACAAAGGTTGTTGCCATTATGCCACCTAGCCACTAATGTGCCATCTGGCCTACCTCAACATTAGGTAAACCTACGCAAGAAGCCCAAACCACTTCTTGGGGAACTAACTCCGGTCTCATCCCTTGGCCGAATCTCCTCCCAGACCAGCCTCAGGCTTATGACCTTTGTTAGTCGAGCCCTCACTCATTTTTGACTATAACCATCGGTATATTATAGCCCGGTGTTAGTCGACCTCATACATAACTGCCAAGCCAGATCCCAGCAGCTAACCACCCGCCTATTGGCAGGCAGGCAGGTTGGTACCCACTTACCCAACCTAGCCTTAGTAAGTAACCCAAAACTTACCAGGTCATATGAGGCTAACTCTATGTCTAATTGATACCATGCATCTTACCTCTCAGCAGATAGAGAGGCAAGTCAATCAGACATAGGGAACCAGTCGACCTAAGTAGGCCGACATGGCCAGGTGAGGGACACCACCCCTCACCATGTATATATATGTACCGACCCAGGGTCCGTTCACATGGTATGTCACCATGTACAATCTGGTTAAAAATATAAATCTGAATGCTAGCATATCGTTTAGCTATAACTCCAGACAGAATCCCAATAGGCCCTCTAGATTTTTTTTTGCTTAGATGAAGAGGGGGTACTATTTGGTATCCCCCCCATATGCCAGGGTATACCCTGCCTTCATCTAAGGTTTTCAAAAATTGGCGCATCGCTATTCCGTATGGCTGCACCTGTTGCGTATCAATTGATCTGACATCAAACATAGAAAGAGTTAAGTCTCAACTATGAGTTTGAAAAGTATATGCCCAGGGTATACCCTTCCTTCATCTAAGCTTAGATGAAGAGAGGGTTACTATTTGGTATCCCCCCATATGCCAGGGTATACCCTCCCTTCATCTAAGGTCTCAAAGTGAAACCGCGTATCATTCCATTGATTCTGCATCGGCTGCATATCAATTGATCTAGCATCAAACACAGAGAGAGATAGGCGATTTTATTTTTGAGACCTTAGATGAAGAGAGGGTTACTATTTGGTATCCCCCCATATGCCGGGTATACCCTTCCTTCATCTAAGCTTAGATGAAGAGAGGGTTACTATTTGGTATCCCCCCCATATGCCAGGGTATACCCTCCCTTCATCTAAGGTTTTCAAAAATTGGCGCATCGCTATTCCGTATGGCTGCACCTGTTGCGTATCAATTGATCTGACATCAAACATAGAAAGAGTTAAGTCTCAACTATGAGTTTGAAAAGTATATG
>Ga0209914_1002906_pt1 | contig 13069 bp, 10 predicted proteins | sample ThiBiot_500_plan_FD_183949 | JGI IMG/M metagenome (GOLD analysis project Ga0209914, IMG submission 183949) | Wastewater bioreactor microbial communities from Cape Town, South Africa - Thiocy_cont_500_plan (SPAdes) | ecosystem: Engineered > Bioreactor > Thiocyanate-remediating > Anaerobic-Aerobic...
TAGTGGAAACAAAATTTGGGAAGTTCTAATATTCAAGATATAAAATTAAAGTGTGCATTTGACGATTGACCTATAATCAACAATTTATGATAAAAACAAGACTGTATAATACAGGACAATAAAAAAAAATTCCCATGAAAACTGAATCAATCAAATCATTTAGGAAATAACATTATTTGTATAAGAATCTTTTATATTATAACTTAAATCATGTCATCGAAATAATCTTAATCTCCTACTGAAATTTGAATATGTTCTGTTCGAACTTGTCGTTTTTTTCATTCTCAAATTCGAAACTCTACACTTCTGTATGTTTTTTGGTAGAGGTTCTGTGTCTCACGATCATACATTCGAAATCTGAAACTTCAGAATATCATTTTTTCATGTACGGTACGAGACAACGAAAAAAACATTATTTAACCATCCTAATTTAAAATAGGTAAATTGTGATTTTTTTTGCATTTATTCATTCATCAAACACAAAAAAAAAACAAAATTCAATGAATCTGCAACGTGAAATAAATCTTTTTTTTTCGTTTTGAAGTGTACTGCAAGATATAGTTTTAAAAGAGGTTTTTTATGCGTTGCACATTCATCAATCATTTCTCCGTTTTATCATTGATTATTCTCCAGATTTTCTTACAGTGTACCTATTAGTGAACGTGAATTAAACAAATCTAGTGAATTTAATGATGACCTATTCAGTTCTATCAACCGTAGTACCGAAAGTATGCCAGATTTGATAATGCGAAGTGGTGAAAAAAAATCGAATTGTTTTTTTGCCTTATATGATCATGATGATTCACTTTTAATTGACCTTTGATACATCACATGTTTTATGCATACACGATTTAATTAAATTTTGTTGAAATTAAAATTTATCCACTGCAGAGCCTTTAAGAAACAGAGAGATTAAGTAATGGCCGTTAGAGATTCCTCGTAAGATTTATTCTTAAAATGACCGATGCGATTAGAAAAACCACACAGCGTATGTATTTGACTGATATTTTTAACTCTAATTAACTAATACGTAAAATCGACCTATTTTTGTTTTTTTTTTCATGAGAACTTGCATGGCACGGTGTGCACTGCGATAAATGTAATGTAATTTTTACGCGTAACTCCACCGTAGCCTAGAAGAAAGAACTACACGAATTATTGTTGGTTGCGATTTTTGCGATGCAGCTGTGCGTAATTATGTCATTCTTGAAAAAAAAAGAGCGACATGATTATTCTTAATTTTTTTTTCAAATTCTATTATTTGTATAGAACATTTATTTTCTTTGTTTTAGACCGTAAATAAGGCAGCTATGAATCGTGTTAGAAAAAATTCACCATTATGTATTGGATTATACTGTATAATAATGATTGTTCTTCTATATATTGTTTTAATTTATTTAAATCCAAGAACACATTCGACAATCTCATCATTTTTACTCTCACGTTCTTCGATACTTACTTTACCATCTGAAGAATTGTGTTATGCATCAGAATATGATACTTTTCCACGTGATCATTTACGACCACTTGTTATTCAAACTTTAACTAACACAAGTTGTTATGCAAATGAAATCGATATTTCTAAACAAACTATCATATCGTCAAATTTCACTAATTTAGCTGATTTCATTGTTCATGTTCGTAAAGCATTCGTGTCACTTCCATTACGAGTTCGAACTCGTCCTATTCCAACAATATTCCATCGTCCACCATATAAAGATATGGTAAAACCATCATGCGATGGTTTATGGATGGAATTTGGAGTATTTCGTGGAGCAAGTTTAACTTTAACTGCCAATTGGAAAGCTACTTATTGTAATCATACGACACAACCAGTCTACGGTTTCGATACATTCCAAGGTTTGCCAACGAATTGGCGACCTGGTTTTGGACGTGGCAAATTCGATATTGGTAATAAAACAAAATTAAAAGTGCCCGATAATACAGTTTTAGTCAAAGGACTATTCATCGACACTTTACCTGGACAACTTCGTACGATTGATCGTCAATATAAATGTCATACACCCGTTTCATTCGTTCATATCGATTGCGATATTTATGATGGTGCAAGAGACGTTCTATTTCTTCTGAGCAATCGTTTTGTTAAAGGTTCAATTATTGTATTCGATGAATTATTTAATTATCCAGATTTTGAAAAGCATGAAATCAAAGCATTATATGAATTTCTCATAGGTTCGAATCTACAATTAATACCATTGGGAGCGAATGGACCTATTCATCTTATGCCAAAACGAGACAATGGCGCTCAGGCATTTGCTTTTGTCGTTGCTAGTTAACACATTTGTTTTTCTTAAATTATAATGTCATGATTTTTCTGTTGACGTGTTTACAACGTGAATTTCGATAAGACTTTTTATTATCTTCTACCGAGTTGAAAGTTATCAGCATCGAAAAAAACTATATATCAGTTGTTTTGAGTTTTAAAACGCGTATAATATATCTATCTATCTCGAATGGCTTTTATCCAAAAGAATGATGTTGGTGTAAAAGAATACGGTAATGAAGTCACCGTCGCAGAAAATGACGTCGCCAAATTGATGTATTATCTTAATTGTGTTTGTCGAACAGTGAATTGTGCTGATGATCGAGAAATAGGTCGTTTTATTGACTATCATAATTATGCGAGTCTATCAATAGATGATCAAAAACGATTACTTGCTCTATGTTACACATTTAGTCCCGATGTGTTCGAAGACAAAGTATTCTTTGAAAGTCAAGCTCTATGCCGAGGTGCACCCAATCGACTCTACGAGATTAGTCAAGTTCGTCATCAAGTCGTGGTAGCTGAAAATATTATCGTAGCTGGTCGAAGTCGACAAGTCACTAAAATCATGGCATACACAATGCCATGGATGCACTATGTTTATATACAACCAATGAAAGGACTTGTTGAAACTTTATCCCAATATGATCGACAAGGTGGAGGACGAGGCATTCAACAAGGAAAACCACGACGATCATAACATTTATTGAAGATTATTTGTTCTTTTCTTTTTCTTTTGAAAAAAAAATCCTTCAAATACATGCAATAATTTACTCCGGAGTAAATCTGCCGTCATTTAATGCGTGATAAAGAAAAAAAAACTTGGTATTTGAGTAACAGCCTACCATACATTTTATTACCATATTCAATGAAGAAACTTTAAAAAGGAAAGAAAGAAAAATTTATTTAAGCTATTCGTTGGCGTCGAGTTTCACCACATCAAATACAACAGACATGCAAGCATGTGTTTGTGCTCTGAGCAGAAGAAACAAAATTTTTTTTAACTTCTTTCTTTTTGAGTAACTATGCAAGGTGAGCAAGAGATGAAAAAAATCAGGGATTTGTTATGGTATCCTAAGCTTGTACGATTACTTTTACAGAAATAAAAAAATTCTTTGTGCGTCTTGCTGTTTCCTTATGAGAATTTCAAAATTTAATTCAGTGCAAATATACGTCGATGCTGATCCTGACCAACTTCCATAAATTATAACGAACAAGTTGTTACCATGATGTAAATATTTGAAAAAAAAATATACCATATCTTATTTCTTGACAGATGGCAAATTATTGATTTACGGATTAGTAGATTTTATAACCGTACCGTGTTTTTGAATAAAAAAATTATGACTTCTTTTTTCTTTCTTTCAGATTTTGTCTTTGCTAGTTATGTTTCGTTGGCGGAATTCGATCACGTCAATATTATTTTTACCACAACGCTTACTCTCTACAAGATATTTATCTCGTAAATCGAGTTTTATTAGTTATGTTCTTTTGTTAACTATTTTACTAATTTTATTTGTACCATCATGGATCAATAATATTAATATTTGGTTGAATCAAGACGAAACTATTGAAGTAAAATATTCTTTTCATAGAATCTAAGTCAATATTCGTTCTTCTAGTGTCATTTTCCTCAACTTTCATTGAGTACTCATGGTTTGAAATTCGCCAATTATAAACCGATTAATCCGGTATGTCGATCAGGATTCTCGCCTGTCACAGTCGATAACTATACAGTACGACTTATTCAAAAAGATCTTGCCTGTTCTGTTGTATTCTATTTGGGTCGAGGCGATCGTCCCTATCGACCAACATCAATTAGTCTGCCATACAATACCAGCATATCACTTTTAAGTGATCATTTTACAGTTCAATGTAATGATTTACTAAAAAGAACGTCCCTGCCAACAGTACCCTATATATCGATTCGTTATGATGAAAATGTTCGACAGCGCTTAGCAACAACAAAAAAAAATCCCGATAATTTCAATATACTTATTCTTGGTCTCGATAGTGTATCACGAATGCAATTCGAACGAATGCTACCGAAAACATTTGCCTATATAACTAAAGAACTCGATGGCATTATTTTGAAAGGTTATAATATTTTAGGTGATGGTACACCTGCACAGATTATACCGATTTTAACAGGTATGCAAGAACGTGAATTACCGTCGACACTTCATCGTGATAAAAACGGTTCGTTCGTTGATGTTTATCCATTTATTTGGAATCAATATCGAGAACGAGGTTATGTAACAGGTTATGCCGAAGACGGACCAAGCATGGGCATTTGGACTTTACGTTTACGAGGTTTTAATCGAACGCCAACGGATCATTATATGACACCGTTCTATCGATTATCAGCAGCACGGTCGTATCTCTATGCACAAAATTCATACTGTTTCGGTGGACAAACATCTTACGAACATTTTCTTTCGTATATTCGAAAATTTTGGTCATCGTATTCGACCGATAAGAAATTTTTCTTCGGTTTCTTTAAACAATATACACACAATGAATATTCACGTGGTTCACTGCTCGATGCATCGATATTTAATATCCTTCAAACATTGAACAAAACCGGTGAACTTGAACGTACAATTGTTATTGTTATGTCCGATCATGGTGCTCGATTTTCAATAGCTCGTCTTTCATCACAAGGCACAATTGAAGAACGTTTACCATTCATGAGTTTTATGTTACCACCAAGTTTTCGTCGAAAATATCCCGATGCTCTCCAAGCACTTCGAACGAATGTTCATCGTTTTACGACTCCATTCGATATTCATGCAACATTAATGTCTCTTTTCGATATGAATCAAACCGATCTTTCAATCAAACCCGATGTCACACAAAGAAATATTTCGTTATTTAAAATAATACCTGCACAACGAACTTGTGAACATATTCGACTGCCACCACATTGGTGCTCTTGTTTACAATGGAAACAAGTTAAAACAAACGATCAATTAATCAAACGAGCAGCTGAACATCTTGTTAGTCATATTAATAAATATCTTGATGAAGTGACCGAAAAGTTATGTCAATCTCTTACACTCGGTTCAATTCGTAGTGCACAAATGTATAAAAAAACCGAACAAAATACATCTCAAACATTCGAACGAGGTGTTCGAAAATTATCTCATTGGAATCGAGCGAGTGACATTATTTTCTATCAAATTACATTCGAAACCAAACCCAATGGTGCTATATATGAAGGAACGACTCAGTATACACAACGTACAGATAGTTTGTATACTGATCTTAGTCATATAAGTCGTCTCAATGCTTACAAATCATCCGCTGATTGTATTGTACGAAAATATCCGCATTTACGGAAATTTTGTATGTGTGTTAAATAGACAAATATTTGTTTTCTCAGTTAGAAACTCATTTTATTAATAAATTATTCAGATGAGTCATTCATAATCCAAGATGGTGGTCTAAATTCTTGAACCATTTGCCATATAATATCTAAAATAATGAAAATAATCAGTAACTAAGATTTTTTTTATTGATAATCAATTACTTTTCCATTGAGAAATATCATAAGTAGCATCAGCATGGTCGTCATATAAACGATTAGCTGTTGGTTCATATTTTGGTTCACGTAAACCATTGAAAAATGGATGTGCTATAATAAATTACAAAGTACTAATCGACTGTCAAACTTTGTCAAATCAAATACCTAAAGCTTGCTCAGCTGTTAGACGTTCACGATGGTCGAATTGTAATAATTTATCAAGTAAATCAATACCTATTCAAATATTCACAATCGAAAGAAAGTATCCTGTTTTCAATTTACCCGCAGGAGAAAGACCAGAAATAGGTTCTGAAGATGTTAATTTGTTATATTTATAACCAAACAATCCTTGATAATCAGCTTTATCTACACGTTCCAATCCATTGATATATTCAGCAGTATCTTCAAAAAGAACAATACGTATGTCAAATATTAAAAGAAAACTTTCGAGTCAACCTGCTGTACAAATGCTATTTACGACATTAGGTGGAGGAGTACCAATAACGTCGAAAATCTTGTTCAATTGATCAATATGATCTCTACCACAAAATATTGGTTGTAACAAAGTCAGTTCGGCCATGATACAACCCACAGACCAGATATCAAGTTTGTTATCATAATGTTCCCAATTGATGTATATTTCAGGTGCACGCCACCATCTATTATGAAGATAATTTATTTCAAGCTTTATTTGAATTTTAGAGGTTCACCTTGTAACAACATAACCAGTTTGAATACCTCGAGATAGCACACGAGCCAAACCCAAATCAAGAATCTATACTTTTGAATCAAAGCTAAAGTAAACGTTAAAAAGAATGCGTAACTTACAAAAACATCTGAATTCTTATTTAAGCCAATATTCACCGGTTTAAGATCCTATTTTACAACATCATAATAAAAGGAAAAACAAAGTCATTCGTACACTTACACGATGAATAACATTGGCTGAATGCATATACTAAATTTCAGAAGAGAACGTGTTGTTTTATTTTCAATGAAAAAAAATCGATCGTACTTTAAGACCAACTAAAATCGAATAGATAATATGTCTAATAAAGTCTTCCTTTAACACTTTCTTTTTCCGAATAACTTCATCTAGATTACAATCAGCATAGTTAAATACAAGATACCTATTAAGAAAGAAAACAATAATACATAGAAACAAGAAGGAAAGAACGGCTTACAAATTCTGAAAATTTTCGACGCTTTGATCGGGTGTAAACACATTGTATAATTGAATAATCTAGATGATTTAAGCATACAAATTTGAAGACGAATAAAATTGAATACAAACTCCGGCTGATGGATGATTGAGACATGTTAATAATGCTAATTCACGATATGTACGTCGTGCATATGCTGAATCCTCGAAAGGTTTGAACATTTTTTTAATAGCAACATTTTTCTGCAATATCTACATATAAGATTATAATTAGTAAATCGATATTTTCATGTACAATGGAAAAATGTATACTGTGTCTCGTGCACGACTATATATTATAGAAAGAAAATCTTTTAGATAGTGTTTATTTTATGAAATCATGAACTGACATGACAATACTTGAAGCACCACGTCCAGCAATAAATGGGTTTTCATATCGAGTTGGTAATACAAAGCGTATACCATTGCATTCATGAGGATGAAACACTGTGTCATTTGATTGGCATGCAGCCATATTTCTTCTTGCTAAAAGAAAACGAAACAGAATACAAATGACTAAGAGAATCAGTAGACGAACGCACATTTTTCTTTTTTTTTTTCGTTCTTCAATTTTTCAAGATAAGACTTTTTTTCTTTCTTTGAAGCGATTTCAATCGCACAAATACTGAATCTCAAATTTATTTAAAAAAACCCAGTAACAATTTGAGCGTCTGGGAAATTTATTAACTACGTTCTGTCATTTCTTCACCTTTGCTTACCAAGAAAAATATTGTTATCCAATAAGGTAATACTGCAAATCATGGCCTTGGAAATTTCCATAAGAAAAAAAGATAAATATCGGATTTTTCCTATACATGTCTCTCATGTTGCTAAAACCGTAATTTGTAATGATTATCTCTCGACAATATCATCAGGATTTATATTTTAGAATAGAATCGTGGATATTTTATTATGTATAATATTTCCGGATTATTATTTGAAATATAAATAATGAGTAAAATAATATTTAATTTAAAAAAAAGTTTTTGATTGTCATTTGAAAATGATGTTTCATTGAACGAAATTGATTGTTCATAAATAGAAATAAGTGTATACAATCAAGAGGATAAGACCAAAATTATTCGATGATTTTGTCGATGATGCTAAAATATATCAAACATATTTATAGTTTTCTTTGAAATAACTACAGAAGTATTGAAGAATTTTTTAATTATCATTTATAATGGAACGAAGAAAAAAACAAAGACAAAGTGTTCTAGCATATGCGCGTGATTGGGTCCGTTTAGGATACAACTACTCAAGATCTTTTAAGTTAGCATTTTTTTTCGATATTTATTCTAAGGATTCTTATGAGAGAGAAAATCTTTCCAATCTTTTTACTTACAAGTTGAAGGTCGTCGAGTTGTTGTCGTTGATCTCGTTGATGTCGTCGTCGTTGATCTTGTTGACGTTGTTGTCGATCTTGTTGTCGCTGTTGTTGATCTCGTCGATGTCATCGTCGTGGATCTTGTTGACGTTGTTGTCGATCTTGTTGTCGTTGTTGTTGATCTCGTCGATGCCGTCGTCGTTGATCTTGTTGATGTTGTTGTTACTGTTGTTGTTGAGATTGGTGGAAATGTACTACCAGTTGATGAACAATTATAAAATAATCTAACCTCTTGAATATCAATTGCACTCATATTATCACGTTGTCCAATTGTAACACCTGATTGTTTTGGCACGATTGTCGGCTGACCATTGGTAGAGAAACCATTTGGACCATAATGCATAACTGACCCATAGTCATATGGAGTATTTTGTGTATCAACACTAGTTGAATTATATTTTTCGAAGTTATGCTCCATTCCTACATTTCAGATTTCAAAAATGTGTACGATTAAATTTCAATTCTACCGGGCTCGATATTAGCATAGTTAACTTCGATGTAATTATCACGATCAGGTCGTGATTGTTCATGATAGAAACCTTTTCAAACAAATAATTTGTCCAACTTTCTAATAGTCAAAATGATTACCTAGCGTATGTAATAATTCATGCATAATGATTCCTTCTACCATGCACCATGGACTTGCTAGTGTTACAATATGATTCAGATATCGTCCAACCTATAGATACAATAATATCAAGCGGTTAAAAGAATCAGAACAGATTTGAATTACATAAGATGAACAACCATAGAAAAAATCATTTTCGATAGTTATATAATACTGATCAGATGAATTTCGAGGTCGAAAATGAACACATTGAACGTTATTAACTGCAATTAAACGTTCCATTTTCTGCATTGTTGATATAATTAATGATCTATCCGTTGGATCTAAAATAAGATTCATTTAATAAATACTAATATTAATCAAATATGAAACCATAATTAGATGAAATTTCATATGGAACAATTCCATTTGTCCATGCCACAGAAGTACCACGACGCAAAACACCACGCTAAATAGCTACTTAATTAGATCAAAATTATTCTTGAAATAATGTTATTATTACTTGAGACGAATTAGGAAAACGTATGTCTCCTTCAAATAAATCAGCTAAAAGTGAATTAAATCAATATATTTAATGATTTTTTCTTCATGACAATGACGAAAACTCACGATTCTCTTCAGGTTTATTTCGTTGAAATGTTACATTCTATATATAGAAAATAAAGATTTCTAGTTTCTTGTTATTATACAATAATTTATAAACGCTTACTGATGGACGTCCATCGATTAGAGATATCAGAAGAAAACCAATAACGATTTTCAGCAATTTATTGAACAGCATTTTTCACGTTACCGGATATGCTCTTTATAGATGGATTTTTATAAGCCTTTAAATACAAGGAAGTAGGAAAATATTTTCCAAGATTAATCCAAGGAATAAATAGTAACATTATACAAAAAACAATAAAGAAACAAAATATGTACTCAAAGATTTAGACAGTATTACTAATATCGAATGATTCATCTTTTGGCACCCATTCTAGTTCTGTATAATCGAATACGAAAGTAAGTCATGATTGAAATTGAATCTAGGCAATGAGTAACTGTTTCTTGCGACTATGATTACTATATACACAAATAGTCACCAGACCCGTATCGAATATTATTGTAAATAATAAAACGGATATTTTATCATTTAATATAGCGAACAATTACACATGTATCAAAATCTTCATCCGATATACTCAGTCAATATTTTTGTCACATTGAAGTACGTATTTAATTACTATAGAATGATAATGAGCATAAGATAGCTAATCTTGTTTAAAAAAAAGTGCATATATTTAGTTAAATAATGAAGGTCTTATTATATAGTTTTTATTCATCTTCAGACGAATCATCCGCAATCCACGAAGGTGGTTTAAATTCCTGAATCATTTGCCAAATAATGTCTAACAAATATAAAATACGTAGAAATATTGTAGATAATTGCTTAATATATAGCCTACTTTTCCATTCGCTAATCGAATGATTTGCACCTTGATGTGGATCATTGAGAACTTCAGCAGTTGGCTCATCATCTTGATCGTGTAATGTTGCAAAATATGGATCGGCTACACACATAAATAGATAAAAAGTCTTTTTTCTCTTAGGAAGTTTTACCGATTGCAGCTGCTGCAGACGGACGTTGAGCAGGATCGAATTCTAACAAACGTTTAAGTAAATTAATACCTAAGAAGAAATCAAATAGAGCATATAGTCATCTATAAATATATTTATTTATTTACCTTCCGATGAAAGTTGTGTTTGAGCTCTGGCACGAGGATGATCATATCCAACTGAAAATCGCTCATGAAAATTCTGTACTTGATATTGTTCTAATCCACCTATATATTCAAGAGTACCTTTAGAAAACAAATCTCAATAAGACATTATTTTGAAGAATTATTTCTCTCAAACTTGGTTTACAACCCATGCTTGTTAATGTTGCATCATTAGGTATACCCGTTAATTCAGAAATTTGTCGTAATTGATCAAGAGTATCTTTTCCATCGAAGATCGATTTTAAACAAATTAACTGTGCCATGATACAACCAACTGACCAAATATCAACTTTTTCATTGTATTCTCCATCACTGATAAGAACTTCAGGTGCTCGCCACCATCTAATCAAAGACAATTGAACATTCATAATAGAGAGATAAGGAACGTACCGAGTGATAACATAAACCGTATTAGGATCAATTGTTAATTCACGTGCAAGACCAAAATCAAGAATCTGTATAGAAAAGTCTTCACAATGAAAATAATATCGTATGCAAACAAAAAATTACGTAAATATCGAATTTGCTTGTTACTGCAATATTTTCTGGTTTTAAGTCCTATTTGAAAGAAAACACAAGAAGATTATTTATCTTAGTAAATTACTCTTAGCTTACCCGATGAACAATACCTGCTGAATGAATATACTAAAAAAATAGCATAACATGAAGTATAAGTAGAGATTATATGTTACCTTTAAACCTCTGAGAATTGAGTAAATAATATGTTTGATTTCATTTTCTGTGAATGGTTGTGAGTTGTTACGGCGTATTTCTATATATCGACTTAAATCACAATCGACAAAATTTAATACGAAATATCTAATCAAGGAAACAAATTTTTCAATATCATCGAAGAATAATTCAATTTACAAATCCCGAAAACTTCCAACATCAAGATTCGGTGTGAAAACATTGTATAGTTGTACAATCTATTAATAACAAAAAAATCATAAGTAAAATAAAACAAAAGAATTGATACAGACATTTGCATCTCGATGATTAAGATACATGAGTAGTTTTAGTTCACGATAAGCTCGTTTTGCACGTTCATTTGTTGTAAAAGGATCTTTTAGCTTTTTAATTGCTACAGTTTGTCCCGTTTCCTAAATCATATTTTTTTAATTTATTAATTCAAATAATAGCATCAAACATACTCGATCTGTAGCTTTACTAAAGAAATAAAAGATGATAGAAGAAACACATGCATTGGTAATATGAAACAGTCAACTTACAAAACGACTCCAAAACCACCTTGTGCTACGCGTTCAAGATTTACATATTGGTCAGGTATAATAATAGGCCCATCAGCATTGCTAGCCATTTCGATAGGTATATTTAATCAAAAATATGAAAGAAAACGAGAACTGAAATTTTAGAATAATGAATTGCTTTTCCCAAAACATACAAATGTGTATTGATATAGTTTCAAAAAAAACCCAATAATGATTGAAACGGTTGGTAAATGTATTAGTTGTATTTTGTTTTTCTTTCTTTCTGTCTTTTCTTCACCTTTATTTACCAAAATATGATCGGTATCTGCAAAATAACCATGAAAGGAGGACAGCGCACATGTATATGCACAAAGAACAATATTTGTGTGAAACGATACAATTGATTGGACCCTTTTTCTGTTTTTATTAAACGTATAGACATTCAGCTGACTGATAAAAATCAATAAAAGAATTCGACACATGTAAAAATGATAAAAATACTGCAATCGGTTGAGCTATACCAATAATTAATATTTCTTTTTTTTGTGTTTCTGTGATTTCTTCTGCGTGTCGGTAAAGATAAATCAGTATGATGTGCGTATGACTTTATCATGAAAAAAAGAAAAAAACAGATCATCATGCAAATCATTTCATTTCTCGTTCTTCTCGAGTATGGTTGAACACATTGAAGAAACATTTCTCAGCTGTAATCTTCGTTATCGTTTTGAATATCTATCGAAATTTCTTCATTTTACCAAAGATGATATTATTACTCTTAATAATCTCGAATTAGTTCTTCATCCATCTCTTACAACATTAGTCGATAAACTCTATGACAAATTACTTCAATTTGATATAACAAAACGTTATTTTCTCATGCGTAATTCAGGTTTTGATGGAAAAATGGAAACGGATGAAAGTGAAATTACAGCAAATTGTCCACAACTACGTTTTCGTAAAGAAAAATTTATTAAATATTTATCTCGAGTTTTGAAAGAAACTGATTGGAACGATTCATTTTTACAATTCTTATCAACAGTTGGCAAAGTTCATACAAATTTTGCAGGTTCACATTCGATTGATATCGATTATATTCATATGAATCTTTTACTTGCTTATCTTCATCATA
>Ga0209914_1002929_pt1 | contig 12957 bp, 11 predicted proteins | sample ThiBiot_500_plan_FD_183949 | JGI IMG/M metagenome (GOLD analysis project Ga0209914, IMG submission 183949) | Wastewater bioreactor microbial communities from Cape Town, South Africa - Thiocy_cont_500_plan (SPAdes) | ecosystem: Engineered > Bioreactor > Thiocyanate-remediating > Anaerobic-Aerobic...
TCACACGACATTTGATCATTTTGATTGAAGTTTTTTTCGTTGATTGAATATAAAATTGTGAAAACAAAACGAGAGACTAATCGTAATGAGAAGTAAAATAATATAAATAAATCAATGATCATGTAAGGCTAATGTTCGACCGTTTTTCTTCTGTTCAATAAGTGTGAGATTATTTTCTTTTTCAATTGAATTGAAGTGATTTTTTGAATAATTTTGAACTGAATTTAATTGATTCGGTTGACCATGATCGTTGGCCATAATACGAATAGGATAAAATGATGATTGATTCAACGAATCAAGAGCAAATACTTTACCTTGATCATTTATTTCGAATAAATAATCATAAGGTGGAAGAATCGAATAAGTTATTCGATCATTTTCATTCAAATCGAGATCTGTTGCGTGAACTTGAAATAATCGTTGAATCATATCTGTCCGACGACGTAGGATATCTTTTGAGCGGATTTCGAGTATCTCCGAGGACTATTCGCCTGTAGGTTAAAGAGCCGAGAGAAAAAGAAAGATTTTACTTTTAGTCTATAAAACTGTAATGAATATATAGGTTTCATTGAATTCAACTGTATTTATTTCTAATCTTTGTATATGATGACTAATTTCTTTTATTTTCTCTTATGTTCATCGGAGCATTAACAAAACACGAAATTTCTGTTCGTATCAATAGATTGATGATTCTAGATGTCGCCTATATATGGTCTCTCATACTTAGGGCATACCAAAAATAACGAGATTTAAAGAAAAAACGACGCATAAATAAGTTAGAAAAGATTTTGTTCCATCAAATGTTCGAAGTTGTTATCCTGATTATATGTGCACAATTTCATCCATTTTAGCTCATTACCAGGAATTTTTTTACAGTCATCTTTGTAAATTAGACCTCTGGTCACGGTTACAGCAGTATATGAAGATGTTAAGTTAATCTGATCAGTAAAAGCATGCTTAGTTCAATCGACAAATCGATTGCTAGACGAAACAAAGTGAGGAGAATTCATTAATGGTCAATTAATGTTGAAATCTTTTGATTCGAGATGATGGCAAACATATTCATGAGCATTTTCTTGACATAGCCATGATGAAGTTTTATTGCATATGCATCAGATGTGAATATTTGTCTCTCTATTTTATTACTGCAAAGTTTCAAACAATTATTTATATAATTTTGGCAGCCATTGGTGTCTCCTTCATCAACGTGATGAATCAGCATAGAACTAGACCTTTTGATACAAATGCAATATACGATTTTTTGCTCAAAATCGTGATATTGAACGTCGGTAGGAGCCATTTTTTCAATTAGTGCCAGAATAACATTCGATGATTTGCTGTCAAATTGCGTCGAGTAAAATTGTGATTCATTGTCAATCAACACTTCATATAATCACCATGTCCTTATGCTAGAATTTCATCAGATTTCTTTGATAAATTCGAATTTTGTCGGCTTCTTAATATGAGTCAAGATTCTGGGTACCCATCGAAAGCAGTGATTTTTTCGTCTCCAAATTAGCAGAAACGAATCGTTCAATAATGTCACGACTCGTACAAGTTTCTACTTCTATATTATCAATCCTAAGATGAGAATCATTATTGATAAGGCAACGAATCTCTCTAATATTTTCGAATATTGTATCGGTTACAGGTCAAACACGTCCATGCTGATGTTCAATCAACTCCTATTCTCCGGAAAGACACTTTGCTCATTTGGCAACTGTGCCATGCGATAGAGCTTGACCAGCAAACACAGTATATAAATCATCGTGGATGAATTCGACACTACCTCAAGTGCAGCATACACTCTATTATAGTAATGAAAATCTTGCTTATTTATCAGAAATTACAGAGCATGATGTTAGTTCACTTTTTTCGTATTATATCATTCGCCGATTACTGGTAAAATAGTATCGCTATAGAGGGCACAGTTGGTACTAAATATATATGAAATGGAATTTTTTTTTCGATCTTTCTTTATTGTGCTGTAGTATAAATCTCGATACTTTTGGTATGCCCTAAGTACATTCTTTAATAGCTTTCGTTTTTCTTTGCCTGCAATTTCGATTTTAGTAAGAATTCGACCCAACACCTGTTCCAACCCAGTTCTTTAGTGTTTCAAGTAGAGCTCATCATGTTCTATCGAATATCGGGATTTTCTAACCAGAAACCTTAAAAGTCCGTCAGAACCACAAATATTTCTAGAAAAGATTGATTCCAATGCGTATTACAATAAAATTAATCACAGATTCAGATAGAGCTCCTCAACCTGCATCGATTATACTATTTACTTATCAATTTTATATCTTTCTAAGTCCAAGAATCAACAGAAACCGAGATGAAACCGACAAAATCCTAATATTTTGTTTTTTTTTCGAATTTCTATAGTTTTCATGTTTTCACAATGATAAATCCAAGATTCTTTGAAATTTGACGAAATAAAAAAAGAGAGAAGTTATTTTCGAAATTTGTTTATTAAATAAAACAAAATAAAATGCAAATGACAAACTATTAGAAAAAAAAAAGTTGATTTAAAGAGAAAAAGATCGATATAATTGTTTTGAAATTTTATTTGAGTGATTGATAAAAATTGATGAAACTGAAAATTAAAAAAGAAAAAAAAAGAAAATGCTAACTATAAAATAAAAGTCTTTTTGTTTATGTTGGTGGATATTGACCTTGAAAAGTAAAAAGAAAGAAAAGCAGTTGGTCAAATTCTATATAAAAATGTAAAATAAAGATTGTCTTGGAATATTGAAATAAGAATATATGAAATTGATAAATAAAACATAAATAATTAAGAATTTAGAAAAGAATTTAAAAAATGAAACATACCTTTAATCTATCGATTCGAATTTACTTCATCTTTACAAAAGAAGGATTTTTTATAATAATTTTATTAAGACGATATATCATTTTTGAATATGAATAATCAACAGTTTGTTCAGATATTCGTTTCATTATTAGACAGAAACATCTGATATATCAATACTAATTGATATGCGAGTGAGTATGAACTATTAATACCAACAAACAATTCAACTATTTTAAGCTTTTTAAAAATTTTATTTGTTACATTTTCTTGAAAAACACTATATGCAACAAAAGAATCAAGTTCACCAAACTAATGTTCAACTTCTTCAAGATTTGTAAATAAAACAGTTTTGATTATTCATTAGTCGAATATCACAAAATAAAAAATTACTTGGACGGCCGCCACTATTTCTTTCGAATATTGTAATGATCGAAAAAGAACTGTTTTGAACAAACAATATGTTTGATAACTGAATTAGAAATGTATATCTATGAAAACGCCATTCAACAATTATTCGAACTCGAAATCAAATATCAATGCTAATAGTACGCTTATTAGGTTACAATGTGAATTGAATGGAATAAAGGCGTGGTAGTGGTTTGTCTCGAAAAATCAAATGCCATAACATCGTTCATTCTGATATCGATATACTTGTGTCAATACACAATTCAATATCAAATTATTAATGAAATATTTTTGGGCAATATTTCGATTCAAATATTTCTTTCCTAAACATAAGAAAAACATTGAATTAAAAATAATCTTTGGATTCATAATAAATGATCTTCTATCAGTGAGATTTGTTCAAATATTTTATCATAAGTCAAAAGAAAACGTGAACTTCGTACAAAAACCAATGATCACTTAGTCATCGAAGAGACTAAAGCTGGACCGTACGATCAAGTTCAGCGTTTATCAATAAATAATCTTTTATTATGAAATCTATGATAACAAATATCATTGAAAATGAATAATATCAATCAATATTCTAGTTAAGTATTACATTGATAATATGATTAACATGATATTTGGGCAACAGAGTTTGAGATTTCATTTCATATGACTACGACTAAGTAAAGCCTTATTCAAATATCAAATTGAAATAGATAGAAGAAATTTAAATTTATGAAATTATCATAGTTGATACAAAAAGTAATCGAAATTAAACAAGTTTTAATTCGACTATGTTATTGATCACATGTAAAATATTGATAATAGTTAATAAAGAAAAAAAGATTTTATAAATAATAGATAAAACAAACTATATTCACATTCGAATACATCGTTGTCTAAAATATGAAAACAAAAACTTTGATATTCATTTAGAAATATTATAGATATTGATCGATCTCAAAGTGATCATATTCAACTATGTTGGTAATTATAAGTCTAACTTTTCAAATCATCTAAAATATACAGATATAGAGTCAGTTACGAATATCAAACTGCAAATCACTATTCAAATATCATACTCATATAGAAACATGATCGTTGTTATTTCATCATTAGCAATATTTATTAAGAGAATGAAAATTTGGAAGTGTTTGCGTCTGGTGTTATGTTAAAGTCAAATATGATGACAATTATTGGGTCAAACTTTACAAACAAATAAATAATATCAAATTATAATTAAGTTGAATAGAATTTGTTATAAATCGATATTCAAGTATATTAATAATCATATCAATTGGTGTTTTATTTTATCAGTAACTCAAACAAGAAAATAGAAAATGAATTGTACACAAAAAGTTTAAATTCATCTATGTGCCTCAACTATCAATAAATTCATCAAATACGAAATCTTATGATGATCATCATAATAATTGAATGGAAAAGATCAAACATAAATTCAATGATAGCATTAATAAAAAAACACATATGAGTTTTAAATCAAAATTTAAGCATCTAACATAAAATATGAATATTTTAAATCATCTATTTCTTCAACTATATAATTAGTTAATAATGAAATATATAGTATTGATGTGAAATAGAAAAATTACGAAACTAAGAAACAATATTTAGAAGATATCTATTCAAGCTCATTGTTGAATATAATAAAAGAAATGAAAATCTACCTCATAAAAATAAATCAGATGTTAAATGAAGAATACTGATTGAATAAATATTCAACCATCTTACTGATTAAATATACTCAATTCATCATTTGTTATTGTGAACGAAGAAAATATAATTATTGAATAATATTACTAAATAAATGTTCAATTATAGTTAAAACACAAAATTAGATAATTACAACTCCATAAAAGATATGAAAATCACAAAATAAATGAAAAGTTCAAACCAATGTTCATTATTCTATTTGTCTCATTTCTAAATAAATAATTTTTATCGAGAATCTATTTTGTATCATCAAGAATACGTATAGTACGTGCAATAAGTATATTTATTTATTTTTAGTTTCTTGATTTAATATGTTGACTTATAAAAGTGATGTCTATAGCAAATGATAATTGTATACTCGAACAGAAAATCTTTTCATTTATATTCCTCTATTTCAAAGTAAAGGATTCTATGAACTATTACTATTGATAAACACATGAATATGGAATAATTCATCATCGACTCTGTTCATCTATGTTTCACCTAACAAAGTATGATTATCGATCAATAGATGTAATTAAATTATAACCAAAATAATGTATTAACTTAGAGCAGATATATTGTTCAACAATTATGTTCACTTTGATCGAAGAGATAAAATGGTCTAAACATAATCAACAATGATACTATCATAGAATATTTTATCAAAAGTATCATCCATTTTCAATATCATTTCAGAAATTAGCACAATGAATTAGCTGTTCTATGTAATTGCAGATGAAATGTGAATAAATGTTAGCAAAAACATATTCAACTATTTCTTGACTATAAGTATACAAATTATATCTATCTAAATGATTGAACTTGTCATAGAAGATATATGACTACACTATTATTGTAATCATTTTTTACGTTGTTTTAGCATACAATCCTAAAAATATATGTCACCTCAGATATCACATGATAACTGTTCATTCATTAACATAAATCATACATATATTAACTCACAATCTAATCACTACGTTTTAGTATCACATCATCAACTATTCATCTAATAAATGAATGATACTGTTCTGCTTAGCGCATATAAATATTTTAAGATTGAAAACAATTGATAAATTAAAATCAAGTTTACAATTCTTATTTGTCATAATTGAACATATTCAATTCGATTTTGTTCACCTTACTGGAATTTGTAAATACACGAATGTATTGATGAAAGGAACAGTACATAGCTAAATAGTATCGAAATAATTCTTGGGAATTCCTATTCAACTATGTTGATCGTTTTTCGAAAAGACTTGTAAATAGTTATGACTAAAACTATTTTCTATAAGAAAAGAAGAAATTGAAAATCATGATTGTTCATTTATTTCTCTCTATCACTATCTTATACTACTATCTTGATTATAATCTACAATATTTCACAACTAAAGTATATAATTACTATATGAATATTCATATATGACGTTTCTTGTGAATTATTACGTAGAAATATAGATACATAAATATAGAATGTCATTACAAGCGAATTGTTATCCTGCAAACATGTCATTCATTAATTTCGTTAGCTCTATATTCAATCTGTTTCTTCAAATTTTACATACAAATTTAAATATAAACGAATAATCTAAATCATATACTCATTCAATTATTATCAAATCTTCTATGATTTGTTTTCTATCGTTACAATTTCTGTGATTATAAACAACAACTAAATACTTAACAATGTTCTGTTCAAATATCTCAGTATTCTTCAATAAATTCTCTTTCATTTTTCAATTTATTATATTTACAAATAGCTAACGACCGATTATTAGCACATTCTTATTCACTCATTCACTATCTTGTGATACACACCTTTCATTTCTACATTTCTTGTCGATATAGAAATAAGAAATGAATAATTGTTACCAGAGAATTACTCACCTATTTGAAATACTTTCTCTTAATATCTTTGATTTACACTTATACTTATCAACATATACAAACAATGAATAATTTATAGCATAATTTTGTTCAACTTTTGTTATGATTTGAATTAGAGTTTGTAAACTCTTACATTTTTAGTTGTATGACGTAGCAAATGAAACATAATGATCAACATTTTATTCAATTTCTTAGTTGAGTTTAAACCAAATTTCTCTATCTTGATATTGTCAGAAGGTGAATGTGATAAAGAAATAACTAGCAGTACAATTGAATTCACTTATCCGAGTCTTTTTTATTTCAGTTTTTTTGTTTTCGGATTCATTCTTAAAGAAAAGTTAAGTGAATGATTATCACCAAAGTTCTATTCAATTATTACGCTAGATTCCACCAGTTTTTCACATTTGTGTATTTGTCAGCGTAGGAAATTATTAACGAACAGTATATAGCAAATTATTTCTCAGTTATCACAGTTATCTTCATCAAATATTCGAGTTTCCATTTATATTAACACAAAAAATAAGTAATGAATAAGTAATATCACCAGTATTTTCACTAACTACAGTTATTCTGTCTAAATTTTCCCATTTTCACATTGCTAAAGATTATAAATGATAAATAAATAGTAGATAAAAAAAAATCGTATAACAATTATAGTTCCTTTATTGAAAATTTTATCATTTTTACTTTGTATAAGATTCAGAATGGTAAATGAATGACTCACATGAAGATTATATTCAATTACTACAGTTACATATTTAAATCTTCTCATTTTCATATTTGCTGATATAAAAACATATCAAGTGAATAATTATCATTAAAATTCCATTCAATTACTACAGTTACATATTTAAATCTTCAAATTTTCATATTTGCTGATATAAAAACATATCAAGTGAATAATTATCACCAAAATCCTATTCACTTATTACAGGTATTATTATGCGATCTTCAAATTTTCATATTTGCTAATATAAAAACATATAAAGCGAATAATTATCACCAAAATCCTATTCACTTATTACAGGTATTATTATGCGATCTTCAAATTTTCATATTTGCTGATATAAAAACATATCAAGTGAATAATCATCAGCAAAATTCCATTCAATTATTACAGTTATCACGACTGAGTCTTCTCATTTTCATATTTGCTGATATAAAAACATACCAAGTGAATAATCATCAACAAAATCCTATTCACTTATTACAGTTATCATGATTCGATCTTCAAACTCTCATATTTGCTGATATAAAAACATATCAAGTGAATAATCATCAACAAAATCCTATTCACTTATTACAGTTATCACGACTGAATCTTCAAACTCTCAGATTTGCTGATATAAAAACATATCAAGTGAATAATCATCAGCAAAATCCTATTCACTTATTACAGGTATTATTATGCGATCTTCAAATTTTCATATTTGCTGATATAAAAACATATCAAGTGAATAATCATCAGCAAAATTCCATTCAATTATTGCAGTTATCACGACTGAATCTTCAAACTCTCAGATTTGCTAGTATAAAAACATATCAAGTGAATAATTATCATTAAAATCCTATTCAATTATTTTAGTTATCATGATTCGATCTTCAAGTGCTCAGATTTGCTAATATAAAAACATATCAAGTGAATAGTTATAAAAAAAATCCTATTCAATTATTGCAGCAATCGCAATTGAATATTCCTATTTTCGCTATTTGTTGACGTTAAAAATGAGCGGTGAATGATTAAAAAAAAAGCTTTTTTCTCTAATTACATTTACTTCATCTGAATATTTACATCTTCGTTTTCTCAATATTATACACGGCAGGTAAACATTTACTATGAAGATTCTTTTTAGCTATTGCAGTTCTTCTATTAAAATCTTTTCACTTTAACATTGCACAAGGTTAGAAATAGAAAATGAATGATTATCACCAAAATCCTATTCAGTTATTACAGTATATTTAATATAATCTTCCATATTTTCATATTTCCTTAAAACCAGATAATAACCAACTGATTATTACCAAAATTCTATTGAATTATTACAGTGCATTGATAATATATCTTCCATATTTTCATATTTGTCAACATAGAAAACGACAAGTGAATAGTATATAGAAAAACATTATTCAATCATTGGAGTTATCTTGACTAAATTGTGATACATATATACATTGATATTTATACAAAATAAGAATTGAATTGTTCTTACGAATGTATCATTCAAGTATTTCAATTACCTAGACTCATTTTTCAATATTTAAAAATTTCTTGTCATGAGGCATCTAGAACGAATATTTGTTATAAGATATCTATTCAATTGTTTAACCGACTCATTGGTGGTGTTCGAGAATATTTATAATGTTAAAATGATGAGTATTAAGCACGATGGTCACAAACATTATGTTTACATATATGAATATAAATAATTACTCGGTAACGTGTACTATACCTGCGATCATAATGCAATAACATATGAATGAATATGAAAACAATTCTATGAAACTATTATGGTAATATATTATTTGAGGTTTTCTATTTTCTGATTAACTCTCATTAGTTACGATAGATGAACAATTATTAGCACAATTTTATACAACTATTAGAGTTTCAATGATTCATTCTTCTCTGTTTTTACTTTTACATTTCTTGCCAATATCACATGAATCCGTTTTATAAGATTTCTATTCATTTATCTGTGTCATTCTCAATTATTATTTTCAACGTTCATGTTTATCTGTCGTGTCGAAAAGATACGAATCATTTGTATAAGAATTCAATTCGAATATCTGAGCGATTTTTAATTGATTATTTTTCTTCACATATTTATTGTTGTTGCTAATAATAACTGAATAATTTTTATAACAGTTCAGTTCACATAACTGATTCTCTTTTACTCAACTTCTTCTATCTCTTCATGTATTATTTATGCTAAGAATGATCGAATCATTTTAATAAGAGTCCAATTCGAATATTAAAGATACTTTTATTTAACTTCTTCTATTTGTATAATTATTCCACCTGGTAATAATAATCGAATTATTTTAATTATTTAAAGCAGAGTTCTATTCAAATATTTGGATTATTTTTATTAAATTCATTTCAGTTTCATAACAACTGCATTATCAATAGCACAAGAATTATTTTTATTAGAGTTTTATTCAGATATTTAAGGTCTTCTCACTCAATTTCTATGATTTCCACATTTATATTTCTTATAATAATAATAATTGAATTATTTTATCAAAGTTCAATTCAAATACATAGATATCTTTCATTTCGTTTTCATGATTTTCACATTGGTCTTCCTTTTTAATAATAATCGAAGTACTTTCAATAGGATTCCATTCGAGAATCTCAATCATTTTTAGCCGAGTTAGCATATTTACACATTATAGTAAGATTAAGAATAAAAAATAAACCACACTCACGAAACTTCTATTCAAATCTAACATTCATATCCAGTGAATGTCTTCCCCATTAGATTTATTCGTAGTAGAACTAATACGCGAATGCTTTTTAAAATATTTTTATTTGAGTATTGCATTTATTTACTTTGAATGCTTTCAATTTTCTTACTTATTTTCGTTCGAAGTAAGAAACGCATGATTTAAAGCAAAGCTCTGTTCTACTATTTCTCCATATATCTATTCACTTTTTCTATTTTCATCATGTTAATTCTTACAGAAAACAAATGAACTACAATGAGGAGAATTTTGTTCTAATATTTTAATCGATGACAATGATTTATTTTGTTAGCTTAATTCTTCTCGATACAAATAAAAACTGACAACAATCTATAAGACTTCTATTCAACTATTTCGAAATAATTCGTTCTACATTTTCTCCACCATCTCATACATTATTATGAGAAATAAAACTCGTATAATTCATAGAAATATTCGATTCAATTATTTTAGTCATTTGAATTTAGTCTCTATTATTTTCAGATTACTTCTAACAAGAAATATTTGACGAATGGTAACAAGCAAAACTTCGTTTAACTACTCTTATCGTTTTCTTTTAATTCTTTCTATATTAGGATTTCATTTTTGCTCACGTAAGAAATGAATCAGCCTTACTAAAGCACTATTCAACTACATTTGTTATTTTAATAAAACTTCAACTGTTCAGACTTTTCAACATCAAAAGATATTAACAGAATCGATCTCAGCAAAGCTCTATTTCAATATCTAACCCAAATTGATTCACATGCTTTTACGTTTCGTATTTTTCATTCCTATAAACAACGAACGAATAAATTACAACAAAACCTCATTCAGATATCTTAATCACTTTTACTTAGTTTTTTGTTCAATCTAATATCTCTCATCATTGCAAATAAAAATGAATAAGCTATAGGAGAGTTCAATTCTAATACTCTATTCACTTTCTCTTAATTACTTTCACATTTCAAGATTACCAGCCTTATGAATAACAAATAAATAAATATCAACAAAAAGTTGTTCGAATTGTTCGATCTCTTCTACTCAATTTTTATTATTCTCACATTTTTCACCAGTACAAATAGCAAATGAATTATTTAAAGGAGAGTTCAGTTCAAATATCATAGTCATTTTGATTAAATTCCTTTGATTTGTACAGCTATACCATTCATAAATAGCAAACAAATAATTTTCAGTAATGTTTTGTTCTAATATAAAAGACACTTCATCTAAATTTCTTTCATAATATTATTTCTATTCTGTCCAAACTGAAAATAAATCATTGTCACCAAATTTCAGTTCAAATATTCTAACCAGTAAGATAATACTTTCTTCGAATTTGATATAAGTTTGCATGTTAATCATAATTGGATGATTTTTAGAAGAGTTTTGATTAATTATCATAGTCACTATCATTCTGCTATATCAATATTAGCGATTGCTCTTCTTGAAAATAGTTGTCGAATTACTATTACCAGAGTATTAATCAAATATAATAGTAATTTTCACTCTATTTCTTTCATATCCACGTTTTCCACATTATAACATAATATAGAAAAAAGGTATACCACAATTGGATTCATGTATCGAATTCACTATGATTCAATGTCTTCCTTTTTTCACTAGTCTTCGTTAAAAATAAAAACGAAACCGTTATGAGTAAGCTTTCATTCACATGTCGTCGACATGACAAGTTGATGTTTCCTATTCTTCCACTATTCGTTCAATATAAGGACAAATAAACTGATTTTAATAACATTCTTCTCAAGTATATCGATCTATTTTATTTTATTTATTTTACTTTCGAACTGGTTCTCATTGTTGATAACAAACGAATAGCTGTTAGTATATGATCGTTAACGTATTTTACTCACAATCACTCAACTTCATCTATTTTTATTTTTATTTTTCTTTCTAATGCTAAACGAATAATTTTGAGCAGAAGTCAATTCATGTATCTTAGTTCTATTGAAATAATTCCCTCTAATTTCACATTTGTCTTTCACTCAAATAACATATCTATGATTTTCAGTAGTACTGTATTCAAATTTCTTTGCTATTCTCCGTTACTGTTTCTTTTTTGACATTTATCTATTTTGCATATATCAAATGAAATTGTTTGAACAAAGAACTTTTCAGATATGTTAGTAACTTCCACCTAACTCCAGTTATTTACGTATTAATAATGTACATAAACATGAAATGAATTACAGACACTATTAATAAATCTTATTACTTCACTTATTTTAACTCATGTTTTACTATTTTTCTATTTATTCAGTAATTGAATGACAAACGAATGATTTTCACCATTGTATCATTTAACTATCATAGTCAATTTGATAATATTTTCCTCATTTTCATCTTTGTATTCGTTTAAAATAATGAAAGAATTAGTTTTATCAGCTAATTACTCAAATATCTCGATAACATACTCTCAATTATAATCTATTTTCAAAGTATGTTTCGCTTTCGAATAACAAATGAATTATTTTCAGCAATTTTCTTTTCATATATCTTATTCTTTTCGATTACTATGTTGCATTTTACAATTACTTACAATGGAAATATCAAATGAATCTTTCTATTAGAGTTGAGTTCTCATATCACAGACATATTTATACAATTTGCTTCACTTTGACAATTATCTTTCTTTCAAATAGCAAAGTAATCATCTTGATAAGAGTTGTGTTAGTTTATCATTA